>ERZ824575.3838-NODE-3838-length-10093-cov-2.973401_pt1 | contig 10093 bp, 7 predicted proteins | sample MGYA00519470_ERZ824575 | MGnify/ENA primary metagenome ERZ824575 (study PRJEB31778, sample SAMEA3449170) | human gut metagenome | biome: human gut; feature: human-associated habitat; material: faeces | place: United Kingdom | collected 2010/2012 ...
TGGACGGCGAGGTCAGGCATTTCGTGCAGGAATTCGGGCTGATTCTGTTCGTCTTCTCGATCGGTCTGCAGGTCGGACCGGGATTTTTCGCATCGTTCAAACACGGCGGCATGACGCTGGTCATGTGCGCCGTGGCGATCGTATTGCTGGGCGTGGCGACGGCCTATGTCGTCCATCTGGTGACCGGCACGCCGATTCCGACGATGGTCGGCATCCTTTCGGGCGCCGTGACCAACACCCCCGGACTGGGCGCCGCACAGCAGGCTTACGCCGATGCGTCGGGGATCGAAGACCCCACGATCGCGCTGGGTTACGCCGTGGCCTATCCGCTCGGCGTCGTGGGCATCATATTCACGATGATCTTCATCCGCTACGCCCTGCGCGTGAAGTTCGAAAAGGAGGACGAGGGGCTGGCGGCGCTGAGCCGGGAGCACAAGCTCGCCGACAAGGTGTCGGTCGAATTCACCAACAAGACGCTCGACGGCCGCACGGTGGCCTATGTCCGCGACCTGATCAACCGTCAGTTCGTCATATCGCGCATCCTGCGTCCCGACGGAACGATCTCGATGGCCGATGCGGATAGCGTGATACACCTCGGCGACCGGCTGTGGGTGATCTCGCAGGCCGAGGACATCGAGGCGATCGTGGCCTTCTTCGGCCGCCGCGTGGAGATGACCGACGAGCAGTGGGGCAACAATACGCCCAACGCCGAGCTGGTGTCGCGCCGCATCCTGATCACGAAATCGTCGCTCAACGGCAAAAAATTCTCCGACCTGCGCCTGCGCACGAAATACGGCATCACCATCACGCGCGTAAACCGCGCGGGCGTCGATCTGATCCCCTATCAGGGCTTGGAACTGCAGGTCGGCGACCGCGTGATGGTCGTGGGACCCGCGAAGGCCGTGGCGCAGGTGGCCGACGTATTGGGCAACTCGCTCAAGAAGCTGAACCAGCCTAATTTGGTGACGATCTTCGTAGGTATCGCTTTAGGTGTGCTGCTGGGGTCGATTCCGCTGCTCAACGTGCCCCAGCCCGTGAAGCTCGGACTGGCCGGAGGCCCGCTGATCGTGGCCATCCTGATCGGACGCTTCGGCACGCATTTCCATCTGGTCACCTACACCACGATGAGCGCCAACCTGATGCTGCGCGAGATCGGCATCGCGCTGTTCCTCGCGGCGGTGGGCATCGGGGCCGGCGACGGTTTTATCGAGGCGGTGGTTGATGGCGGATACCGTTGGATCGGATATGGATTCATCATTACCGTGGTACCTCTTGTGATTGTTTCGGTGATTGCAAGAAAGTACCTGAAGATGAACTATTATACGCTGATGGGTTTGATTGCGGGTTCGACGACCGATCCTCCCGCACTGGCCTATGCCAACGCCACGGCCGGAAACGACATGCCCGCCGTGGGCTATTCGACGGTCTACCCCGTGGTGATGTTCCTTCGCGTGCTGACGGCGCAGGTCTTCATGCTCTTCGCTCTCTGATCCGTCAGCCGGGCCGGCCGCCCCGTTTCCGCGGCCAGACAGGATACGGACATTCCTAAAAACCTATTGATATGACCAAAAAAATATTGCTTCTGGGTTCCGGTGAGCTGGGCAAGGAGTTTACCATCGCCGCGCAGCGGCTGGGACAGACCGTCGTGGCGTGTGATTCCTATGCGGGGGCACCCGCCATGCAGGTGGCCGATGCCGCGGAGGTCTTCGACATGCTCGACGGCGATGCGCTGGCCGCCGTGGTCGAAAAGCACCGCCCCGACGTGATCGTTCCCGAGATCGAGGCGATCCGTACCGAGCGGCTCTACGATTTCGAGCAGGCCGGGATTCAGGTCGTGCCGAGCGCCCGTGCCGTGAACTTCACGATGAACCGCAAGGCGATCCGCGATCTGGCCGCCAGGGAGCTGGGGCTCAAAACGGCCCGCTACTACTATGCCAGGACGCTCGAGGAGCTGCGTGAGACGGCCGACAAGATCGGCTATCCGTGCGTGGTCAAGCCGCTGATGTCCTCGTCGGGCAAGGGACAGTCTGTGGTCAAGGGGCCTGAGGAGATCGAGCAGGCCTGGCACTACGGCTGCGAAGGATCGCGCGGCGATATCCGCGAGCTGATCGTCGAGGAGTTTATCCGTTTCGACAGCGAGATCACCCTGCTGACCGTAACGCAGAAGAGCGGTCCGACGCTTTTCTGCCCGCCGATCGGCCATGTGCAGAAGGGCGGCGACTACCGCGAGAGTTTCCAGTCGCCGCATATCGCTCCCGAACACCTGAAGGAGGCGCAGCGTATGGCCGCCGCGGTTACCGAGGCGCTGACCGGCGCCGGCATCTGGGGCGTGGAGTTCTTCCTGAGCCACGAAAACGGCGTCTATTTCTCGGAGCTCTCGCCGCGTCCGCACGATACGGGCATGGTGACATTGGCAGGAACACAGAATCTGAATGAGTTCGAACTTCACCTGCGTGCCGTACTCGGTCTGCCCATCCCCGGCATCAAGCAGGAGCGGATCGGTGCAAGTGCCGTTATCCTTTCTCCGATAGCGAGTCAGGAACGTCCTCAATATCGTGGCATGGAAGAAGTGACGAAAGAAGAAGACACTTATCTGCGCATCTTCGGCAAGCCGTTTACCCGCGTCAACCGTCGCATGGGAGTCGTACTTTGCTATGCACCGCTGAACTCCGATCTGGATGCGTTGCGTGATAAAGCGAAACGAATCGTCGAGAAAGTAGAGGTATACTAAATAAAAAGAATGAGAGTGAGTCAAAAGCAAAAGGATAGTGAATATTGCTTTTGATTCTCTCTCATCATCTTCTCTTATATAACTAATAATGAAAAACATGAAAAAGACTAAACTATTGGCAGCTACTGCTATGCTATTACTGACTTCCTGTTCACCTAAAGTGGTCACTAACATTGTAAGAACCTATCCGGATATTATTCCGGCAGATTCGGTCTATGTCATCGGTTTGGGAGAAAAAGTGCCCAATACAGCCGAGACTATCGGGCGTGTATCAGTAGTGGATCGGGGTACTTCTACGAATTGCCGTTATGATCAGGTATTACATCTTGCACAAGAGGCTACAGGAAAGATTGGTGGCAATGGACTCGCCATCACTAATCACCAGAAACCTTCTTTTTGGGGAAGTTCCTGTCATCAGATTTCCGGACTGATGCTGCGGTTGTCGGATAAAAGTGTGGATACACTGAAAACAAATCCTGTACAAGACGTAATAGATCTCGACCTGGTTATTGCTAAAGACTATGCAGAAAGCAGAAAAGCGCCTGCCAACACGTTTGAAGCGAGCTTCGGATATGGATGGGTGATCAGCAAGATTTATGATATCAACGGTAGGGCGTTAGATTCGAAAGGAGGAGTTGAATGGAAGCTCGCTTACGAACATGTCTGGAACGGGGGGATGGGAATCGGACTTCAATATGCTGGTTTCAAGAAGTCATTCTCCGGTGGCGACATGATGTTCTCCTATATAGCTCCGGAGTGGGTAAGCCGTACAAAATTTGACAGATGGATCTTAAAATCAGGCGTTGGTGTCGGCGTTTTCCTTTATCATGATCCTTTCTACAATGCTGCCGGATTCGGCCTTCATGCCACATTAGGATTTGAGTACATGCTTTCATCTAATTGGGGACTCAGCTTGACTCTGAACGGGATCGGTGGAAGTATGCCCAAACAGGACTGGATGCTGCTGAAAGAAGACGAACGTTGTGGAATCACCCGCTTTAACCTGCTGGGTGGGCTGCGCTACTACTTCTGATGATAACTCCTTCTTTCTAGGAAGAATATCAACGTTTATACTGTACTTAGATTTATAAATAAAGAGAGAGGACAGAAGTCTGAACCTGCATCCTCTCTCTCACGTTTATGACATTGTTATTTCTCTGATCTTACAGACTCATCGCATTACCGCCTACAATACCCAGCACTGCCGAAGCCACCGCGATGACTACTTTCAAAATGGTATCCCAAAGGGATCTCTTGACTGCCATAACTCTACACACCTCCTTTCCGACTCTTTATATGATTGATTACTAAGTGAATCATTACCGAATGACCGATTACTCCCGATAACTTTCCTCCTTTACCTCAAAGCACGGGCACGCCTTGATCCACTCCTCCGGCTCAATCTCTCCATTACCGTTGCGATCCGGCGACAAGTCGCGATGACCGCACACCCGGCAACCGGGGAATCTCTCTTGCAACTGATGCACCAGCAGCCGGAGCGCTGCCCGCTGTTCCGGTGTCCGTGTGTCCGCCGGGCGTCCCCGGCAGTCCAGGCCGCCTTCGTAGCAAATTCCGATACTCTCCGCATTAAAACCTTTCGCATGTGCCCCGATCCGTTCCACCGGACGGGTAAGATGCGTTGTTCCATCCTTGCGGATATAGTAATGATAACCTGTCCCGTTAAATCCCCGCCGGCGGTGCATCGTATCCAGATCAAAAGCCGTCAACTCCTTGTCTGCCCGCGTTGCAGAACAGTGAATCACAATTAAATGAATCTTCCTCATAAAGCCACTAATTCTAACTATCAATCCCTCGTACATTGATTACCAACTCTCAACTCTCCACTTCTTACACTGTCGGGTCCGGAGCTTCCTCGTCGCCTCCGCCGCCTTCGTTTCCACTGCCACCGGGGTTGTTGTCCTCTCCTGATCCGTCGCCTTTCTTCTTTTTCGGGGCTTCGAGGTCGAGAAACTCGATCTTGTCACCGGCACGGGTAGACGTCAGGTTGGGGCGGACGCTGCTGGAAGGGCGGAAGTTGATCTGTATAGATTTGATATTCTTCACCGTACACTCTTCTTTCGTGGTTGCTCCCAGCGTATGGGCGGATAGGCTGAATACACCGAAGTCTCTGATATTGACCGATTTTCCGTCGAAGAGCGCCGCTCGCATTGCCTCCACATAGTTGGTCAGTACGCTTTGGATGTCGCCCAGGGAGAGGGAACTCTTGTCCTTCATGATGTAGGCGATGCCGTCAAGGTCTACACTTTGTCCCATCGTCACCAGTTGGGGGTGGTACTTCAGCACCCCGTCAATTTTTCGCGGGTCTTTACGACCCATTCTTTTAAATGGTATTGCCATGATGATAAATTAAAGATTTAGAAAAATATAAATTAATAATTACTGATTGCTGTCACTCGATCAGTGTCGGGAGAGAGAATGAGCTCTGTTTCTTTCTTTCGATGTGTCAAAGGTAGCCTATTCTTAAGCCATGAGAATACGTACTTTATCGTACTTCGTCGTACTTTCTTTCAGAATGTATTTACTTTCTTTCTGATTGATTTTATTTTACTTGTTTGCTTGTGTGCGCAAATATGTTTTAGTATATTTGAAGTACGAAAGAACTTAATAACAACGATATGAAAACAGAAAAAGAAGAAGCGGAAGAAGAACCGTTTGTCATCCGTCCGTATTTGAAGTCGGAGCTGGCTCACAAGTACAATCCACATTTGCCATTGATTTATGCCATGCAGAAACTACGGGGATGGATCAGAAATAATAAAGAACTTTATGACGCTATGTATAGCGGTGGAGAAGGAAAAAACGATCATGCTTATAGCAGCAGACAGGTGAGGCTGATCGTGAAGTTTCTCGATGAGCCGTGAATCTGTTTTTCGATGAGTCGTGAATCTGTTTCTTGATAAGTCGTCCGTCTGTAAGGAAGAAACAAATTAGCTATTAGCATATCGAAATTAGCTATTAGCTAATTTGTTTTTGCTAATAGCTAATTTCGATATGCTAATAAGACTTATTGTTTTTTTCTTGTGACAATGAAGTAAAAGTCACGAATTTCCCCTTTCAAAGTCCAGTAAAGTCCAGAAAGTCCATATTAGATTTTCAGAATATACGAACCGTGACCTAACTTGCTGATTCTCCCTGCTTTAATGCCTTTATTCAATAAGTAGTAAACGGTGCTTCTTGAGAGGTTCAATTCCTCTCCCAAAGCACATGCTTCTTTGGCTGAAAAACTCTTTTTGAGTTTCGTCAGAAGTCGCGAGAGATTATCGGGCGATTGTAATGGTTTCGTATCTTCGGCAGAGCTTTTTACCGAAGTACTGACCAGTTTGCTATGTTCGAAGCAACACAGCACGATGGCGAGCGCTGCTTTGAAATGTGCGTCCGAGCAGTATACTTCGGGTGTTTCCATTCTCATGGTTCCCTTGTCGATGGCGGAGAAAATGCAGCAGATGCGTGCCGTTATCACTCCATAACGTTTCACCACCCCCAGCAGGTCATCATTACCTAACTGGTCCGTATCTTTGAGCAGTTGCGTGAATACCCGGTTGAATTCTTTTTTCTGTGTATCTGTCAGCTTTACTTCCGTAGGAGAATCTTTCAGAAACAATGCCATCTGTGCGAAGCGCATGGACAACTCGTTGAAGAGATCGTCCGCCCGCACCTTTTCCTCCGCGAACACATCCTGCCATGCTGCCGGAAGTCTGAAGGTATTGATCAGAAAGCGGTTGTACAGCCCTGTCTCCATGGTCGGGATGAATAAAATGAGGCTGGATGGAGTGCCGGTGAGAAAAGCCGACAGGGAGGGATATTCCACTTTCAGCGGATGTCGTCCGTTGATCTTGTAGGACGAACTGATCAGTTCGTGCTCGAATGCCTTGCAGAGGATATCGTCGAAGTGTCCGTAATCTTGGTTGCGGGCTGTGCTGACGCTGCTGGCTTCGGTACTGGTGAGCAAGGAAGAACAACTTTGGTTGTTGATGAGGTGAGTGATGAGCTGTGCACGGCTGATGTCGGCAGGGATCAGCGGAAATGCCAGCTTCGGCTCCTCCGGTTCGTCCGGCAGGTTGGTGGCGGCAGTATTCTTTTTGCGTATCGCCTGCAAGGAGAGGGTGTAGTCCCTGAGTGCTTTCTTGTATTCCTTTTCGATCTTCAGACTCTGCTTCTCCCAATACTCACAATAGTGCTTGTGCAGGCGTATGCCATAGCCGATGAGGTTCTTGTTGGCACCGGAGGAAGCTACGACGATACAGTAGATATTGGGCTGATAATTCCGTCGGTTGTAGCGGATGCTTACACTGGGGAGCATGCTGCTTATCGTGGTAATACATGACAACAAGAGTCCGTCCCTTTCACGCTCGTCTCTTGCGATGGAGACGCACTCCTTGAAGATGGCGGGAATGAGATCGTAAATTTCGTCAGGAAAGGTCGGAGTCTGCTCTCTGAGCTCTTCTCCGATGATTTCATCCTCCTTTTCTGCCGGATTTTCGTTTTCTGAAAATCCTATAACGGACTTTTGGACTTTACTGGAATTTGAAGGAGGATTTTCGAAGCTTTCCGTCTCTGCCGCAGTCATTACATTCTGGTAAGCTGATTTTACAGTACGTGCGATTTCGGGCTCACGGAAGTTGTCTTCTTCCAAGGTGCGAACCAATTCGGTGGTCAGTTCGTTACGGTCGATGCCGCGTTTGCAGGCAGCGCAGCTGAGCCGGAAAACGGTTCCGTTCCGGTCGCCCGTTGCGGCAGGGTAGAGGGTGAGGTAGGACTGTACGAAGGGAGCGGCGGAAATCCGGTTACCCGGCATCGCAGGCGGATGTCCGTTGGAGAAAGAGGTGGGAGTGCAGGTGGTGCGGGGAGCGGAAGTGACGGGAGCGTAGGTGACGCGCGGAGTGAGTGCACCGTTCGGCAGAAAGTCGTTGACGGCCTTTGCGTCACCGTTGTAGTATGCGTCCGGGTCGTATGATCCGAAGCAGGGATGGGTGATATCCTTGCATTTCCCGTCGTTCTCTACGCCGAGAACGGTGGAAACGAGCTTTGCCGTCGCTTCATAAATGGCAGGATAATCGTTTACTCCATCGATATCTATACGAATGAACAACTTAACACCACGGCCGGAGATGCTGATAAACGCTCCCAGTACGTATTCGAGCAGGCAGGCACGTACGAAAATATCCTTTGTCTGTTCGTCCGTATGGTCGATGTCGATGCAGAGTGCGAGTGACAGGGAGGTAAGGTTGTTTTTTGCGTGTCCATTCTTACATATGCCTGCGGGGATGACACATGCCATGCTGTCTTTGATGGTTTGCGCGTCGTGTTTGCGGTCTTTTGCCAGACAGCTGCGGTGGCCTTCCGTAGGCACTTTCCAATGTCCGTTGCGTACCATTGCGAAAAAATCTTCAAAAGTTATAGTCGTGGGAGTTTTACTCCAAGTGTTGATAAATAGTGACACTTGGTACATGTGCTTTCTCATTTGAAATATAATATATAAGTTGCCGGAAGCGGGTGGTGTAGTTATCACGGGCTTCCGGCTGCGAAGGTAGGAACTTCTCTTTTTTTACCAAATCGATTATTAGGACTGATTTCTGTTCCAATCGTCCCATTGGTCTTTCACCATCTCCTCCAGTTTTCCCAGACAGCTTTTATAGGCTATGGCATGCTTCGGAGAGCGTTCGTCGCGGATTTCGATGCAATGGAACAGCCCTTTCAGTACATCCGGACAGCGTGGCATCAGCGGTATCTGCTTGATGATCCGTTCTTCTTTGTTGCACTCTTTGATGTCTTTATCCTGTACGGATTTCCAAAGAAACTGTTGCTTGAAAATCTCTTTTGCAAGGATTTCAAGTAATTCATTTTGAGTAAATAAGATGGGGAATCCGGGTAGGTGACATTGAGATATATCATCTACTGTCAACGGATTGCCTGCTTTGTCTACCATTGTTACGTTTAACGTAAAGTTGCCGATTTTTTCGGCAAAAGCCAAAAGGTTTTTTTTACCATAATTTTTAGGATTAATAATGCAGCAAATTTCTTCTTTTTTTATCAGAAGAGTGTTTTTTGCTTCTTATTTTTTCTGCTGACATTTAACAAAGTGGCAAAATTAAGGAATTTATAATTTTCTTGCCGAAAACTTTTCCGCTTCAGGCAAATGGGGAGTGTTTAATAGGATGTACGTGCCCGGATATAAAACTAGTTGCATATGCTACTATTTTATCACTCGTTTAAGTGTTTGAATATTACCGTTGAATGGGAAAACTTGATGTTAAGTCATAGTTTTAATGATATTTTATAATTAACAGGCTTGTTTTACTATACAATCGTAATTGGAATGTTCCGATATTGGTCTGTTTGTAGTCTTTGTTGGCCTAACAAGTGTTATTGAACGACAAATAATGAAAAAGGAAGAACAACGATGCTAATTTGTTTCTACATTTGCGCGGTTGTTTATTTAACTATTTTGTTAAAAAGAAATCGGGCATGATTGAACAAAAGCTAAATTTAACTGTTTACTATAGTAGATTAAAGTAGATAAAACGCGAAACGTTCCTTGTCATGCTACTAAAATTCGATAGGTAAAGAAAGAATAATATAAATAAAGATTGCTTATGTCACAGATTATCGGACATATCTCACAGGTGATCGGCCCTGTGGTCGACGTGTACTTTGAAGGTACGGACGCAGAGTTAATGCTGCCAAGCATTCACGACGCACTGGAGATAAAGAGGCCAAACGGCAAAATACTGGTTGTAGAAGTTCAGCAACATATCGGCGAAAATACGGTGCGTACCGTAGCGATGGATAGTACCGACGGACTTCAGAGAGGCATGAAAGTGTATCCCACCGGAGGCCCGATCACAATGCCGATAGGCGAACAGATTAAAGGACGACTGATGAACGTAGTGGGCGACTCTATCGACGGTATGAAGAGTCTCGACCGTACAGGCGCATATTCCATCCACCGTGATCCCCCAAAGTTTGAAGATTTGACAACTGTGCAGGAGGTACTCTTCACGGGTATCAAAGTAATCGACCTGCTGGAGCCGTATGCCAAAGGTGGCAAGATCGGACTCTTTGGCGGTGCCGGTGTAGGAAAGACCGTACTTATTCAGGAACTGATCAATAATATTGCCAAGAAACATAACGGATTCTCCGTATTTGCCGGAGTCGGCGAGCGTACCCGTGAAGGTAACGACTTGCTGCGTGAAATGATCGAGTCGGGCGTTATCCGCTACGGCGAGGCTTTCAAGGAAAGTATGGAGAAGGGCGACTGGGACCTTTCGAAAGTAGACTATAATGAACTGGAAAAGTCGCAGGTATCCTTGATTTTCGGACAGATGAACGAGCCTCCGGGCG
>ERZ824575.3841-NODE-3841-length-10089-cov-3.047439_pt1 | contig 10089 bp, 20 predicted proteins | sample MGYA00519470_ERZ824575 | MGnify/ENA primary metagenome ERZ824575 (study PRJEB31778, sample SAMEA3449170) | human gut metagenome | biome: human gut; feature: human-associated habitat; material: faeces | place: United Kingdom | collected 2010/2012 ...
GAAACTACTTTCATCTGCCATCTTCTCCTTCCGCCCCTCAGTTTGACAGTCACATTTTTCTGCCGGATCCAGATAGGCACCGCAGAACGGACATTCTTTTGGAATATACATTTGCTTTTTCCCCTTTCCTGTGCTATAATAAGACACAAGGAAAGACTCTCCCGGTCGGCAAACTGTTGGGGTCTTTTCTTTTTTATTTAAAATGAGAAACCATCATTTTTTGTAAGTCATCATACGAAAACGCTTCCGCATACTGCTCACCACGTACCGTAACAAAGTGGTTATCTTTATAGATTACTTCTCCTGACAGTCTCTTGATTTCCATTCCTTTTCCTGCATCAGTAGCTATTTTTTTCTTTAACACAACAACATCACCCACTTCGATACTTTGCTTTAATTTTTCCAGACGATGATTAAAGATCAATACTTTTCTCATGCGTTCTTCCTCTATATTGCCACTATTTCGTGCCTTTTGAGCAGAAATAATACTTGTAACGTGCTTTCTGTCCAATCCAAACTTTTCTGCCAAGTCATCTTTTGACACTCCTTTAAGGAACCGTCTGTAGATCGATGCATTTCTTTTCAATGTCTCGTCTCGCCTCATATTGTTGATTTCCTCTTTCTTCATAGTAATTATCCAAACGCTGCTCTGCTTCATTCACATGATTCCAATCCACGCCACATGTAATTCCTTTCAACATTAAAATAACAAATACTACAAAAAGAATAACATCGCCCAGGATTGTTTTCTTTGTCTTTCGCTCTCTGTTCATAGGGCTGCTCCTTTCTTTTCAAAAAGGGGCACGCGGGACTTGAACCCGCTCACCGGAGATTTAATCCGGCGTATTTCTTTCTATGCCCTTGTTTTCTATTATGAGATCACAGTGATCTGTGGTTCTGCTACATCACTCAGATTTTCTTTTAAGTACTCTTCCACCTTTCGGCAGGCTTCATTTTTCCAGGCACCACCATCCGCTTCAAATAAAGCACAACGAATCCCCATGCCCTGATCCTGCTTCATCCGGAAGATAAATTGAGAAGCCGGTTGTTCTACTTCTACAAAAGTCCGATACGGCTGCAGGCATACCGGGTTCGGAATGATTGCCTCTTCTTTGTTGACAATTCCCTGCTTGATCGTGGCTTTCTGGGTCACTCCATCATCACCATACGCAGCAATCGTTCCCGCTTCACTGGTTCCGGCAAAACGCAAAAGCAAATCACGGTCTGCCGAAGGGATAAACATTGACTGCAATGCGATGATAAACTCTTCTGAATCGTAATAATGTCCGAAACGAAATTCTGGAACAGAGGCTTGAACGTAGCACAGACGCTCACGCATTCGCTTCGCATCCAATGCACCAGACAACGCTACTTCTGTAGGTGACTCAACATGGATAAGCATATGTTCACCCATCGTATCTACTTTCTCTCGTATATACTCCACTAAACTAGTGAGCGTGTGCATCGAAAGGGGATCCGCATGATGAATAAATGGCTCAATCTCCACTAATTCTTTGTCTGAATACGACGTTCCGTCAATATTCAATACTTCCGGCTTCCGTAAGCCGACAACATACTGTAGTGCTTCTTTGATCATATTGTTTCCTTTCTGTGCTATTCCTACATAGCACCTCTCTTGCGATAATCTACTACTTTACTTTCCAATACCTCTCCGGTATCGGTATCTACTACTTGTCCATTTATCGTTTGTTCGTTTACATTTTCGTTCAGCGCCATCTGTCCCGGAAGATGCTGACCATACTCTTCGATGAAATTTCCACCATCCTTCAGATCTTTCCCGATACCAAACTGGGTATTGATTGGATGAAGCGGTGCAAGTTTTTGCTTAACGGATACGGTAGACGCTACCTGCGTCCGCTCTTCATCTGTTACGAAGGTCATTTCTATCGTGATCTTTCGCTTGTCCTTCGACGGAGTGTTGGGATCCAATAAATTGGCGACCACCGCCTCCATTGCTTTGTTAAACTTTGCCTGCAGTGCTCCACCGGCGATGTTCTTTAATTCAATTGCTTCCATTTTGTCTCACCTCTTTTCTAAAAAAATAGGGCGCAGGAAAAAATATTTCAAATGGGGGATATCTGCAAAAATTGATGTGATGTCTGCGCCCTATGAGTGTGTGAGGATTCGAACCCCAACCTGACACATGCTTGAAAGATACTCCGCGTCACACCCACTCAGAAGCGTGGAAACCTCTCTGCCTATTTCCGACCGCCCCTCCATCCAGTTCATATTTTCCGACCACCAACCGGATGGAAAGGTCTTCGTGATTTATCTAAACCGCTATGGATATCCGATCGACAGATCGTGCGGATAACTCATAGGCTGTACGGTTTATGACTGTTCCGTCTTCCATCGTCTTTTGATACTCTCGACTCTGGAGTCTGCCGGAAACCGTAACCATATCACCCACCTTGAAGTGAGCAGCAAACTTGGCGTTTCGTCCCCAGCAGATGCAAGGGATATAATCCGTCTTGCCGTAAGCACGATTAACGGCAAGAATAAAGTCTGTAACCTCTCGCCCTAATGGAGTCTTGCGGTAGATCGTTGGCTTACAGATGTACCCATCCAATAAAGCCTCGTTCTTCCACCACATATCATGATCTGCGGTGAATAAAAACAGATCATCGACGAAAACCACCAAAACCAAATGGCTCTTTCCTGCTTCGTCCTGAGTATTGTAGGAACGGAATGCTCCGTTTACGGTGGCAAATGTTCCTACTTTGATATCGCCTACCTCTAAAAACTTCTCCGACACCATCAATGGCAGGACATCGGATGTCCCACTTTGGCGCTCAATTCGAAAAGATACCCTTCCGAATCGTTCATTCATTGTTTCGTGATCGTATTCCCATTCAGATATGATTTCTCCAAAAAGAGATACGATGTTCTTCTGGATTTTGTTCTGCATTTCTCTTCCTCCTGCCTTTATATATAATTTTTTCCACAAACTCTTTTGACAAATGCTTTGCATGTATCTGTGCTTTTTCTAGTTTTGGTTATCCGGTTGCCTGCGCAACAATGTCCGTCATATGTCGGTACAAACTTGCCACCGCAACATATGTAGTGCTGCACAAAGTTGGAACAGTATTCGCATTTCTTCGGACATTCCGGATACTCTCCATATATCTTTCTTATGTGTTCTATCTGCTCTTTCAGCTGCATGTTTTCCTGCTCCAGTTCCTGAACCTGCATTGCTAACATTGAATCACCTTCCTTGCTTCGTTAGCATTATGCTAACATATGTTAGTAGAAAAGTCAATGTTTTTTTGATATAATGTGCTAACAAATACTAAGGAGGTGCTACCAATGGCAGTTAGCAAAATTCAAACCGGGTTGCGTATTGACGAAGTAACCTATAATAAATTAAAAACTCTCAGCGTTAAGGAAAGCCGCTCTATAAACAATCTTGTTGAATACATTATTCATCACTATTTAGATGAATACGAAAAAAATAACGGTATCATTCCTGAGGCTCCTTCTCAATATGAGTAAGTCCAATATCAATCAGCATCAAAATGAGTGTGTTCGCTGAAACTCCCATTCGATCGGATATTGTACGAATTTTGTTGTACTGATTTTCAGGGATACGAAGCCCTGTTTGTATTTTTGTTTCTTTCAACATAACTCCTTTCTGGTGTCAGTTTCTGACACCTTTTAGGGGGAGATGGCTTCTGATCAGTCTTCTTTCGTCAGCACCGCATTATTTTTCATGTGTGCCAGTGCTACATCAACCGACTCCATAATGTTTCTAGCTGTAAACTCGTTCCTTGCTGCATAATCTACGATAATCTGCGCTAATTGATTTGTTTTGCCCTGTTCAACAAGGCGTATCTCCATATTAAAATTTGGTGTCATAAGATCCTTCCTTCCTTTCTTTCTTCCTTTTTTGACATTTTTTCTATTTTCATTTACATTTTTTCCCTCTTCCCTTATACTATTGGTACAGACTGTGCCAGCAGTCGAGTATATAAGGGAAGGAGGAAATACATATGAGCATTGAAGAAATTTACTATGTATCTGATCCGAATGATTCTAATGCAAAACCTACCATCGTTAAACCAGGTACCTACTTTTGTTACAATTACCCAAAATGTAAAGGTATACAAAAAATTTATTATACCGATGACGAACTTAAGCCATGTCCGCTCTGCGGTGGATTAACATTTTTCTCGGTTTAAACTCAATGTCTGTCGTTATTGTTTTCTGGCGACAGACATTTTTTATATTCATGCTCCGAAATCTTTCCATCCTCATACAATCTTTTCAAAAACTGTCTCCGTCTTGGATTATCTGCCAGTTCAAATACTTCCGTGTCGATTATTTGACCGAGCCACTCTGTATATATGGTAAGATACTCCCGGTAATTTTTGTGCGGAATGTATGCTTTGGTGTAATGAGTTGCCGGAAAAAGTGATGAAACCATAGCTTTGACCGCCAAAACATAGTGGTCAACTACTTTTCCGATAAATCGTCGTACTACCATGCCGTTGCTCCTCCTATGCAGTTTGGGTTTTCTTTTCCATGCTTTTGGCTACTTTGATCCCTTGCATGAACATCAGGAATCCTTTTTTCTCTTCCTGGTTTAAGTCAGCCAAAAAATCTACTACTTCTTTGGCTTCTTGTTTATATTCTGACGGAACAAAAGTTTTGACTTCTTCCATACCTTTCACCTCCCGATTTTTATTTACTTTTTTTCCAATTCCTACTATAATGTACTTACAGACTGTTTCGCAGTTAAGTATAATTAATAGGAGTTATACCTATGGAAATGCCAAATATAAAAACTACTGTTAAAATAAACAATTGTGTGTTTGAAATATATGCATATAAAAAATTGAGTTATGCTGAATGCAAAAGTGAAATCCGTAATTGGATACTACAAACAAACCAAAAAACAATACCTTTAAATGGTCATTTTAAGATTATCTCCATAAACGGATTTGATGTTCTATGATTTTAAGTAACGCCTCTGCCTCTTTGATGCCAAGTTTTAAGGTTGCGCCTTGTATCGAGGGAGCAATAATCATAGTTTTACTCGCATCATCTGGAATAATCAAAAACATATTATCATGCTTTATGTTTTGAGATGACGTTGCATTTTCAATTTCAAGAACATCTAATTTGCTAATTTTAACATCCTGCATATACTTCACCTCCCGATAAGACTATTTGGCTATCAACCATTTTGTCTTTATTCATTTGGTTGATAAACCAAATATAACACTTATATTTTAGTTAGTCAACCATTTTTTTAAAATTTATACTACTTTTTTGGTTGACTAACTAAAATATTGATGATATTATTGTTACATCAAACACCAAGAAAGGAGTATTTTACTATGAATGAAAGAATCTTACTACTCAGAAAAAGTCTTGGTTTATCAAGAGCTTCTTTTGGAGAAAAGCTTGGGGTAAGCGGTGATGTTATTAACAACTTAGAACGCGGACGTGTCACTCCTAAAGATTATATAATCAAATTGATTTGTAACACTTTTAACGTGCGCGAAGAATGGCTATTAGATGGCATTGCTCCCATGTACAAACAAGCTGATACATTTTGTTTGGATGAATTTATCAAAGATAAAAATGCAACGAGTTTAGAGCTTGAAATTATAAAACTATACTTTGAACTTGATCCAGAAATCCGGAAAGCTGCCATTGAACACTTTAAAAATGGGCTTTCTAAAGACAAAAATAATAAATAAGCGTATCGGGGGAGAGACTGGTTCTCTCTTTTGTCTTTACAAAAAATTCCATATATGATAAGATGGAAAAAAACTTATTGGGGGGATTCTAATGAATACTAACTTACAAGAAACATGGAACTCTTGGGACTCTGAAATTCACGAAAGCCCAGATTCACAAAAGCGAATTAAATCAGCAAAAAATGCCAAACTTACGCCAATTCACTTAGATACTACAGATGGATACGCGTACTTCCAAGGTGGTCATGGTCGATACGAAACTTTCTTAGACTATTGCCCTTGCGGAGATTTTCGTAGGCGCAAACTTCCTTGCAAACATATTTATCGTTTAGCGATGGAGCTAGGGCTTTTTGAAAGTGATTTTGCCTCAGACGCATCCAAAATTATCGTTCCCAAAACATCAAATGGCTTGTCTTTGTCCGAAGCAGTCGAAATTGTTGAAACACTACCGAAAAAATCGCAGCATATTCTGCATCGTAATCTTGCTGCCTTTCTTCAGGGATCATATCAAACCGTAGAGATCGCTGATGGATATACTGAACTTTTAGTATCAAAAGGACTTTTACGTTATTCCGAAGTTTTTAATCCGTCTCTTTTACTTTCATCTCTTGACCGCAAGAAATTATTTGAAAAATTAGAGCAGACAGATATTGTGTTCAAGAAAAATATAAGTAAAGCTGCAACCGTAGATATCATGCTTAATAATTTTTCTCCTGACGAAATCAAAGACATGTTTTCTGAATATGTGATTCTTACAATGACTGACCAATTATCTACTTGCAGGAAAAACTTATACAGTTATATCGATAGAAAATTTTATCCTTTAAAATATGACTATTCGTCCGAATACTCTTCTTCTAATGATGAAATTGTTGCATTGCTGAAAAAATATGAACCTATTAATACCAAAACAAACACGTACAAAAAGCTGAGTTATCCGGCAATTTTTACACCAAACGAAGAAAAAGAAGGATACAACGTTGTTATTCCCGATCTTCCAGGGTGTGTCACGGAAGGTAAATCACTTGCCGAAGCACTTGAAGTGGCGACAGATGCAGCCACTAATTGGATAATAGATGAGGAAACAGGTCTATATGACATACCAGAGCCATCCAATCCTAGCACTTTTAACCTCGAAAAAGATAGTTTTATCGAACCTATCATCTTAATTTTCCTTAATACAGAACACTTATAGAACGAAAAAAGGTGTCAAATTCTGACACCTTTTTTCTTCACAAAATCATTTTTTGAGCATTGTCCATATTACAGCGATTAACATTAGAACCGATTCAATTATCACAGCAATCCGCAAAACAATAGGCCAATCAAGTGCACATGCCATAATAAAACTAACTATCAGTAACATAAACAAATCATCTTTCTTTTTCATTGATTTATTTTGAACGATGTGGTATTATCAGAGAAGAGATAGGGCTTTCGCCCTCTCCCACCCTGCTATCAACTTAAGACTTGATTGCTGTAATCAATGTTGCGGCGGCTACTACAGCTTTGATTAACAAGTCAATCACATCTTTCGTTGATAGCTCTTGTTTTCTCCGATGTTTTTTCTTCATCGTCTTCTCCTTTCCTAGTTGCTTTATTTCCTTGCTACAATTATACTATACCATATGTCACGTATCGTGTCAACACTTTTCGTGACATTTTTCTTTACTTTTTTCACATTTCGTGTTATTATGATTAAAAAAGGAGATTTTGCCATGGGAAATTTTCAATCCGTACTGAAAACATTAAGAAAGTCTTTTGGACTTACACAAGACGAGTTAGCAAATAAATTAGAGGTATCACGCAGCACAATCGGAATGTATGAAAGTGGCTCACGCGAACCAGATTATAAAACATTAGGAGCCATAGCCGATTTCTTTAACGTCGACACTGACTATTTGTTGGGACGTACATCGGCAAACACTATTCTTCCTAACAATTACTCTTCCGACGAAAATGTTGTAGAGTTCTTACAAAAAAATCCTGATTATAAAGTTCTCATTGATGCCGTATGTAAAGTCAAAAAGAACGATATCGACCTAGTAAAACAGATGTTAGAGAGATTTTCCTAGTTTCCCTACTATAAGATTCTCTTGCTTAATTGAATATGTAACAAAATTCGTATCATCTAAAGAGGGAAAAGAGCTATAAACTCTTTTCCCTCTTCTCAAAAAAACATCCACACTGACGACTCACTATCTAGTCATCTTCCCGTCTGTTTTTTCCATAACCATAACCTCCAAATGCTCCTGCAACAACTCCACCAACGGTATAAAGAACCTTTTCCATAATATCTGGTGAATCTTTTAGTAAACATATGATTATAACACAAAATGCCATAACAAGAACTAGGGCTAAAAGTGTAAAAATTTTCTTTTGACTCTTTTCCTTATAGGAATATTGCATTTCTTCCCGAGAACCAGTTAAAAATTGAGATATGTGTTCTTCCGTAATCTTATTCATTACTGCTGTTTCCGGATTTGCTATACTCCGCATCTGGAAAGAACTTGAAATAATCATTCTCTCAACTGTCTTTCTGTGCTCTTGTGGAACACTGTCCAGTATCTCATCCAACACTTCTGCCTCATCAACATTCTCCTTTGTATCCTCTGCTTTTGAAAGTTCCTTTTCATTTTGTGACATACCTTTTCTACTTCCTTCCTTCGTATAATGCACTACCAATCATAGATGACATATGCTCTACATTATTTCTCATATTACTAGAAATATTTCGTCCTACCGTTCTTGAAACATGTACTGCTATTTCAGCTTCTTGATGTTTGCTGAATCTAGGCAAATAATTTCTGTAGATAGAGCTTCCGCTTTTTTGTCTAGTCATGTACATATTAATTCCTCCTTTTGCATAATGCATATCTCTTTTTTAAGATATGCAAATCTCTCCCCAAAAATGCTCTTTATATTATTTTCTTTATGTACATTATAACAGACTCGTTTTGTGTGTGTCAAGTATTCTGCGGTTTAGAGCAATATAATTTTAGCTCTTTTTTTACACTCAATGTCAAATTCTGACACCATTTCATTTTGTCAATTTGATTCACTTTGCTCCAATGCCACAAACACTACAATATCATTTTCACATTTTGGTATCATCTCTTACTCATTTTTACGTTTATACTCCTCTTTATATCGTCTTTCAGCTTCTCCTTCAGGTGGAATAGAATTATTGTTTTTCTCGTTTGTAAAAATAATATAAAACCAAAAATACATAGATCTGATACAACAACCGATAAAAAGAACAATGCAAAATAACCAGAAAAAAAATAATAATCTTTTTATACACTCCCTCGTATCAAAGCGAAAGAAATTAAAAATCACAATTATTATAAGTGCAAAACCACTCATAACTGCTTCCACATTATATGATTTCAATAATTTCCCGCCTTGCACTATCACTCGATCTATATAATTTCCTTTTGATCGTAATGATAAAACAACTGGAAATATCGCTACAACAAAGCCAAGCAAAATAGAACACATAGAAATGGAAGCCTCTAATGCTCCATCATATCCTTGACTTCCAGTCAAATCCGCCCCGAAAAAATACCAGGATACAGTAAATATTGTAGCAATAATATATGGTCCCCCCCTTTCTATTGCTTTTTCCATAAGCATTCCTCCATCTCTAATTAATATGTAAAGCTTTGAGAATGTGTTTTGATAAGTATTCTTGCTTCATCTTAGTAAATGTAACATCCATATGTAACCTTTCTCGACCACTTATTTCAAATTCAATTCTAGACATCACTTTATTCTGTAACAAATCAACATATTCCACCTCTCCTGTCATTGAATCCTGAAAGGTTGCCTTTGCCGTATTAACATTAACAGATCTATTAATAATATCATCAATCATTTTTTGCGATTCGGCTGGAGATAATTCATCCTTTCGACTTCTCCCAACACTAAATCTGATTGCGTAAATTTTGCATCCAATTCCCATCACATCATCACATATACGTTTTAAAATACCACTTTTAATCTTGCTTGTATCTTGAATATTTTCACATGATATTTCAATTGTTCTTGTTTTTTTTCGCTTCATTTCATTGAATGAAACTATATTGGTAATAGGACTAAATGCAACATATTTACCATCTTGCAAACGCGTCTTATTTATAAATTCAGCTATGCGAGTAATTGTCATAGCGATTCGATTTACCTGCATCATAAATACATTAGATTTTCTATCGTAAAGTATATACATATCCTCCCCAATATATTCATCTTCTTCCAAATCAAGATCTTCCTGTGCTCGTCCTTCTGCCACTTTCGAAGGTAAATTTTCCCCTCGCATACGGACAAAACAAACACACCACAAATCTTTTTTATCATCATACAT
>ERZ824575.3844-NODE-3844-length-10078-cov-3.086800_pt1 | contig 10078 bp, 8 predicted proteins | sample MGYA00519470_ERZ824575 | MGnify/ENA primary metagenome ERZ824575 (study PRJEB31778, sample SAMEA3449170) | human gut metagenome | biome: human gut; feature: human-associated habitat; material: faeces | place: United Kingdom | collected 2010/2012 ...
CTTTATTTATATAGAGCTTTCTAATTTTGTAAAACTTCCAATATCTTTTTACTTTATTATAGAGCTCCGGTTGTTGCTTTATTATAAAACTTCAATTATTCTTTTTCCGACTCTTTACTTTTCTCTTTTTCTTGCTTCTGCAAGCGTTCGAGCAATTCTGTGGCGGAGACGTAAATCACTTTTCCATCGGGCGTCCCTTGACTGAGGAGTTTTCCGTGACGGGCATTTCTTTCCAGTAGCCGTTGTTCGGCCAGTTGGAGCCCGCGCCGCAGTTTATCACTCAATTCTTGCATTTCATTATTTGACATAACTCTTGATGCGATTAAAAAGTTCAAGTTCGTATATCCGGTCCTCACCTTGCTGGCAGCCTTCGGCTACAATCACTCGGGGAGAAACACTGTTATCTGCTAATAGCCAATAGTCTACACGTGGCGCATATATTCGGAACAGGTTGTTTATGCCTGCCTGATAGCGGCGGTAGATTGTATCAATGGGCACGTTATGCCCGCCTTCGTTGACCCGTTGCAATACACGGTTGACAGCAAGTTCCGGAGAGTTTAGCCAAAAATAGATCAGGCTTACTTTGTATCCGGCACTCTGTGCTCTTGTGATGAGCCGTGTGTACGAGCGAGTCGCTAATGTCGTTTCGATGGAGAAACTGGTTCTTGTAGCCAATAGTTCGTCAATACGTTTCAACATCAGACGTCCGGCTTCGATAGCCATGCTTTCCGGATTGAAAGGCGATAGTCCTTTGGCTATTTCGTCTGCATTGACAAATTCTTTGCACAATAATATTTCGGGCAGTACAGTATAAGAAGCTGTTGTTTTACCAGCTCCGTTGCATCCGCTTATAATGTATAACTGCCTCGTTTCATCCATTTTAAATTATCTGTTTCAGATATTATGTGACAAATATACAAATACTTTTTCTTTCACCTAAAGCAGATAATGTCTTTTTATTGTTTATTATTTCTTTTCCAGTTCCTGCAACGAATCCATTTTCTTCTTTTCGAGGAATTCGTAGATGCCGCAAAGATGCTCCGTCACCTTCTTATTGCCGAACTCGTAGACCTTGGTCACCAGTCCGTCAAGGAAGTCACGGTCGTGCGAAACGACGATCAGGGTGCCGTCGAAATCCATCAGCGCTTGCTTGAGGATATCTTTGGTTTTCATGTCGAGGTGGTTGGTCGGCTCGTCCAGAATCAGGAGGTTGACCGGTTCCAGCAGGAGCTTGATCATTGCCAGACGGGTACGTTCGCCACCCGAGAGCACTTTCACTTTCTTCATAGACTCTTCCGGCCCGCCGAACATGAAGGCGCCCAGCAAGTCGCGTATCTTGTTGCGGATTTCTCCTTTTGCCACGTCGTCAATCGTCTGGAAAACCGTGAGGTTTTCGTCCATCAGCGAGGCTTGATTCTGCGCGAAATATCCGATTTGCACGTTATGTCCCAGCGTCAGCGTGCCGTCATGGTCGATTTCGTTCATGATACATTTCACCAGCGTCGATTTACCTTCACCGTTCTTGCCTACGAAAGCCACCTTGTCGCCACGTTCAATTGTCAGGTTGGCGTTGCGGAACACGACATGATCGCCGTACGTCTTTCCGACACCTTCCATCGTGACGGGATAACTGCCCGAACGGGGCGAAGGCGGGAATTTCAGCCGCAGTGCCGAAGTATCTTCCTCGTCTACTTCCAGCAATTCCAGCTTTTCCAGCATCTTGACACGGCTCTGTACCTGCAAAGTCTTCGAGTACGTCCCCTTGAAGCGTTCGATGAAGGCTTCCGTTTCGGCGATGAACTTCTGTTGCTCGTCATAAGCCTTCTGTTGCTGTTCGCGGCGTTCCTTGCGCAGTTGCAGGTATTGGGAGTAGTTTACTTTATAGTCGTAGATGCGCCCCATCGTTACTTCAATGGTGCGGGTGGTGATGTTGTCCACGAATTTGCGGTCGTGGCTGATCACGATGACCGCTTTGCCGTTATTGATCAGAAAATCTTCCAGCCATTGGATCGATTCGATGTCGAGGTGGTTGGTCGGTTCGTCAAGCAGGAGTACGTCCGGTTTTTGCAGCAGCAGTTTGGCGAGCTCGATGCGCATGCGCCAGCCTCCGCTGAAGTCGCTCGTCTGACGTTGAAAATCTTCGCGTGTGAATCCGAGTCCGAGTAATGATTTCTCTACATCCTCTTCGTAATTGGTTGCGTCGATGGAGTAAAATTTTTCGCTGAGGGCGGACACTTCCTCGATCAGTGCCATGTAACTGTCACTTTCGTAATCCGTCCGTGTTTCCAGCTCCTTGTTCAGTGCGTCGATCCGTGCTTCCATCTCGTGCAGATGCGCGAAAGCCTGTGCCGTTTCGGCAAACACGGTTCTGCCGTCTTCCGTCATCAAATGCTGTGGGAGATAGGCTACTACGCAATCCTTGGGGGCCGAAACCTTGCCACGGGTAGGCTGTCTGACTCCTGCCAGAATCTTGAGTAAGGTACTTTTTCCCGCTCCGTTTTTTCCCATCAGGGCGATGCGGTCTTTTTCATTAATAACGAAAGAAATATCACTAAATAAAGTAGTGCCGCCAAACTCTACGGCTAGTCCGTCAACAGAAATCATACTATTCTTTTAAATTGAGGCGCAAAGATAGCGAAATATATGAATCTTTTTTATAACTTGCGGGCTGAAAAGCATTATTAACTGAAATATGTTGACTAAAAAGTAATTTTAGAGAATAATTTTAAAAATAATATAGAAACGATATGGAAGGCGGACAAACAAATGAATTCAGACCTCTTATCTTAGTGGCTGAGGACGACGACAGCAACTTCAAACTGATCAAAGCAATCATCGGAAAGAAATGTGATATACAGTGGGCCAAGAATGGCGAAGAAATCGTGGCACTGTTCAAGGAATACGGCAACGAGGCCAAAGCGATCCTGATGGACATCAAAATGCCTGTGATGAACGGACTGGATGCTACGAAAATCATCCGCGGAGAAAACAAGGAAATCCCTATTATCATGCAGACCGCCTACGCTTTCAGCTCTGACAAGGAGAATGCGATGAACGCGGGAGCGAGCGAAGTGCTGGTGAAACCGATCACACTGTCGATTCTGCGCAATACGCTGACGAAGTATTTCCCCGAACTGGTCTGGTAAACCGATCTCTTTTTTTGTCCGGTAGACTGATCTTTTTTGTTTGTTAAACCGGTCCTTGCTCCGGCAAACATGATCTTTATCCGGCAAAACGGTATCGCTGAGTAGAAAAACGGTATAACAATTCGGGTGTTTTTTCCTGTTTTGTATTTGTGATATTAACAAATAGCTGACGGGGATAATATGGATTTTTACTATATGAAAATCCACATTATCCCCGTCAGCTGTGTCCGGACGTTTCTATGTCAATCCGGATATTACTGTATCAATCCGGGTGTATTGTCTGGAATGCCTCTGCCCGACACTTTCGGCAGAAGGCTGTAAAAGTAAAATAGGCGGACCTCACGGTCGGCCTATTTCTGTTCGTTTCCGTTAATTTGTTAGAGTTCAGAAACGACTCTATGTAAAGTCTCTCCTTTGAGAGATTTTAAGAGCGATTTTTATCGGCTTCCGCCTGCCCACCAAACGGGTTCGGAGTATACGTAGTCACCGTTGCCGTAAGCGGCTTTCACTTCCGGGTTGGCAGCTGTGTCGCTGTTTCCGTATGGGTAGCGCAGCGGGAATTTGCTGGAATTGTTCGGGTTGGTCAGCGTGATGAAGTTTTCGTTCAGTCCCTTCATACGACGGAAATCGTTGTACGTCTCCGTGGCTTCACCGGAGGCACCCCACATGGCAAGGTACTTCTGAATCATTGTTTCCTGCAATGGGTTGGCTGCATATTTCGCTTTCACTACGTCGTCGAAATACTTTCCGGCAGACGTTTCCGTGATTACTTCGCTGGAATTGGTGTTCAAACCGCTTCCCAACTCCTTGATGGCAATGCTTATGCTGTTTTCCGCATTCAGCAAGCCGGCTACTACCGCTTCTTTCAGCGCGTCTTCCGCATCACGGTTCAGACGGCACAGAGCTTCTGCTTTCAGGAACATCAGTTCGTGATAGCTCATCAGCAGGGTCGGTGCGGTTTTGGCGTAAACGAATGCAGAGATACCGTATTTGGACGTACTCTGATCCGGACTACCGTTGGGAGCCGGAACGAGGCTGGGATCGTTGGCTGCTACCTGCGAACGTTTTTTGTCGACGATCGGAGTGAAGAAAGCACGGTTGGCACGCGGATCATTGTAGGCCAACAGCTTGGTGCCGAGGCTTGTACTGGCTCCGAATCCGGCACGAGAGTTGTAGAAACCGTAGAACGGGTTGATGTTGTTAGAGTCGTAGATGTCGAATGCAGCCTGGTCGTCAGCCGAAGTGAACGATTTGCTTACATAGTCCAGCACCTTTTCATAATCGGCCGATTTGTTGCTTGAGCGGTTGATCAGTCTCATGGTGTAGCGGGCTTTCAGGCCGTAAGCGAATTTCAGCCATTTGTCCGCGTCGCCGGCATAAAGGAAATCCTGCTCGGTCACGTCTGCCAAGTCTTCTTTCTGAAGATTGGCGATGGCGTCGTCGAGATAACTGATGATTTGAGTATAGATTTCCTGTTGCGTATCCATTTTCGGGGTCATATAGACCGGAGAGCCTTTTTCGTCCACCAGCGCAGCCTGACTGCACGGGGCATCACCGAAGAAATCGGCAATCAGTGCGCAGTTGTAAGCGGCCATCACTTCGGCCATTCCCCGGGTGACGTCGTTGCCGTGATCTCTGCCTCCTTCGCCACATTGGTCGATGATGATGCGGGCGTTCTTCAATGAAGAATAGATGCCGTTCCATGAGTTATTGAAGGTAGACGAGGACGACGGTTCGTTTTCGCGGACTTCGGCGTAGTAAAGCTGGTTGTCGACACCTACTTCGTATTCGATATACGAAGAGGCGTATGTATTGATGTCACCGCTGGCGTTGGAGAAAGCGGTAGAGGTGATTACATCTGCCAAGATAAATCTTGAGGCAACACTGGTGGTGTGGTCGTGGTCCTTGTTGATTCTGTCCATCGTGTCCTCCGAGCAAGCAGAGAACAAAGACAGAGCGGCAACAGCCAGTACACCGGTTATTTTATCATATCTTTTCATAATCTTCTTTCGTTTAGCTAATTAGAATTTTACATTTACACCAAAACCGTAGCTTGCAGTTCCCGGCAGAGAGAAACGCTCGAAGGCACCTCCCATGTTGTCGTTACCCTGAGATGCTTCCGGGTCGAATCCCTTCAGCTCGGACCATACGATGAGGTTGCGGGCAAATACGTTTACATCTACGTTTAGCCATTTGCTGGCGTATACCGGGTAGCTTACAGAAAGCTCACGCAGTTTGATGAACGATGAATCGTAGATATAAGATTCGTTGATAGAACGCAGGCGGGTGTAATAAGCCTGTGCGTTAGTCACTTCGATGTCGTTGGCGGCATACGTCGGGTTGCCCTGCGCGTCTGTTCCGGTTTCTTTCACGGTGTTGGGAACGACGAAGTTGCTCTTGCGTTTTTCGCCCGATTCTTTGGTGACACCGTAGAAGTTCATTTCACCGGCAGTACCGCAGTACATTTGTCCGCCTTGTTTCCAGTCGAACACGGCAGCGATACGGAATTTGTAAAGCTCGATATTCGTGTTGAAGCCCAGACGGAAGTCGGGAGAAACCCGGCCGATCACGTCGTCTTCGCCCACCTGCGGAAGTCCGTTCGCGTCTACCACGATCTGTCCGGCCTTGTTGCGCTTGTACGTGCTGCCGTATACTACGGGGAATTTCTCGCCGATACCGGCACGCACCTGCGGAGTGACGAATCCGCCGAGATAGATGCTTTCAACACCCGGTGCAAGTTCGTCTACGTAGTTGTCGATCTTTGAGAAGTTGAAAGCGAAGTCGAGCTTGAAGTTGCAGTTGTTGACCGGCGACACTCCCAGTGTAAGTTCGTGCGAGTTGGTATGAATCTTACCGCCGTTCATGATCATGCTGTCGTAGCCGGTAGAGCCGGACAAAGGCACTTCGAAGATCTGGTCTTTTACGTTCTGACGCGAGTAGGTATAGTTCAAAGTGAACAGTCCGTTGAAGAATGTCAGGTCGGCACCGATTTCGTATGACTTCGTGTTCTGCGGTTTCAGGTTCGGGTCATACACCTTATAATAAGGGATATATGCCATCGTTCCGTTGATCGGGTAGGCGATGGGCGTGCCGTTGAAGAATCCGCCGCCGTAGCTCGGGGTGTAGTAATAGCTTTGCATATAGTCGCCTGCCATACCTACTTCGGCGTACGATGCGCGCAGCTTACCGAATGTGAGGATGTTGTTTTTCAGCGGTTCGAGTTCGGTGAACACAAATCCGAGCGATACGGAAGGATAAGTGAACGAACGATTGTCGCGCGGCATATTTGAAACGACGTCGTTACGGATTGTTCCGTTGAGGTATACCATGTTTTTCCATGCCAGAGACAGGTTGGCAAAGTTACCTACCGTACGTTTCTTGTTGTACGACTTGGAACTCTGGTAGATAGAAGCATTGTTGATGTGGTTCCATCCCGGGAAGTTGAAGTTCATCCCTTCGGAGAAGGCATATTGCGTTCTTTTCTCTACAAGTTCGTTACCGATCAGGGCGTCGAATACCCAGTCCTTGTTGATGTCCCAGCGGTAAGAAGCTGTCAGCAGCGAGTTCAGCTCGTTGATGCTGTAGTGGTATTCGATGGCGTCGCCGGTGTCTGCCATTGTACTGCCGTATCCGTAGATTTCGCTGTAGTTGGTGGTGTAGGCGTCGTCACCGAGTTGGTATTTCACGTCCAGTTTGTGGTTGTCCGTGCCGAATTTGGTCGTGAATTTCACGAATGCGTTTCCGAAGAAACGTTGCGAGCGTTCGGTGAACAGATTGTTGTCCACAGCCCAGTAGGCGTCGTCGATCCATGCCTGGCGGTACGTGTTCTGCTCGTACGGGTCGCCTTCGACGTGCGAGGGGATTCCTTTCATGTTGTAGCTCACCGGAGCGTTGTAGATGGTAGCCGTCACGCCGGAGTTGGCGGTAGACTGCTTTTTTATCTTGGAAGTCACGAAGTTACCGTTGAAGCCAGTCGACCAGTTGGGGCTGAGCTGAACTTCGGCAGACATTTTGGCGTTGTATCTGTCCATACCGGTAGTCGGGATGATGCCTTCCTGGTGGCTGTTACCCAGCGAGAAAGAGTAGTTTCCTTTGTCCAGATTTTGGGAAACGTTGACGTTGTTGCTCCAGGTAATGCCGGTGTCGAAGAAATCCTTCATGTTGTTGTATGCTTTCGGCGTTGCCCACGGGTCAAGACCGGCTTCGGCACGTTGGGGCACGTAGTATTGTCCCTGACGTTTTCCCATTTTCTGGGTGAAAGCGTTGTCGGTGTTGCCGCCGTATGTAGGATCGTTGGCGAGGTCGGCTATTTTCGGTCCCCAGCTGTGGCCGGAATAAGGGTCGTATGAGCCGCCGCTGCCTTGTCCGAATTCGTTTTGCAGTTCGGGCAGTGTAGACACGACATCGAACGAAAGATTGCTGCGGAATGTGATCGTCGGTTTGCCTTTGGCCACTCCTTTACCGCTTTTGGTGGTGATGACGATGACACCGTTTGACGCACGCATACCGTAGAGGGCAGAAGCTGCCTGACCTTTGAGGATGTTGATGCTTTCGATGTCGTTGGGGTCGATGTCCACCGAACGGTTGGCGTAGTCGGTACCGTAGGCGGCGCCGTTAGCGTTGTCGGTAGTCGTTACGTCGGCAGCGGAAGAGATCGGCATGCCGTCGATGACATACAGAGGTGTATTGTCGCCCGTGAAGGAACGGGAACCGCGGATCGTGATCTTGGAAGATGCACCCGGCATACCGGAAGAGGGAGCGATGTCCACACCCGAAACTTTTCCTTGTAGTGCTCCTGCAAGGTCGGTGTTGGCCGCGCGTGTCAGCTGGTCTGACTTCACGTCCTGAACGGCGTATCCCAGCGCTTTCTTTTCGCGGGAGATACCCATGGCCGTTACTACGACTTCGTCTAGTGACTTGGCGTCACTTTTTAATACTACTTTGATAACGCCTTGTGTGATCGTAACAGTTTGCGGAGTCATTCCTACATAGGAAACGCGCAAAGTTTTAGAAGAACTTGGTACGGTGGGGAGTTGCCCTTTCGGGAAGCGTTAAGTGTTTTTGGGGCTATTTAAGGCATAAAATGATAAAAAGATACCATTTCGAACGAATATCTGATGTTTTTTTTATGAAAATAGCGGTTTTAACACTTTCTTTCTGTTAGGTAATAATGTTTAAATGCTGCTAAATACGTCTTTAGATTTACTTATTTGATTTATTCTCTGATTAAATTCTTTCAATATGATACTTTATAGTTAAAAACGTAACACTTTTTTAATTTTGATATAAATAGTGTTATCTTTGCACCCTGTTAGAGACTAGAAGTCTATTTATAGGTTAAATTTAAGAGAGAATTTATGAAAAGAAAATTGATGTTCTTTATGACCTTCCTTTTTGTGGGTATAGGTCTGGTGACAGCGCAGACGTCCCGAGTTACCGGTGTGGTAACCGCCGAGGAAGATGGCCTGCCTGTTGTAGGTGCTTCGGTATTGGTGAATGGCACTACTCTTGGTACTATCACGGATATTGATGGTAAGTTTACAATCACGAATGTACCAAGTTCTTCTAAGACTTATTGATATTTTATAGCCTCTCTTTTTCCTCCTTTTTCGTCCTATCTTATTGTAAATCAGAATATAAGTGCTGCTTTCTGCAACTTGGCTTCCCGGCTCACTTACTATAATCGCAACCTTTTCCCTTTCTTTTTCGATCTCAGTCATCTTTTTCGGGCAGGTACTCGGCTTGTTTTCAGGGGGGCGGATGCTTAGGTTCTACCTTTATTTGAGGCTTTCTATGAGCGATAGGGGCAGACCGGTCTTTTCGGCAATGAGTTGATTGTCAATTCCTTGCTTTTTCATGTCGATGGCTGTCTGAAAGATGTTCAAGGCTTCTTCGCGACCTTTCTTCAGGCCTTCCTCAAGTCCTTCTTCAAGTCCTTTCTTCAGTCCTTCTTTCATTCCTTCTTTCATCCCTTTTTTTATTCCTTCCTTTTCCGCTGCATCCATTGTCACCAAATAATCCCGGTACACTTTGACGCTATTATCGTATAGCTCCCTCTCTTTTGGGGACATAGAAGCCACATCAGCGATCTCTTCGAGTTTTTCGAAGACGGCTTTTCGTGCCTTGAATGGCAGGCGTTTTAAAGTTTCCATATTATTTAATATATAAATCCAACGTTCAAAATTCGTTTCACATTCCTCTTCGCTTTTTTTGAAGAGGGGGAGGGCGATGAATATTTGCCGGAATTTCTCCGAGAAGAGTTCACCAGTCTCCTTGTCTGCAAGAATAACGTCTGTCCGGAGTTTTATGTTCTTGTCCATGATGAAATTCATCAGAAAGACTCCGTAAACAGCTTTTATTTCAAATTTCCAGTCGTGCCCCGTCCGGCCCTGGTTGACGATGGCACGGGAGAGATAGAAAATGGAGCGTTCTTTAAAGTTGCTCTGCATGCGGTTTTGCATTTCGACAATTATCTTTTCGCCCGTGTCCGTGGTGCAGTAGACATCGTAGATGATGCCTCGTCCTTCCGGGTAGTCCGGCAGCTGCTCGTTGTTCAAAAACGTTAAGTCGGTTATCACTCGTTCACCTTCGAGAAGGTCGTTCAGAAATTCGATTAGTAAATCCTTGGAGACTTCTCTGCCGAATATTAATTTGAATCCGTAGTCGGTGAACGGATTGATAAATTTACTCATTGTTTTGGGTCGCTTCTTTTTATGTTTTGCAAAGAGACGTTTCTCTTTATACATAAAAAAGAGGCTTTTTCTTCGTACTACAAAGGTACGATAATTCTTGGTTTTCCATCCCTTTTGCAGTAAAAATAAAAATTATAGGCAGACTTTTCCGCTTTATCTTCCCCTGATTAGCTTTTTCAGTGTCCCGTTGTAGGTGTTCTCAAATTCCGTCGGATGATTGAGTGCCCAAAGAATGTAATC
>ERZ824575.3850-NODE-3850-length-10074-cov-14.070167_pt1 | contig 10074 bp, 10 predicted proteins | sample MGYA00519470_ERZ824575 | MGnify/ENA primary metagenome ERZ824575 (study PRJEB31778, sample SAMEA3449170) | human gut metagenome | biome: human gut; feature: human-associated habitat; material: faeces | place: United Kingdom | collected 2010/2012 ...
CGAGGGTATGCTGCTGGGCCTGTTCAGCGCCGTTATCGCCTTTGGCCTGCAGTGGCTGCTGTACACCGCCGTGGCGCGGGGCATCGGGACATCCGACACCCTGCAGATCCTGACGGTGGTGCCGTTTGTGAAGATCTGGCAGCCGGTGGCGCTGGTATTTCTGGGCGCCGGCATCCTGGTGGGCGTGGGCGGCAGCCTGACGGCCATTCGGCGGTTCCTGCGGGTATGACGGTATGACAAGGAGAGGAGCGTGACCATGAGGAGAGGAAAACGCCTATTGTGCGGCGCGCTGGCGCTGGTGCTGGGGCTGTCGCTGCTGGCGGCGGCCACCGTGCAGCGGGCCTATGCCACCAAGACGGACGAGGAAAAGAAGTCCGAGGAGCAGGCCCAGCGTCAGGCGGAGATGGACGAGCTGGAGAAAAAGAAGCAGGAGAAAAGGGAGCGCGTCGCGGAGCTGCAGAAGCAGATCGCAGAGGCCAAGGCCAAGAAAGAGGACGTAATGGGCACCAAGACCCTGCTGGATCAGCGGAACCAGCTGCTGATGGAGGAGATCGACGATACCAAGGCGCAGATCGACTTGTATGCCCAGCAGATCACGGAATACGAGGAGATGGAGTCGGAGCAGTACGACCTGTTCTGCCAGCAGGTGCGCAGCGAGGAGGAGAGGGGCAGCCTGTCCTACTGGTCGGTGCTGTTCAAGGCTACCAGCATCGCAGACCTCCTGAACCGGCTGGAGTTCGTCAACGAGGTGGCGGAATACGACCGGAACCTCATCGAGGCCATCCGCCAGACACGGGAGAACATCAAGGCGGAGAAGACCGCCATGGAGGAGCAGGAGCAGCTGTTGGCCCAGCAGCAGGACGCGCTGCAGCAGAAGGTGGACGAGGCGGCGGCGCTGATCGCCGAGTACGCCGCCACCCAGAAGGGCTACGAGGAGCTGGCCGCGGCGGAGGAGAAGGAAGCGAAAGAGATCGAGGCCCAGATCAAGAAGCTGCTGGAGACCTCCGATGTGACACCCAGCCCCGGCGGCTTCATCTGGCCGGTGAGCACCAGTAAGATCATTACATCTCCCATGGGCGGGCGCGTGTCCCCCGGCGGCATCGGCAGTACCAACCACCGTGGCGTGGATATCGGCGGCGTGGGCACTACCAGCGCGGCCATGGCCACCAAGGCGGGCAAGGTCATTCTGGCCCGGACGGTGGTGTACGGCTCCTACGGCGGCAGCGGCTACGGCAACTATGTGGTGGTGGATCACGGCGGCGGCTATACCACGCTGTACGCGCACCTCACCTCCGTCTCCGTCAGCGTGGGACAGATGGTGGGGCAGGGCGATACGGTGGGCATTACCGGCTCTACCGGCAACTCCACCGGCCCGCACCTGCACTACGAGGTGATGATCAACGGCGTGAACCAGAACCCGCTGGACTATCTGCCGGGCTACATTGCACGTTGGTGACACGGACATACCGGAAAACTCTGCATCATACCATGATGCAGAGTTTTTTTGCGTGGAGGGCGGCGTATGTACGGGTATATCCGGCAGGGGCGGCGGACGGCGCTGACAAGGGAGCTCATCGGCGGCGTGGCGTTTCAGGTGCTGACGGTGGGGACAGGCCCGCTGCGGCGGGTGCGTGCCCGCCGCCTGCTGCGGCGTCTGGCGCGGCAGGGCGTGAGCGCGGCGGTGTTTGAGGACGGCGCATGGCGGGAGGCGGCGGCGCGGTACGGCATCCGGCCGGTGCCGGTGGGGCCGCTGCGGCTGGCCAAGCTGGGAGAGCTGCTGGACGCCGTGTGTCCGGTGCTCAGCGGAAAGACCGCGCGGCTGTGCACCGGGGAGGACGGCAGCACGGCGCGGCGGGCGGCGCGGGTGCTGGTGAAGCGGGCCCGGTATGTGGCGGCGGAGCCGCCGGGACAGGCGGCGCTGGAGCAGTGGCTGCTGGCACGGTACGGCGTGGCGGCGGGCTGCGGCGGTCAGACGCCGGCGGTGACGGTGTGGTGCGGTACGGCGGGAGAGGAGCGGGACGGCGCGGCGGTGTATCTGGGGGAGGACTGCACGGCGCGGCAGGAGGTGCGGTACGCGGCGGCGCTTGCGATGGCGACGTAGGTGCTCATGGCCTTGCCGCGCATGTCCTGATAGTAGTTGTCGCCGGTGTCCTGATCGCCCTTGCAGCTCGCGTAGCCGTAGAAGCGGCTCAGGCGGGTGCTTATCTCGTCGTCAAGGCGGAAGGATTCAAGCAGCGTTTCGGCGCTCTCGCCGAGTTTGCCCTGAAAAGCCGCGATGCGGGCGGGCATTTCCTTGAGCGCTTCGTACTCGGCAAACCATGCTTCGTCGCTCTCAAACATGTCCTTGAGGTTCCAAGTGAATTCCTCAGGGACTTCACTGCGCTTGGGGATAACGTTCTGTGCCATATAAATAAACCTCGATTCCTTAGTATCGGTTGACAAGGGCAAACACGGTTTTGGCGGGCAGAAATGCGCCCATACTTCTTCAAAGTCCTTGACAATACGGAGAGTATTCCCTACGGCCTTTTCATCGTCTGGCCATATTTCTGCTCCGTCAAAACTGCTGCGCACCTGATGCGGCGGTGACTTAGGAAAACATTGAAGCAAGGAACGGTGTAGCTTAACGGCTATGCCGTTCTTTGCTCTTTTTTACTTGTGTTGCGGGCATTTTCGATTGCCCGTGTGAAGTCAAATGCACCGATGAAGTTATAGACGATGGTGATTTCCCGCGTTCTGGATTTCTTGTCAACATGGGAAACTTCGATCCTGTCAATGAAAGCACGGAGAACAGCCGCGTCAAGCTCCTGCAAATCCGTGTACTTCTTCACGGCAGCGATAAACGCCTTGACATTGGTTTTTTGCTGCTCCTGCTGCTTCAGATCCTTGCGCAGGACTTCTGCCATTGATTTCAGGTTGCTTTGTTCCAACTCGTAGTCATGGGACATTTTGATAAAACGTTCATCTGACAGCTTGCCAATCACGTTGTCCTCATACAGTCGGGAGATAATGCGGTCAAGCTCGGCAATTCGCGTGTCCGCCTTTGCCAGCGTTTCACGCTTCCGAACAAACTCTGCATCTCTGTCCCGCATATCGCTCTCGGCAGCGTCCTGAATGAACTCCGCTTCATGCTCTGAAACATAGGAGATTGCTTCCCGCAGATTTCGCAGAACAATTTCATGCAGCACGACATTCTTGATAGAATGGGTCGTGCAGAGATCCTTGCCCTTGCGGTAGGTGGAGCAGATGAAGTATTTCTGGTTCTCCGCAAAGTTGGTAGCGCGGCATTGATACATTTTGCCGCCGCACTCTGCGCAATACAGAAGCCCGGAGAACATACCCATTTCACCCATCTTGGTAGGACGGCGACGCGCCTTGCGAATGTTCTGAACAATCAGGAACACGCTTTCTTCGATGATCGGCGGCTGGGTGTTCTCGAAGATCACCCAATTCTCAGGATCATTCCAGATTTTCTTCTTGCTCTTGTAGGACTTCTTTGTGGTCTTGAAGTTTACTGTATGCCCCAGATAGTCTACGCGCTCCAAAATGCGGGAAACCGTTTCATTTGTCCATTTGTACGGGTCTGCTGTCGGCTTGTTGCTGGTCGGCAGACCTTTCGCATGGCAATAGGCGGTTGGGTTCAAGATTTGCTGCTGTTTGAGCCATTTAGCAATCTGCGTGGGGCCTTTGCCGGACGCGCACAGGGAGAATATCTTCTGTACGACGGCTGCGGCTTCTTCATCGACGATCCATTTCTTTTTGTCCTCCGGGCTTTTCATATACCCATAGGGCGGAATGGTCGTCAAATGCTCGCCGGACTTGCCTTTGCTCTGCCATGTAGCGCGAATCTTTTTGGAGGTATCGCGGGCATACATTTCGTTGAACACATTGCGGATCGCGGTAAACTCACTTTCGCCGCGTGTGCTGTCCACGCCGTCATTGACGGCAATGAAATGAACGCCAAACTCCGGGAAAACAACATCGGTATACATTCCCACTTGGAGATAATCGCGCCCGAAGCGGCTCATGTCCTTTACAATGACACGCTTGATCCGCCCAGCCTTGATGTCGGCAAGCATACGCTGGAAGCCCGGACGGTTGAAGTTTGTGCCGGAATAACCATCGTCCTCGTCATAATGGCGGTAGGCGGTAATCCCGTGATCCTTGCAGTAGCGTTCCAGAATCTTCTTCTGGTTCGCTATGGAGTTACTTTCACCATCCAGCTTATCTTCCTGCGAAAGGCGCTCATACAGAGCGGTCAGACCTTCTTCCTCTGCTTCCGTAGATAGCCCCTTGGTGTAGAACTGCAAAACATTATCGCGGATCACACTGCGAAGCTCATTGCTTAAACTGTCCTGCGGCTTCAAGCTCTGAAAGGTAAATCCCGTCATCTGCACTCACCGCCTTTCTCGGAAGAACTGCGGTAGGCGTTGACAATGCCGTGATATAGTTCTCGGCAAAGGGGTAGATCGCCGTCTGTAATGGAGCAAATCGAAATACCGCGCTGCTCCATATCATCAAGGAACTGCAACGCTGCAAGATAGCTGCGGTAAAGTCGGTCAAGCGATACGACAACGATTTTCTGCACGCGGTTCTCATGGATTGCTGCAAGCAGATTTTGAAATGCCGGACGCTCTGCGGTCAGGCCGTTGTACCCATTGTCCACGAAGAACATATAGGTGTCCGTTCCGTTTTCCTGTGCATGGCTCAAAAGTAGGTGCATTTGATTGTCAAGGTTCAGGTCTGTTTGTTTGTTCGCCGCACGGTAGTAATATGCGGTGATTTTGTCGGGCTGCTTTTTCATGTTGCCTCCTATTCCGGCAGCCGGACAAACAGGTTATTTATATTATACCAGGGATCTCGCTCGCCGTCATTAGGCGGGTTCAAAATTATTTGTAACTTTTTTACCCCGCAAGTCATTCTGAATCAGGCGGCGCACCTTTGTCACGGCGTCCTCTTTCGCGCCGTCTTTGATGACGGCCTTGACGATATACGTTATATCCCCGATCTTGTACTCGCGTACAATCGGGGACGATGTTTTCTTCATGGTTGTTTCCATAGAAACAAATCCCCCTTTCATGGGAAACAAAATAACTACAAAAGGGAATGACAAAACGGACGGCTGCTGGCGCAGCTCCAAGGGAGTTTCACCCCCCCGCACGGTTCTCGTGCAGCCCTACCCATCGCCTGCGACGCTTTGAACGCTCGGACTGTGGCTGTAAGGTCGTATCATTATGTGTTTTGCGCGTCGTCGCCTGCAAGCTGCCACACTTGCTTTACGGCGCGGTATTTGTCGCTCGGCATATCCTCTCGGATATACGTCATGGCGTACCAGCCGCCCAGCTCGGCGCAAAAGGAACGTACCCGTTTTGCCTATGATGCGCCGCCGTTCTCTTGCGGGCATATTTGTCAAGGAGCATCAGGCAGAAACGAGGAAAGGGGGGACACGTTTCTGTCAGGCGTCAGTTATCTCACGCGGAATGTGAGCAGTTTGGTAATGAGTTTCGTTTCCAGCCTGCGCCGAAGTTCTTCATCCACGCAAAGATGGGGATTTCCGTACTCGTCGTAAAGCTCACGCATCGACAGACGGGCTATGTACCCTGCATAGTGTTTCAGAACGGCGTTGATCGCTTCCACGTCACCGCCAGCAGCCGCTTCAATGACGGTCAGCGGCAACAGACGGTTATTCTTCGATTGACTTGTCATCTGTTTTCTCCTCCCATCAGGTTTTTCAGCAGCTTTAGGGTGCTTGTCCTGCGATAGGCAACGGAACGGCGCACCATGTTCAGCACATTTGCAATTTCAGCGTCGGACATATCGAGGAAATAGGACAGCAGGATAATATCTCTGCGGTCAACAGGCAAAGCGGAGATCGCTTCCGCCAGCGTTTCATCGTCGATACAAACCGAATGGCCGATGACTTCAAATGTGCGGCTATCCGTGAAATAGGTGTCACGGACAGCGAACTGTTCCAGCACTTCGACGGGCAGTTCGGAAAAATAGACCTCTCGGTTTCTTTTCCGTGCCAGCGCGTCCTGATAGTCCCGCGCTTCGTTCCGCAGTACCTTTTTGCAGAAGCAATCAAAGGCACGGGCAACTCCTACATCGTGCGAATGAGGTTTCATGTATTCACCTCCCTTCGCGTCCGCAAAGGCGGGTGATACGGTTTTCTTCCCCTTTCGCCACTAAAACGGTCTGCATCATGCGTTTTGGCAAACGCGCAGAAAAATTTTTGAAAAAAATTCTTTAGGAAGAATCCATGCGCTGCACCTCCTATTTCATCGTTGCGTTGCAAGGGATAGATACAGGAGGTGATCGACAGCCGACACAAAACCCAAGAAAACGACAAAAAACGCCTGTCTGCAAAATGCAGACAGGCGTAGAAGAATTATAAAATCTATTCACATGATTTCTGTGTTCATATTCATACCCAGAATACCCCGACGGCGGGTACGAACTTTTTTTGACTGGTGCAGATCACAGGAGAAATAGAATAGTAAAGTAGACACGGCAAAATAACCTCCCATCGGTTGCCGTGTCCCTGCAAGTCGTCATTGGTTTGTGTTAACGCAAAGAAACGGCGGCCCTGAGTCCATCAAAACCGCCGACAGAATAATGAGCTAAATGTGCGCAGGAAATCATCTGCCCCGTCCAACGGTTTTTTTCTTTCCCCGGACGGGGCAGTATTTGATAGTAGTTTTGTTTCTCCTCAAATGGCAATTAAGCAGCCAATTAAACGTTTGTAATATTACTGTGCAAACTGACTCATATACAATGCTTCGTATTTTCCATGTTGTGCCATTAACTCTTCGTGGCTGCCATGCTCAAGAATATCACCATGTTCCATGTAAAGGATCATGTCAGCATCCCGAATCGTAGAAAGCCGATGGGCAATCACAAAAGAAGTACGTCCGTGCATCAATTTTGCAAGTGCTTTTTGGATAAGCTGCTCCGTATGCGTGTCCACGTTGCTGGTGGCCTCGTCCAAGATCATGATTTCCGGGTCAGACGCCATCGCTCGGGCGATGGTCAGCAGTTGGCGTTGACCTTGTGAGATATTTTCCGCCCCTGTGGAAAGTTCAAAATCATAACCGCCTGGCAGGGTCTTGATGAAGCTGTCCACGCTGGCGGATCGTGCGGCGGCGATGATTTTTTCCTCCGGCAGATTGTCCTGCGCGTAAGCTATGTTGTCCCGGATGCTGCCTTCAAAGAGCCAGGCATCCTGGAGCACCATGCCAAAGCGATCCCGTAGCTCGTGACGGGTCATTTCCTTGGTGTCTACCCCGTCCACTAAAATACTACCGCCGTCCACATCGTAGAACCGCATGAGCAGATTGATGAGGGTGGTTTTGCCAGCCCCGGTGGGGCCCACGATGGCCACTTTCTGACCGGACTTCACCGTGATGTTCACATCATGCATCAGCTGGTGCTCCGGGGAGTAACCGAAGGACACATGGCGAAATTCCACCGCGCCCGTGCTGACCTGAGGCATCAGTCCGGGAACAGGGTCTGGTGTCTCTTCCGAGGCATCCAGCAGAGCGAAAATGCGCCCTGCGGCAGCGGACGCTGCGCTGAAACTGCCCGCCATCCCCGCAATGCTGGTGAAGGGCTGGGAGAACTGCTTGGTATACTGGAGCATGGCTTGCACGTCGCCGATCCGCATCTCACCACGCAATACGGACAGACATCCCAGCAGGGCGCTGACAGCGTAGCCAAGGTTATTTACCAGGTCGGTGATTGGAGTGACCTTACCAGATGCAATCTCGGCACTCTGAGCGGTACGCTGGAGTTCCCCATTGATTCGATCAAACTCCTCTTTTGCTCGATCCGTGTAGTTGAACACCGACACCAGCTCCTGCCCTTGGTACACCTCCTCGATGTAGCCGTTGAGCTGTCCCAGGAGTTCCTGCTGCCGGGCGTAGTGTATGGCTCCCGTTTTCATAACGCCTAGAGAGGCCAGCAGAGACACCGGCACCATAGCCACTGCGATGGCCGTCAGTATAGGACTGGTTGTGAACATCATCACCAGGATACCCACAGCGGTGACCACCTGGGTGACGATTTGGGTCAGGTTCTGGCTCAGGGCGTTGTTCACCGTGTCCACATCGTTGGTGATGGTGCTGAGGATTTCACCCTGGGTATGAGAGTCGTAATAGTCCAGCTTCAGGTGGTGCATCTTCCGGTCAATATCACCCCGCAGAGTCTCCATAACGCAGGCGGTCAGCTTAGTCATGCTGAAGCTTTGGAGAATGGCGAAAAGCTGGGCCACAAGATAAAGGGCTATCAGCGTCACGAGCAGCCAGACGATCGTTTCCCAGTCGAAGGAGCCGCTTGCCACGCCATCGTACAGTTCCGAGGTGATGCCGCCCGTCACCGCTGGGGTCAAAACGGTAAACAGGGTACTCAGGACAGCGGCGATCATCACTAGAATCAGGCGGAGCTTGTACCGTCCCAGATAGTGGAACAGCCGTTTAAACGCATTCCAGTTCATGTTTCACTTCCTCCTCTCCCAGCTGCAATTCAGCAATCTCCCGGTAGAGCGGACATGTATGTAGCAGTTCCCGGTGCTTGCCTCTCCCCACGATCTGTCCGTCCTCCATCACCAAGATACGGTCAGCATCCAGGATAGAACCCACCCGCTGAGCCACAATGAGCATGGTGGAATCCCCCATGCTCTCCCGCAGGCGCATGCGGAGTGTTTTATCTGTTTTCACATCCAAGGCGGAAAAGCTGTCATCAAACAGGTAGATTTCTGGTTTTTTTACGACAGCCCGAGCAATAGCCATGCGTTGGCGCTGGCCGCCGGACAAATTGGTGCCGCCTTGAGCGATTTCGGCGTGGTAGCCGTCCGGCTTCTGTTCGATGAACTCGTCGGCGCAGGCGACGTAGGCCGCTTGCCGCCACTGTTCCTCACTGCTGTCCTGATCTCCAAAGCGCAGGTTGGAGGCCACGTCTCCGGAAAAGAGTACATTCTTCTGGGGGATATAGCCGATCAGATCCCGCAGCTCGTTCAATTTATATTGTTTTACATTCATATCGTCCACATAGACATGGCCTACCGTGGCGTCGTAAAGCCGCGGGATCAACTTGAGGATGCTGGACTTGCCGCAACCGGTGCGCCCGATAATGGCGGTGACCTCCCCGGCCCGGCACTCGAAGCTAACATCCTTCAGCACTGGTTCGTCCGCCCCAGGATAGGTAAAGGTCACATGGTCAAAGGCCACACAGGCGCGGCCTTTGCGCAAGGCGGCACTGTATCTGCCGTCCTTGATGGAACTCTCGGTATTCAGCACTTCTGCGATGCGCTTAGCGCAGGCATAGGACACAGGAAAGAGCATAATGACCAATGCCAGCATCATGATAGCGGCAAGGATCATGCTGATATACTGGCTGTTGGCCACCAGGTCACCCACTGCCATCTCCCCGGCGGACACATACCAGGAACCCATGCCCATGACCGCTGCTGTAGTCACACCAAAGATCACCTGAATCACCGGCATCAGCAGTGCGGTCACCCGCCCAGAGAGAATGGTCATGGAGGCCAGTTCTCCATTGGCTTGGGAAAACCTTTCCATTTCTTTCCCTTGCCGATTGAAAGCCCGAATCACCCGTACCCCCTCCAGTGTTTCCAGAAAGATCTTGTTCAGTCGGTCAATCCGCTGCCGCAGGGTCACCGAGTAGCGGGAAACAAAAATCAGAATGACACCTACGCCAATGATGAGGGCGGGAATGGCCAAGCTCAGCACGGAACTGAGTTCGCCGCCGGTCAGAGAAGAGAGTACCAGCCCAGCCACCGCCATCAGCGGTGCAGTCACCCCCAGCCGCAACAGCAATGAGAGAAACATTTGGATGTTGGTCACATCGGAGGTACTGCGGGTCACTAGACTAGCGGTGCCAAACCGCTCCATTTCAGCGGCGGAAAAATCTTGCACCTGATGGAATATCTCACGCCGCAAATCAGCGGCAAATTTAGTGGACACCTTGGCGGACAGCACCGTGGCTGCCATGTTGAAAAGACAGCCCAGAATGGCCAGGGTTGCCATCACCGCCGCAATGATTAGGATGGTGTTTCGGTTT
>ERZ824575.3854-NODE-3854-length-10067-cov-2.494207_pt1 | contig 10067 bp, 11 predicted proteins | sample MGYA00519470_ERZ824575 | MGnify/ENA primary metagenome ERZ824575 (study PRJEB31778, sample SAMEA3449170) | human gut metagenome | biome: human gut; feature: human-associated habitat; material: faeces | place: United Kingdom | collected 2010/2012 ...
TCCGGGGTTCGAATCCCCGATGCTTCACTAATTGAAAAGGCTGGAAACCATTGATTTTACTAGGGTTTTCAGCCTTTTTACGTTGTCGGAATGAAATTATCGGAAAATCAAAGTAAGGTATTGTAGAGGAATGTAGAGGAATGTAAATGTGTCATTTTCGTGTCACCTCGTATCACATGGAAAGAGCAGCTTCTACCGCTCCGGCGGTATCCTCTTTTTCCAGCATGATGTGATTGTAAATCCTCAAAACCATTGCTTCGTCATCCCCCAGGAGAGACGCTATATTCTTGATCGAGATACGCGGGATCTGGTAGCAGAGCGATGTACAATAGTTGTGGCGGAAAATATGGGCTGTGAGTCCGCAGACGGGCTTTTTGGCGACTCTATTCATTTCCTTTGTGATTCTTTCCCACTTCCGGCGGTAAGAGGATTTAGACACCATTTTGCCGCCCTGCATCGAAAACAGAAGCGTTCCTTTCATGCAAAACCGCACGTAGCTTTCAAGTGACGTATAGAGCTGCGGCGGAATTGGAACCTGCCGGAATCCGTTCTTCGATTTCGGTTCTTTGATGCTCGGCTTTCCGGCATCATCAAATTCAACTGCTTTGTTCACATTGATGATCTTTTCGGAAAAATCAATATCAAACCGAGTAAGGGCGAGCACTTCTCCACATCTTAATCCGGTACAGTACAAGATATCCACAAAGATTCGATCAGATGGGGATAATTCAGCGTCTTGCATCGCCTTTTTCTCGTTTATGGTCAGTGGCCGCTTTTCATCTGCCTTGTAGTCGATTGGCTTCATCACGTCCTTGAGATCTTCGAGCAAGTTGGCTGGATACAGGCGGTCATGCACCGCAGCTTTCATGATCTGCGAGAACGTGAGTTGTAACTGCTGCTGAATGCGTTTCTTTCCGGCCGCGTCGTTAAGGACTGTCTGGTAGTGGATCGGCAGGACATCGCAGAGCCGCACGCCGTCCATCTGCCGCAGATGCTTTTCGATGATGTTCCGGTACATCCGCTTCGTGTTGTTCGCCGCTTCGGCTTTGTAGACTGTCAGCCACCGCCCGGCGTAGTCCAGGAACAGGATGTTCTTGTCTCGGACGGTTTCGAGGTTCTTAATCTTGTCGTTGTAGGCTGCCACCTTTGTTTCCAGATCCTTACTGCTTTTCTTCGATCGGATCGTGATGTAGTGCTTTTTTCCATCAACATAACTTCCATCCCACACACGGGCTTGAAAATACCCGTTCTTTTGCTTTGTATATTTCGCCTTTGCCATCTATAGGCTCCTTTCGTTTAGTGGCTGGAAAAGCCACAGAGACGGCGCAAAATGGGTGCAAAAAAGCGGCCGCAAACAGACGGGAAAAAATAGTCGAAAAAAATCGAAAATTTTCCCGTTCCACTTGCGAAGCCGCCGGAAGTGTGATAACATAATCATGTTCATTAGATTATTCCTTCCGGGGAGTAACCTCTTATGAAAGGCCTAACAGATTGCGCCACAGTCTGTTAGGCCATTTTTTATTATCTATACATAATACGGATTCGGTTTTCCTAGAATCGTAAACAGGTCGATAATCCAGCCGATTCCAAAAATCCCCAGGGTACAGAGGTACAGGATACCCATTCCGAATTTTCCTTCGTAGAATTTGTGTCCGCATAAAGTAAAAAGGCACAGGAAGAAAGCAACCCATTTATTTTTTGGTTTTCCTGTGACGTATACTCCTTGGCTTGCACTCGCCGCTGCCGCTGCTGATGAAGAAGCAGAAGAGGATGCGCTGCTACTGTTGTTGTTATTAATAATAACGTTCTTCTGATCTGTTTTAAGATCCTCAACCTGCTTTCCACACTTCGGACACACGACACAATCCGCGTCAATAACCTGTCCGCAATGTTTGCAATATTTTGTCTCTGCCATATTGATTCCCCCTATCTGCGCAGAACCGTGATAACCACGCCAAATATAACCCATTCCCTCATCTCGTCCGGGTTGTTGTGATCTATGGTTATGATATCCCCATACCCGTTTATCGGCTCCATTCTGCACGGTTCCGACTGGATAAATTTACGGATGTACGCCCGCCCGTTCTTTTTATTGACCAGGACGCATGTATCACCGTCCCTGGGCGGCCGCTTCGAGATTCCGATGATGTCGCCCTTGATATATACGGGATGTAAGTGGTTCGATGTTATCCGGATGCCACAGTGCAGCCGCTCTCCGTATTTCTTGATATATTCCGGGCAATACACATGCTCTTCATGTGCGGAATCCAGAACCATCCCATCTTCCATGTTTCCTGTCAGAAGCAGGACATCCAACATGTTCGCAGGGTCTTCTTCTTTGGCTTTCATCTCAAGCTCGAATTCTATTTTGGCGGTTATGTAGGCTTTCTGCCGATCTGTTAATTTGCGGAATTTATTCAGCACTTCAATCTCGATACTGCGTTGCCCGAACATCTCGTATAAGAATCTTCCTGTCAGCTCATAGAGTTTCGGCGCAAGCATGATACTGAACGTGTCCACGCGGCGGGAAATGATGTTCCGGTAAGAAGATGCCGAAATCCCCAGCTTTTTCGCGAAATCACATTGAGTATACCCGAGCTTTATGCGCTCTTTTTCCAGATTTTCCGCAAACGTGTCTAACATCTCTTTCTTTGTAGTCACCTTAAATTCCCCCTTTGTATCAAGATTCTGACGAAAATTATCAAGCAAAAGAGCAAGCACACATGAAATTACGTCAATATCTTGTGCGGTATCCGGTGTAATATAAGTATAAAGATGTTATACAGAAAATTTTATCATATTTTTAAAAACTGTCAATAAGGGGGGAGAAAAAAGTTGAAAAATTAGAGATTCTGTATATCGAAATAGGCAGATACGTGGCGCACGGTTGATATTATCGAACAAATATTCTATAATCGTGGTATCACTATTTTGATTGGCACTGTCAGGGAGGTACATAATCATGAGAGATGAACAACCGGAAGACAAAAAGAAAGAAATAAAACGGATGGTAGACGAAATTTACAATCCAGCGTACATTGATATGATTTATGGCTTTGTAAAAAGATTATACGCGGAAAATAAGAAGCAGGGGAACTGACCCCTGCTTCTTTTATTTCGAAAAACGATCCATGAACTTCCAAAAAAGTTCCTTGTCTTCTTTTGACAGATGATAATATTTCATAATTGCTTCTTTGGCTTTCAAGTCTTCAATTCCGATTTCAGCACATATAGTTCCGAAATCTACATCAACATCACGAAACATTTCACCTTCTCCATCTCGGAGCCATTCTTCCCGCACATTATATTTCTCACAAATTAATTTAATGACGGCATCAGAAGGGGTTCGCCTTCCCATCTCATAACTTGAGACGTTCGAAAACGATATCCCAAGATCGTTTGCGAATTTTTGCTGGCTACCTATATTTAAGGCTTTACGCAGCATTTTCAATCTTTCATGCAACATTTTCACCTCCTGTCTAATGATAGTTTACACCAGAATGAGCAAAATATCAATAGAAAAAATCGTACAAAGTACGAAAAAACATATTGACAAAGTATGTACATAGTGCTATATTGAGAATGTACAAAGTACAAAGGAGGTGAGTACATGGTAGCAGAAAAAGATAAAGAAGAGTGCAAGAAATTTGCAGATATTTTCATGTCACTGCCAGAAGACAGTAAGAACATGGTTATCATCTATCTTTCGGCACTTCGCGATAGAGAAGAAGCCGATAAAGCCCGGTTACAGAAAACATAAGGAGAAAGCCATGAAGAAAACGTTTATCTTGGCTCTGAACATATTCTTATTTCTTTTCGCGGCGATGAACGGAATTAAGGAGAAGAGAACAGAGCCAAAGATTCTATATTGGTCGGCGGCAGCGTTGACCGCGTTAGCGATCATGGACGGATTCTGAAACAGGAGGTGGATATGCGGAAAAATTTAAAATGGCCAACGTCCTCTCCAAAGACAGGAAAGGAGGTCAGCCATGAGAAATAGAGTTGCGTTTTGGATTCTTTGCAGTGCACTTTCTATAACCTGCGGAGCATTTGGTTGTTTTCTTGCTCATTGGCTTTTCAGATAATTAATGAACAAGAAGGTCGGTAATCAATCCGGCGATTACGCTTGCGACCACGCTAAAGAGAGTTACAAGAAAATCATGACGACGCTGCTTTTTGCGAAGTTAATCCGGGATGCGGATAAATGCGATATTTTCCGGGTGTTTGCCCAGGAGGATCCTGTAGATACCACCGGTTTTTCCGCAGAGCAGGTGGGACAGGAAGCAGTTTCAGATGTGGTATATGAGAGCATTTTGGGTCATTACTGCATCAAAAAACAGGAACGAAAAACCGGGCTGGATGTCTGGGTCAGCTTTCTCAGCTTTTTCTTTGATCTGAATTTTGCAGAAAGCCTGCGAATTGCGCTGAAACAGGGCTATTATAAAAAGCGTTTTTTAGAGCTGAATTTTGAAGATCCTGCGACAGAAGAAAGGGTGCGGCGCTGTATTGCAGAAACAGAGCAGTATGCTTATGCACGTCTTAGAATGGAGGAATTGCAATGAAATTATACATGCCAACAAAGGTTTATAACGAGAAAGGCTGTGTCCGGCAGCACAGCCAGGAGCTGGCGGAGCTGGGAACAAAAGCACTGCTTGTAACGGGAAAGCATTCTTCCCGTGTAAACGGTTCCCTGCAGGACGTGGAGGATGCGCTGAACCGCGAGCAAGTGCCCTATGTGATTTTTGACGGAATCGAGGAAAATCCTTCGGTGGAAACTGTGATGCGGGCGACTGCCCTGGGGCTTTCGGAAAAGGTCGATTTTGTGATCGGAATCGGCGGCGGTTCTCCCATGGACGCTTCTAAGGCAATTGCGCTGATGATCGCCAACCCGGAGAAAAAAGCAGACTTTTTATATGAAACAGATGCAGCGGTCAAACAGGCGGCAAATAAAGCCCTGACGGTCGCGGCAGTACCGACGACAGCAGGAACCGGCTCAGAGGTTACACCGTATGCGATTTTGACGAGAATCGTGATGCCGAAAATAGAACTGACTACGGCGGCAGCTTCGGAGACTTCCACAGAAGCCAAGGCGGGTGAGCTGGTAAAACAGAGCATCAGCCACCATATTTTCCCAGAGCTTGCATTGGTGGATTCTACGTATCTGCAGACTGCTTCCAAAACCGGCTGTATCAACACGGCGGTGGATACGTTAGCACATCTGGTGGAGAGCCATTTAAACACGAACGCTACGCCCTACAGCCGTGTCTACAGCGAGATGGGCCTGCGGACCTTTGTAAAGGTAAAAGACGCGCTCGCTTCCTATGAAATCGGCGAAGCACAGAGGGAGCTTCTTATGCAGGCATGCACCCTCGGAGGTATGGCGATTTCTCATACCGGTACGAGTCTGCCCCACGGATTGAGTTATCGCGTAACCTGCGAACTGGGAACGCCCCACGGCAAAGCGGTTGGTATGTTTCTGCCGGGCTTCCTGCGCTGCTACGGTGACCAGGAAGAGGCGATGCGCGTTCTGACTTTGCTTGGTTTTGGCAGCCATCAGAGCTTCGAGGCCTACATTTACAGTCTGATCGGAGAAGAAAAAATTTCTCGTGAGCTCTGGGAGCGCACCATGAATGATCTGCTTTCCAACCCCGCGAAGCTCAAAAACTATCCGTTTCAGATGGATCGGGAAAAGCTCAATGGACTGAGATAAAACACGCCGCTGCACACAGCATTATTTGATTTTCCGAAACTCTAACGGTGTCCGTCCGGTATTTTTGCGGAACATGGCGATAAAGTGACTCGGATCGGAAAAACCGGTCTGCGCAGCGATTTCCTGCACCTCCATCCGCGGTGCTGTCAGCAGAAGCTCTTTGGCACGGTTGATGCGGCAGGTCATCAGATATTCGTAGACCGAGCAGCCCAGAAAACGCTGAAACAGCCGTGATAGATATTGGGGCGTGACAAATACCTGACGACTCAGCTGGGCCACTGTGAGGGGCAGACTGTAGCAGGTTTCTATTTCTTCGATGACCGGAGCAACATAGCGCAGATACAGCGGATCAGAAAGGAGCTTCTGTCCGTCCGGGACATCCGCAAACTGTAAAAGCACCTGATAACAGTTGACGGAGAGCGCCGGAATGTTGACCGGCGGATGTTCAAAAACATGTATGGCATCCTGCAGCAGCGCCCGTATATTCCGACATTGTTCTTTTGTGGTAAAAAGAATCGGCCGGTTGTTCAGGATTTTGGAAATACTGCCTTCGACTGTTCCGGAAAAGGTACAAAAGCAGGTGTACCACTCCGGAGTCTGGGCCAGATAAGAGTGTCGGATGGAGGGAGCGATCAGGACGCCTTCCTGTTCATGAAGCAGATAAGATTTTCCCTGAATGGTAATCCGCCCGCAGCCGGATTCGGTCTGTAAATAGTGATAGAAAGGGTAGCCGTTTGGACGCGAGGTCGCATCCTGCAGCCAGTGGTTTCCGATGGAATCGTAGATAAAGGGTTCACGCACCGGGGCGTTGCGAAAATAAATCGGCATAGGAGTCCTTTCTTTTATGCTTCGGTGTAGTTGGTTTGGATGGTTGGATTCCCGGATGATTTTATCAGCCGCCGCGGTCTGCACTCTGCCATGCAAGGTGCGCCGGGGATTTGCTTTCGGATGATTTTTAACAAAATCCGATCGTTTCCGGGGCACTGCCGACCGTCCAAACTCGCCTCGGCTTGCGCCTGCGGCTCAGACAAAAGGACGTCCGGCAGTCGGAACCGATTCGGTTTTTGAAAATCATCCTTCGCAAATCAAGGCCGCACCTTGCATGGCAGAGCGCAGACCGCTGTGCCTGGCAAAATTACCGTCTGATCCGACCATTCAAAACAACAGAAACCGGAACAGAAATGAGTTTCAAAATGTTATATTTTTCGGACAGACTTATTATACATCCGAATAGAATTTCATACTATAATAAAATTGCCGAGCCGGTGGAGCGCTGCAAAAAAGTCTGTGCAGCGCGTCAGCGTTTTCGGAGCCGCCATGCGGCAGATTGTGAGGAAATATGTACGCAGAAGCCATTCTGAAGAAGGGCGAAGGACGCACGCTCAAAAGCGGCGGTGCCTGGGTTTATGACAACGAGATCGATCGCGTTGAAGGAGACTATGAAAACGGAGATATTCTTGCGGTAAAGGATTTTGATGGTTTCTTTTTGGGATGGGGCTTTATCAATACCCGTTCCAAAATTACGATCCGGGTGATGAGCCGCAGAAAAGAACATGAGATCACAGAAGAATTTCTGGAAAAGCGGGTGCGCAATGCATGGGAATACCGCAAAGCGACCGTGGACACAGGATGCTGCCGACTGATCTTCGGGGAAGCAGACTGGCTGCCGGGGCTGGTAGTGGACAAGTTCTCCGACGTGCTGGTGGTGGAATCCCTGGCGCTTGGGATCGATCGTTTGAAGCCGACGATCCTTTCTCTTGTGAAAAAGGTGCTGGCAGAGGACGGTATCATGATCCGCGGCATCTATGAGCGCAGCGATGCAAACGAGCGCACAAAAGAGGGACTGCCAAAGGTAAAAGGCTTTATCGGGGATGAATTTGACACTACTGTGGAAATTATTGAAAATTGTGTGCATTATCTTGTAGATGTGGCAAATGGTCAGAAAACAGGATTCTTCCTTGATCAGAAATATAATCGTCTTGCTATGCAGCGTATATGCAAAGACAAAAAGGTATTGGATTGTTTTACCCACATGGGAACATTTGCGTTGAATGCAGGTATTGCCGGTGCAAGTGATGTTACCGGACTTGATATTTCTGAATACGCAGTTTCTCAGGCAGAAGCCAATGCACGCTTAAACGGACTTCAGGATACAGTTCACTTTCGCTGCGCGAATGTGTTAGATGAATTACCAAAACTTGCTGCAGCAGGCGAAAAATATGACGTAGTTATTCTTGATCCGCCTGCTTTCACAAAATCAAGAGAAGCTACTAAGAATGCAATCAAAGGATATCGTGAAATCAACATGAAGGGACTTAAGCTTGTAAAAGACGGTGGCTATTTGGCTACTTGTTCCTGCTCTCATTTCATGACACAGGAGCTGCTAGCAAAAACCGTAAAAGAAGCAGCAAAAGCAACCCATAAAAGACTTCGTCAGGTGGAATTTCGCACACAGGCTCCAGACCATCCGATTCTGTGGGCAGCTGATGAAAGCTATTATCTAAAGTTCTTTATTTTCCAGGTTGTGGAGGAAAAATGAGCCATTGGGGACAGGAACGGTGGATTTTTACCTGTCCCCGATGGCTCGCCATCGTCTTATTTATTCTGAAAATTTATCACTGTAATGAATATGCATGTCTTTCCAGTCCATAAACAATACATAAAATACTCTTCCGTATTGCTGGCTGTCCACAATCCTTCCGTGATCAAGAACAGAAAGGTAAGTGCCGTCTGCTTTTCGAAGATGAAAGTGGATATAGTCATTGTTATTGCCGGCATCGATCTGTTTCCAGATGCTTGTTTCTATCTGCTGTTGTTCATCTTCCATGATCAGGTTGTGGAAGCTTTTCCTTGTAAGGCTGAAGAGTTCATCTATATTTTTATATCCGGTCATTTGAAGGAACTCATGGTTTGCATAAAAGAGTTCGTCATCGTCTTTGTCCGCTCTGTATATGATAAATGCACCCGGAAGGTGTTCAGAGATATCTTTAAATGCGAATCCCAGTTGTTTACGGATTCCGGACTGAAGACCTTCCCTGTAGGCCATACACCCGTTTTTTCCGTGAAGTTTTATTTCATAAAGGGCTGCATCTGCACAGCGCATAAGCTGTGAACGGCTGGCTGCAAATGTGGGATATTCCGCATATCCCAGAGAAATGTTAAATGACTGTTCTTTTCCCTTGTATGAGAATGCCTTTGGAAGTCCGGTAAATTGCTGCAGCAGTTCTTTTGCATCTTCACAGGTATAATTTTGTAAAAAAATACAGAATTCACCCCCGCCGTTTCTTCCCAGTAATGCATCAGATGGAAAAAATGTTTTCATGCTGTCTGCCAGACTCTTTAATGCTTTGTCTCCATAGGCGTGGCCATAGATATCATTAATAAACTTAAAATCATCAATATCAAGGAGTCCGGCTACAAAATGCATTTTCGGATTTTTATCCATCATTTTTTCCGCTAATTCATCAAATCCATAGCGATTGTTAATTTTAGTAAGAGAATCCGTGTGCGCCAATATTTGAAATTTATTTTTGTTTTCTTTCGATACCAGCCATACCCTGGTAAGACCTGACAAAAGCAAGGTGACTGCCATAAATATTCCACTGACTGTCGCAATTAAACAATCATTCCTCCATCCGCTTTTAGGAGTTACTTCAAATCTCCATTTTCCCCCTCCAATCGTAAATTCATAAGAAACAGGAGCAGTCATTTGACCATCTGACTGATAAACAACTTTATAATCGTCACTCCAGGGAGCGTCTTTTTTAGAAAGTCTATATTCATATCCAAAATTCGAAAGTGCTTCAATTGAGTTTGAAAAAATATCAGGAACGCGCAAGATAACAATCGTAAATCCCCAGAAATATTCTTGTCCGTTTGCATTTTTCAGGTAAATTGGATTGCGAACAGCAATTCCATAGCTGCCCTGTTTCAATTCAAAGGGTCCCTGTGTAATGATTGTATGGTTGTCTCTTGCATAACAGGAAATTCTGCCACGGTCTTTATCATGGAGCAGATCAATTTTACCTGCCTCATTTCCCTCAGCAGGATAAATATCTGTTACAACACCGTCCGGAGCAAGCTGTACACTTTCAATAGAATCAGATATAAGATTTTCTGCAATCGTATCAAATTGCTTGATATCTCCATTTCCACTGATCAGAACCTGTTTCAGAGTATCTGTGATCGCAATTCCATTTGTAATTTCATTTTTAATACGTTCGCCGTAGGTTGATACATTTAATTGTGCGGTTGTGCGTCTCTGCCATTTTTCGTGAGTGTCTGTTTTGTATACGATGAAACCAACAAGGCACATGCTCAGTAAAAAAACGATAAGAGGCACAAGATTTTTTTTCTT
>ERZ824575.3856-NODE-3856-length-10065-cov-4.652048_pt1 | contig 10065 bp, 7 predicted proteins | sample MGYA00519470_ERZ824575 | MGnify/ENA primary metagenome ERZ824575 (study PRJEB31778, sample SAMEA3449170) | human gut metagenome | biome: human gut; feature: human-associated habitat; material: faeces | place: United Kingdom | collected 2010/2012 ...
GATAACCATATTTAAATATGTAATACATTATATTTATTGCAAGAACAAATATTAATCCAACATTTATTATAAATGAAGTTGTTATAATCCATAATAACGTTGCAATGATACTTATTGATTTCATACAGCGTACGTTTTCCTCTGAAAATGGTGTTTTTTTATTTACAGTATTTTTTAACATATTTGATATATTAACCAATATAGCCAAAGATAATATTCCTGTTATAGTTGTTAATATCACACTTTCAGATTTCATTTTCTGTATCTGTTCTACTTTATCTGTTAGATTTCCTATAGCATTTCCCATTTGAATAGTTGCTTCATAACATTTGTTTCCTGCATCTGTTTCTGCTCCATTTGATTGAAATATTATTAATGAAATAATCATTACCATTACTACTAATATTATCATCATTGCTACAAGTCCATATACAAACCCACAAATTACTTTATTTAATCTTTCACAACTTTTTAACATTTTCTCTTTTGTATTATTTGAATTTTCTTTTTTCATAAAAATATCCCTCTTTCTTTTTTTATTACTATTTATAAAGTGGATCCGTTACTCTACATTATTTATGATACCATGTCTTTTTATTTTTGTCAATATCTTTTTAACGTTTTTCGTTAATTTTTTTATTTTTTATATTGTAAAGCAAAAAAACAGCCATATTTCTATGGCTATTTTTTAAGATTTTTGTATAAAAATTATTTCTCACAAACCCTTGCATATTTTTTCAATTTTTCATATACCAAATAATTTACTGTACCAGCTGGGAAATTACCATCTTTATCCTTTTTACCTGCTGGAACACCTGTTAAAATTTCTATTCCTTCATCTATTGTTGAAATAGCATAAATATGAAATTTCTTATCTTTAACTGCATCAACAACATCATCAGAAAGTTGGAGATTATTTACATTCTGAATTGGTATCATAACTCCATGAGAGCCATCAAGTCCACGCATTTTACATATTTGGAAAAATCCTTCTATTTTCTCATTCACTCCACCTATTGGTTGAATTTGTCCTTTTTGATTCACTGAACCAGTAACAGCTATTGACTGTTTTATTGGAATTTCAGATAAACTTGATAATAATCCATATAATTCTGTACTTGAAGCACTGTCTCCATCTACACCATTATATAATTGTTCAAAGCAAATACTAGCAGTTAAACATAATGGGATATCTTGTGCAAATAATTCCCCTAAATATCCTGATAAAATATACACACCTTTTGAATGAGTTGATCCTGACATTTCAACTTCTCTCTCTATATTAACTACTCCTTCTTTTCCAGTATATGTGTTAACTGTTATCTTTGCAGGTTTACCAAATGAATAATCACCTATAGTCATAACAGTTAGTCCATTTATTTCTCCTATTAAAGCTCCTTGTGTATTTATCAATAAAGTGTTTTCTTTTATCATTTCAATATATTTTTCATCATATTTTTTTATTCTATCCGATCTTTCATTAAGTGCTTTGTTTATAAAATCTTCTGTTACAATTTTAGTTCTCGAAATTTTAGCCCAAGTTCCTGCTTCCCCAACAACTTGTGCTATATCTGTAAACTTTGTTGATATTTTATCATTATATCCAGCTAATCTTGAAGCATATTCTACCACTCTAGCCATTGCAGACCTGTCTAATGGAGGTAATTCTTCCTTCTCACAAAATGTGTGAATAAATCTTGCCAATTTATTAACATTCTCTTCATTTATAGGAGCTGTTTCTTCAAACTCAACCTTAATTTTAAATAATTTTCTAAAATCACTATCTAATGATAATAGTGTATGATATATATTTGCGTCTCCTACAATTATTACTTTAACATTTAATGGAATTGGCTCTGGTTTTAATGAAATCATTGCCATAGTCGAACGCTGTTCTCTTATATTATCTATACACAATTCTTTTATTCTTAAAACTCTTTTTAATTCTTCATAACATATTCCATTTGCAAGTAAATCCTTAGCTTGAAATATAATATATCCTCCATTTGCTTTGTGCATCAATCCTGGCTGTAGCATTGTATAATCCGTTTTTAAAGCTCCATAATAATTTTCATATTCTAATTTACCAAATAAATTTTGATATGAATAATTTGAATCCATTATTACTGGACATCCTTCCATATTGCTATTATCAACAAATACATTTACTCTATAATTTAAACAAGGATCTGGTCTTTTTTGCATTGGTGGTACTTGCGACATTTGAGGATTGTTCTGTGTCTTGTCCTCTTCTAAAAAATATGATACATTTCTTAAAACATCTTGTTTAACATCAGTTAAAAACTGATTTATCTTTTTGTTTCTTTTGTATTTTGATTTAATATAATTAATATGTGCACTAACAGTTAATAATGCGACATTTGACTGCCACTCAGCTACTTTTTGGTCAGCTTGTCTCTCAATTTGTTTTATAACATTTATAGCTCCCATTATTTGCTGTTGTACTATTACTGACTTTTCTTCATACTCTTTTTTGATATTTTCATCTAACTTGTCAAATTCCTCTTCTTGAATAACTTTTCCATCCATCATAGGCATCATATATATACCATTTTGTGCTGACTTAACTTGAAACCCATGCTTTTGGGCCTTTTTATTAAGTTCAGAAAGCAATTCTTCTCTTTTTTCTTCAAACTCTTTTTTAATTAGTGCTTTCTCTTTTTCAAAATCTTCCTTCACATATTCATATATAGTACCGTCTGACTTTCCAGCATTATATTCACTTGATATGTATAGCTTCTGAATACCTGAGTACCCATTTTGTGCAAGCAACTTTTCCAGAAAGGCTTCTGATAAGTACATATCAGAGGTTATGATGATAGTCTTTTTTCTACGCTGTAATTCCTTAAAAACCGTATGCATTACCGGATTTGCATAGCAAAATCTCTGCTCTAATTCCTCTTCAAGATTTCTTCCTTTCCTAGCCGGATAGCCAGTCTCCTACTCTATCCTGTTCCAGATTTCTTCCAGCGTGACCTCATAGCTTCCTGAAACAGCAAATTTATCCTGTCTGGCTTTCCACTCCTGCGCTATTCGAACCGATTTAAAATCTAATATCCCAATCTGTTCTGCCAGATAGTCAAATAAATCTGTTGGTGCAGAAAAAGGTCTAAAAATCAGAGTATCAAAAATATCGAATGATATAATGTCATAGTCCTTAACTGCCTGCAGAATATGTGTAGCTGAATATTCCGTAGCAAAAAGGGATTCCGGCACATCTGTCTTAAGGTTTTTCTGCTCATTTTCTCTCACTATTTTTATATAATCTAATGTCCAATCTTTCAATATATAATAGCGAACATTCAACCATAATAAAACAAAATAAGAATTTATCTTCGAAAAAGGGGTCTGTTTACAATGAACTTCCATATATCTTTCACGAATACCACTATGCTTATTAACTAATTCGTTATATATCTGCATACGTAAACTCATCTTGTAACTACCTCTTTCTTATTTAATGCTTCTTCTTTATTTTAAAAGTGACTCAGCTAAATTAAGTGCAGACCTGATTGTCACATCCATATCATAGTATTTGTATTCTCCCAATCTGCCACCAAAAATAACCTTCTCCTCTTTCTCGGACATTTTTTTGTATTCCTGATAAAGCTTATTATTCTTTTCATCATTTACCGGATAATAAGGTTCATCACCCGGCTTCCATTCCGAGCTGTACTCCTTACTGATCACTGTTTTTGGAAGATCATTTCCAGCTTCATCCTTTCCAAACTCAAACCATTTGTGTTCAATAATCCTTGTCCAAGGGGTTTCTCTATCCGTGTAATTTACAGCAGCATTTCCCTGAAAATTCGGAATATCTAAAATCTCGTTTTCAAACCGAACAGACCGGTATTCCAAATTTCCCAATGCATAATCAAAATATGCATCGATGGCACCTGTATAAATTATCCTGTCTGCCAACGCTTCGTATTTTTCTCTTTCCTTTAAAAAATCTACATTTAAACGCACTTCTATTCCATCCAGCATATTTTCAACCATTTTCGTATAGCCGCCTACCGGTATTCCCTGATACAGTGCATTGAAATAATTATTGTCAAAGGTCAGTCGAACCGGAAGTCGCTTGATGATAAATGCCGGAAGATCCTTACAATCACGTCCCCACTGCTTCTCTGTATAACCCTTGATCAGTTTTTCAAAAATGTCTCTTCCCACCAGGGAAATTGCCTGCTCTTCTAAGTTCTTCGGCTCCGTGATACATGCTTCTTTTTTCTGTTCTTCGATCTTCGCCGCTGCTTCCTCAGGCGTTACCACACCCCACATTTTATTAAACGTATACATGTTAAAGGGCAGGGAATACAGTTCTCCACGATAGTTTGCCACCGGGGAATTGGTGAACCGGTTGAACTCTGCGAATCTCGTAATATACTTCCACACCTTCGTATCATTGGTATGAAAAATATGCGCACCGTATTTGTGGACATGGATCCCTTCCACTTTTTCCGTGTAAATATTACCCGCCACATTGGGACGCTTGTCGATCACCAGAACCTTTTTCCCTCTGTCAGCCGCTTCTCTCGCGAACACTGCTCCGTACAGACCGGAACCGACGACCAGATAATCGTATTTCATAGTTTCTATATGTTTCCTTTCTCACAGACACATTTAGACACATTTCTGTACTAATATGATTCCCGTTTTGCGTTACTGCTGCGTAGCAGCCTTCTGTCCGAAGACACGCTTCAGTACAAGCAGTGTCGCCAGTGTCAGCAGAATACCGATCACCAGACAGATCACCACATTCTGTACAAATCCGGCAATGATATAGTTAACGAACGAGATTGCTGCCACAGTCAGTACGTAAGGAACCTGGGTGGATACATGGTTGATATGATTGCACTGTGCCCCTGCGGAAGCCATGATCGTGGTATCGGAGATGGGAGAACAATGGTCACCCATAACAGCACCTGCCAGACATGCAGACACACCGATGATGATCAGATGCTCTGCTCCGGGTACGATGGCTCCGGTAGCAGGATCGGTAAATACGCCGGTTACAATAGGGATCAGGATACCGAAGGTTCCCCAGCTGGTGCCGGAAGCAAAAGCCAAGAAGCACGCTACCAGGAAGATGATCGCGGGAAGCATATTGGTCAGTCCCGTAGATGCGCCCTGCATCAGACCTGCCACATAGACATCCGCACCTAACAGTCCGGTCATGGTCTTCAGGGTAACGGCAAAGGTCAAGATCAGCATGGCAGGTACCATAGCGATAAAGCCCTGGGTCAGACAATTCATGGCCTCCTTAAAGGATACCAGTCTTCTACACATATAATATACGATAGCAAACAGCAACGCGATCAGAGATCCCCAGGGAAGTCCTACAGAAGCATCGGTAGCACTGAAGGCATCGATGAATCCCACACCTTCGAAAAATCCGCCGACATAGATCATACCAACGACACAGCAGATGATCAGTACGATCACAGGGATCAACAGATCATATACTTTTCCTCTCTCAGAACCCTTCGGTGCATTGTCCGCATTGGTCACGCGTTCTCCCTCAGTGAACAGGTCACCCTTTTCTATGGCATTACGCTCATGCTTAGCCATAGGACCGTAATCGAATCCCATCAGTGCCATTCCGACGACAAATACAATGGTTAACAGCGAATAATAGTTATAGGGGATCGCTCTTACGAACAGTTCGATACCGGAATACACACCCTCGTCCACCATGCCTGATACTGCTGCTGCCCAGGAAGAGATCGGTGCGATCATACAGATGGGTGCTGCCGTGGCATCAATGATATATGCAAGCTTTGCACGGGAGATCTTGTGTCCATCTGTGACCGGCATCATAACGGATCCTACGGTCAGACAGTTGAAATAGTCATCCACGAAGATCAGAACACCTAATAAAAAGGTGGCAAGCAGTGCTCCCGCTCTGGTCTTTACATGCTTTTTCGCCCATTCACCGAAGGCCGCAGAGCCTCCTGCCTTATTCATCAATGCCACCATGGTTCCCAGCAGGATCAAGAACATGAAGATACCGATGTTCCATGCATCCGCAACGGAATTGATGAATCCTTCGTTGATCACTGTGTCCAGCGTCGCGATGGGTGAAAACCCAGTATAGATCAGCGCTCCCGTGACGATACCGATAAACAGTGATGAATATACTTCCTTTGTGATCAGTGCCAGTACAATTGCTACCACCGGCGGTAGTAATGCCCAAATTGTTCCGTACATAATTTTGCCCTCTCTCGTAGTTTTTTCGCAGTTTCTGCAATTATTTCACTATCTCTAACTTTATGGCAAACCTTTTGTCCTGTCAATAAATTTTTGCAAATTAACGCATTAACACGATAGCTTATTTATCATTTTTACTCTTTTTCGCTTTAAATCGCTAAATTTTCTTGCATCTGCGGGGATTCTGTTCTATAATAGGCAAAGAAATTTAGCAGAAAGGACGTGCCCCGCGCACGATGGAATACTATGAGTTTCGAATTCATCAAAAAACTTCCCACTCCTGCGGAAATACGTAAGGAGCTGCCTCTTCCGGCAGAATTAGTCAAGATCAAAGAAGAAAGAGACGCCGAGATCCGAGATGTCCTCACCGGTAAGAGTAATAAATTTCTGGTGATCATCGGACCCTGCTCTGCTGACAATGAGGATTCCGTTTGCGATTATGTAAACCGCCTTGCAAGAGTTAACGAACAGGTGAAGGATAAGCTGATCCTGATCCCCAGAATCTACACCAACAAACCCCGCACTACCGGTGAAGGCTACAAAGGTATCACTAGCCAGCCCGATCCCGAGAAGAAGCCTGATTTTCTGGCAGGACTGATGGCCATGCGTAAAATGCACATCCGTGCGATCCAGGAGACAGGGCTGACTGCGGCAGATGAAATGTTATACCCTGAGAACTGGGGTTATGTATCCGACATCCTCTCCTATGTGGCAATCGGCGCCCGTTCCGTAGAGGATCAGCAGCACCGTCTGACCGTCAGCGGTTTTGATGTAGCGGCAGGTATGAAGAATCCAACCAGCGGAGATTTCTCTGTAATGCTGAATTCCGTATATGCAGCACAGCATCCCCATTCCTTTATTTATACCGGTTGGGAAGTAAATACCCATGGAAATGATCTGGCTCACACCGTGTTGCGTGGTGCTACCAACAAGCATGGTGCCAACATTCCCAACTACCACTATGAAGATCTGATCCGTCTGTGGGATATGTATGAAAAAATGGATCTGAAGAATCCTGCCTGCGTGATCGATGCGAACCATTCCAACTCCAACAAGCAGTTCAAAGAACAGATCCGAATCACCAAAGAAGTCATGCACAGCCGCAAGCTGAGTTCCGATCTCCATCAGCTGGTCAAGGGCGTTATGATCGAGAGTTATATCGAAGAAGGTAACCAGAAGGTGGGTGCCGGCTGTTACGGTAAGTCCATCACAGATCCCTGCCTGGGTTGGGACGATACAGAGCGTCTGATCTACGATATCGCAGAGTACGAATAAGACGAACCCTTTTTTAAAAAAATTGCAGGAAGCCTTTGAATAACACAGGATTCACAAACGCTTCCAACACACATCCGAGAACCAGTACTCCCAAAATGAGCACCAGTTTTCCCAGTTTACCGGGCAGGGACTTTTTTCCCTGCCCGGTTATGTTATGATAAAAATAAATACTTCTGTAAATATCCTCGCACCACTGAAGCAGCATCACCATTGCAGGTACATAACACAGATAGTGAGGAAAAATTCCCACAATACATAATAAAATCCCCTTGATTCCATAACGGCAGGTCGCAGTACCTAAGAATAATCCAAGGGAAAAGCCATATTTTACCGTCATCCCGCCGCAGAATAACAATCCCAGGTACGTCGTGGCCATGAGAACCAGTGCAATGAAATCTTTGCCTCTTTTACACAGGACGTACCAGAAGAGCACCTTGTTGTCCACGGCCATGTATTTCATATGATACAAAGTATCCTCATCCAGCATTCCCATATTCTTCAGGAAAGTACCTTTTCCCCAATATACGATCAGAAACCCCACTGCGAATCCGATCACAAACAGAAAACGAAGCGGCAGCTTTCCCACCGGTACGATAGACTTATCCCATTTCATGAAAATTCCCATCTCTACGCCACGCAATGTTATGTTAATATATGCGGACAACACAGGGAATCATTCCTGAACCGTAACAACTAAAAAACAATCCGCCACACAGATTCTATCCATGGAGCGGATTGCCTACCTCAACGTAATGACTATTTACTTAAGTATTTCGATGCATATGTCAGAATGCCGCAAATCGTCTTGGCATCCTGAATCTTACAGTCATAGATCATTTGTTTTAATTCCTCTACGGAATATGCCTCTACATTGATAAATTCATCTTCATCCAGATGCTGGTTCCCTCTGTCTTTCAGGTCTAACGCCAGATAGATGTCGATTTTCTCATTACAGAAAGCTACTGTGGTATAGATGGAAGTCAACAGTTCCACATGATCGGTATGATAGCCAGTCTCTTCCTGCAATTCCCGCATGGCTGCCTGATCCGTAGGTTCTTCTCTGCCATTCAGTCCGCCGGCCGGAATCTCCAGAGTCTCCCGCTCCAGCGCATTACGATACTGCCGCACCATGAGAAGTTTACCGTCTTCTCTTACTGCAACCACAGCTGCTGCGCCTTTATGATCGATCAGATCCCATTTTGCAATGTTACCGTTGGGAATCTGCATGGTGTCCTGATAATAATCAATGATCGCACCTTTTGCAACCAGTTCCCGTTTGATACGCCTGAATTCTTCCATGACCCGTTATTCCTTCTTTTATTTATCCTCGAATCTGTTATTTGTTCTCCAGTAATTTGTCCACACTTACCATCTTGACACACAGTACGAACAGATCCGTTGCCATTGCCATCTCTTCCGGTGTCGGGAAGGAAGGTGCGATACGGATATTGGAATCTTTGGGATCCTTCTTATAAGGGAAAGTAGCGCCTGCCCCCGTCAGAGTCACACCTGCTTCCTTACATTTTGCCGCAATAGCCTTGGCACAACCATCCATCGCATCAAAGGAGATAAAATATCCACCGTTGGGTTTTGTCCAACTGCCGATACCAAGTCCACCCAGTTCCTCATCCAAAACCTTCAATACTGCCTCAAATTTTGGACGCATGATTGCCGCATGCTTCTTCATATGTTCACGAATACCGTTAATATCCTTAAAATAGCGTACATGACGTAACTGATTGATCTTATCGTATCCAATCGTCTGAATTGTCATGGACTTTCTCATATCATCCAGATTGGCCTTAGAAGATGCGATAGCCGCAATACCGGAACCTGCAAAGCTTACCTTAGAGGTAGAGCAGAACTCGAATACCATATCCGGATGTCCTGCCTTCTCACATTCGGAGAGAATCTCTAACAGCTGATCCTGTCTGTCATCATATAAATGATGAATTGCATAAGCATTATCCCAAAAAATACGGAAATCCGGTGCCGCCGGCGTAAGCGCTGCGAAGCGTCTTACGGTCTCATCGGAATAAGTATATCCCTGAGGATTGGAGTACTTCGGTACGCACCAAATGCCTTTGATGGCGGGATCTTCGCTGACCAGCTTCTCTACCAGGTCCATATCCGGTCCTTCGGGAGTCATGGGTACATTGATCATTTCAATTCCGAAATGCTCTGTAATTCCAAAATGTCTGTCATATCCGGGAACAGGGCACAAAAACTTTACATGATCCAGTTTACACCAGGGGGTATTTCCCAAAATGCCATGGGTCATGGCACGGGATACCGTATCATACATGATGGTCAGACTGGCATTACCGCATACGATCACGTTCTCTGGTTTTACCTCCAGAATATCCGCCATCAGCTTCTTTGCCTCAGGAATGCCATCCAAACCTCCGTAGTTTCTCACATCCATTCCATCCTCAGCCTTCATAGCGCTCTGAGAATTCACAACATCCAGAAAATCCATTGTCATATCCAGCTGATTGACTGCAGGTTTTCCTCTGGACATATCCAGTTTCAGGCCTTTGCCTTTTGCATCTTCATATG
>ERZ824575.3858-NODE-3858-length-10061-cov-3.121027_pt1 | contig 10061 bp, 10 predicted proteins | sample MGYA00519470_ERZ824575 | MGnify/ENA primary metagenome ERZ824575 (study PRJEB31778, sample SAMEA3449170) | human gut metagenome | biome: human gut; feature: human-associated habitat; material: faeces | place: United Kingdom | collected 2010/2012 ...
GGGTTCGATGCCAGCGCCCGCAGGATCTCCAGCCGCCGCTGCGCGCCGTAGGGCAGCGAGCCCGCCCGTTCATCGGCATGACTCTCCATGTGGAAGATGCTCAGCAGCTCCTCCGTCCGTTCCCGGGCGATGTGCTCCTCCCGCGCATACCTGGGGAAATGCAGGATGCTGCCCGCCAGACCGTAGCGCACCGAGTCGTTCATGGCCACCATCAGGTTCTCCGCCACCGTCAGATCATTGAACAGCCGGATGTTCTGAAACGTCCGGGCGATGCCGGCCTTGTTTACCTGCGCGGTGGTCATGCTGTGGGTGTCCTTGCCATCCAGCAGGATAGCGCCCGCTGTGGGCTGATACACCTTCGTCAGCAGGTTGAACACCGTGGTCTTGCCCGCGCCGTTGGGGCCGATAAGGGCCACGATTTCCCCGGCGCGGATATCCAGATCCACATCGTTCAGGGCGCGCAGGCCGCCGAAATTGCGGGACAGGGAACTCACCCTGAGTACGGGATGCGCTGCGTTCCGGTTCATGCGCGGCCTCCTTCGGCGGACCCGGAGGCCGCCCCCGCCGGGCTGTAAGCGCGCTTGCGGCTGGGAATAAGGCCCTGCGGGCGGAAAATCATCATCAGCACCATGAGCGCCCCGAACAGCAGCATGCGGTATTCGGAAAAGGCGCGCAGGTATTCCGGAGCCAGAGTCAGCACCAGAGCGGCCACAACCACGCCGCTGATGGACCCCATGCCGCCGAGCACCACCATGGACAGCACCATGGCCGAATCCATGAAGGTGAAACTGGCGGGGCTGATGAAGTTGATGCGCGCGGCCAGCAGGACTCCGGCGAAACCGGCCCAGCAGGACCCGAGAGCGAACGCCTGAAGCTTGACGGTCCTGAGGTCGATGCCCATGGCCTCGCTGGCGATTTCGTCATCGCGCAGCGCCTGAAGGGCAAGCCCCACACGGGAATTCTTGAGCCGGGCCACCACAACAATGGTGACGAGCATGGCCGCGAAGGTAAGGTAGTACATATAGTTCATGGACTGCTCGGCAGACAGTTCCATGAAGAACGCCGGACGGGGGATATTGGCCACGCCCTGGGAGCCGCCGGTAATGTCGCGCAGATTGTTGAGCAGCAGGCGCACGATTTCACCGAAGCCAAGCGTGACAATGGCCAGATAGTCGCCCTGCAGGCGCAGCACGGGAAAGCCGAGCAGCAGACCGGCAAGCGCGGCCAGCAGGCCGCCCAGAGGCAGGCAGACCCAGAACCCCAGTCCGAAATACTGGTTCAGCAGACCGTAGGCGTATGCCCCGATGGCATAGAACGCGGCGTAGCCCAGCACCAGTTGTCCGGCGATGCCCACGGCAATGTTCAGCCCCAGCGCCAGCATGACATAAAGAAAGGCGTTGGCGAAAATGGTGGTCTGATACATGGAGCCGACAAGCGGCAGAAGCACGCCCACGGCCAGCAGCACCCCCATGCCGGATGAGGAAAAGACGCGGTTGGAGGTCAGGCCGTGCCATTTTTCGGAAAATCCGGCCAGGGCGCTGCTCACGGCGGACGATCCGGATTCCGCGCCGTGTTCCTTGCGGTGGAAATACCACATCCAGAGAAGGGAGCAGCCGATCATCACGGCAAACATGCCGACGGCGCGCTCCCACAGAACGGTCACCGTATGCTGACGCGCGGCCACCTTGACGCAGAGCACGGGGAAGGTCAGCAGCACAAACCATGCGCTGACCATGAGGGAACGAAGCAGTATTCTCATTGTGACGTTCATGGAGCTACACCTTCTGGATCGCGGCCCTGCCGAGCAGTCCGGCGGGCCGGAATATGAGGATGAGCACAAGCAGCGCGAAGGCCAGCACATCTTCATAGTCGCTGGAGAAGTAACCGGCGGTGAAGCCCTCCGCCAGCCCAAGCACAAGACCGCCCAGCATGGCCCCCGGAATGGAGCCTATGCCTCCGAGAACCGCCGCGGTGAAGGCTTTCATCCCGGCCAGAAACCCGATGGCGAAGCCCACCTGCCCGGTGCGGGCGGCAATAAGCGTGCCGCCCAGCGCGGCAAGGGCGGAGCCGATGATGAAGGTCAGGGAAATGATGCGATCAGCGTCAATGCCCAGCAGCATGGCCATCTTGCGGTTCTGGGCCGTGGCCCGCATGGCTTTGCCCATGCGCGTGAAGCGGATGAAGAGCGACAGCGCCACCATGGCCAGGGTGCTGACCAGCAGAATCAGAAAGTCGCTGGGGCCCATGACGTAGTTGACGTATTCCAGAAATTCCATTTCCGGCAACAGGCGGGGAAAGGGCACAAAGTCGGAGGTCTGAGCCAGCAGCACGTAGTTCTGCAGAAAAATGGACATGCCGATGGCTGAAATCAGCGGGGAAAGGCGCGGCGCGCCGCGCAGGGGCTTGTAGGCCACTTTTTCCAGGGTGAAGCCGTAGGCCGCGCACCAGATCACAGCGGCCAGCGCGGCTATGATCAGGATGCCTGCGGCCGGGAAGCCGTAGACGCCCAGAACACCGGCCACCAGCAGGGCCGTAAATGCGCCGAGCATATAGATTTCACCGTGGGCGAAGTTGATGAGCTCGATGATGCCGTATACCAGAGTATAGCCCAGAGCAATCAGCGCGTAGATGCTGCCCCTGGTCAGCCCGCCGAAAAAGAGCTCTATGAAAAATTGGATGTCCATGCTTTCCCGCGCGCGGGCATGGGCCCGCCAGATTACCGGCCTGCCGGCTGCCTGGTGAATGCTGATGCGCGCGCAGGCATCATCCCCGCGCGCAAGCGCCGCACGCGGCGGGCGCAAGAGCAGACCTGAGGCTGCCGCGCCGCCGCGGGGCGGAAAAGGGGGCGCGGCGTCCCGCGCCCCCGCCAGTGCTACTGAAGCGTGAGGCTGTGGTCCAGCTCCACGAACTTGCCGTTTTTGACCTGATAGATGGAGAGCGCCATGCCGGCGGCGTCACCCTTTTCGTTGAAGCTGATCTTGCCCAGCGGGGTGTCCACCGGGTTGGTGCGCAAGACTTCCTTGATTTTGGCCGTATCCGTGCCGCCCGCCTTTTCAATGGCGGCCAGCAGGTGTTCGCTGTCCACGCTCTGGATGAGGCTGGCGCGGCCCAGCACCTTTTTGATCTTGTTGGTCTGCAGGTGGCCGATAAAATGGCTGGGCTTGCCACAGTAGGCCCCGGCGTCAAAGTTTGCGCACAGCTCCTGCACATGGTTCTCGCCAAACACGTCAATGGGCAGCGCGGCACTGGCGGCCACCGTCTCAGCGGTGCGGGTCTTGCAGGCGGCGCACAGCTGCACCTGCGCCGGGTCCCGGCCTGCTTCCCGGGCAGCAGCGGCCATCTTTGCGCGGATCTCCTCCACAGCTTCCCGCATTTGCTCCAAAGTCTTTTCTGCCATGGTATCTCAGTCCTCCTCGGTATACTTGGCGCGCTCGCCGCCAATGAGCTTCGGGCGGGTGCGGGCGCACAAGATATTTGCTTCGCCGATCTTGGAAAGGCTCAGCCGCACCGGCACGGCCACCCGCTTCAGGTGCATGCCGATGAGGGTGCCGCCGATGTCGATGCCCGCGTGGGCGCGGATCTCCTCCACGGCCACCGGGTCCTGGAAGTTCTTCCAGCAGGTAGTGGCCCAGCTGCCGCCGGCATGGGGCCGGGGCACCACGCACACTTCCTCCCAGCCGTATTTTTCCGCAGCTTCCCGCTCGATGATAATGGCCCGGTTCAGATGCTCACAGCACTGCGCTGCCAGCCAGATGCCGTTTTCGGCCAGCACCGGGGCAATGCCTGCATACACGGCGCGGGCCGCTTCCAGGCTGGAATCCTTGCCGATGTGCCCGCCCACGATCTCGCTGGACGAGCAGCCTACCACGAACACATCACCTTTTTTCAGCTTTGCTTCGGCCAGCAGTTCGCTCACGGCCTGCCGGGCCTCCTGTTCGATCTGTTTCTGAAATGCTTCTGTCATATCAAAACACCTCGGTCTTTAAATGCGTGCCGACAGCACCTGTGCGCTGTCCGCCGCGCCAAAATACACTTTGCTGCCCACCGGGCACACCGCCGTGCAGCTGCTGCCGCCGGTAAACGCCCGCTTCCAGCTGCCGTCGGCGGTGCTCACCGCCTCCGCGCAGGGAGCGTCGGACGGCAGGCCGAACAGCTTTTCCTGCAGATTCTGACCCGCCCGCAGGGCGATGCCCCGCAGCAGGGTGCTGTCGGCGTTCTTTTCCAGCCAGCCGCTGCGGGCCCAGCGGTAGCTGATGTACAGGGTGCCGTCGGCTTCCATGGCCAGTGCACCGGGGTAGCCCGGCAGGCCGGAAAAGGCACTTTGGCAGTTTTTGCCGCCCGCCGTCAGTTCCCGGGCGTCAGCGTCCATGCTCCATACACAGCGATTGCCCAGATCCGAAACATACAGGGTCCTGCCGTCCGGGCTCAGGGCCAGGCCGGATGCCCCGGCCACGCCGCCGACCACCCGCTGCACCGACCGGTCCGCCGGGTCGTACACATACACCCAGCCGGTGCCGGTGTGGGCCAGCAGCTCGGTGCGCAGGGCCGCTTCCAGCCCATTGTCCACGGCTTCCCCGCCCGCCACGGCAAAGTACACCTTGCCGTCCGGGCCGGCCTCCACCGCAGAGACGGCCCCCAGCGGGGCCCCGTCGATCTGGGTGACCACCTGTTCCACGGCCGCGCCCCAGCTGTCGTGTCTTGCACGGCACAGGGCCCCGCCGCCGGGGGTGAGGACGGTCAGCCACAGGTCCCCGTCTGCATCAAAAGCAAAGCCGGTCAGCTCTCCGTCCACGCTCAGGATGGCCGAAAAGCTGCCGCCATCGGTGCGCACAAGGTCACTCTTCCGCTTTTTCAGGGTCGCGCCGTTGTACGCAGCCGCATACACAAAGCCGTCCTGCTCACGGATGCAGTCCACGCCCTGATAGTCTCCCAGTGCCAGCACATCCCGGCTGTCGGCAGAAAGGGCTGTCTGCACGGCGCCGGTGCTCTGGCGCACCTCCGGCGCGGCGTAGCTCTGGGGCGGGGTGTCGATGGGCCGGAACACCAGCGCATACACCAGTGCCAGCAGGATGCCCACCCCGAACACGGTGCTGGCGGTACGGAACCGCTTGAGCAGCGCATCCCGCTCGGCCGCCATCTGGGCCGCATATTCGGCCCGGCGGCGTGCCGCCCGGGCGTTGGCGCGATTGGCCCGCCGCATCCAGCGGTCCACGAACAAGGCCACCTGCGGCCCCACCGTGAGGGACGCAATGGCAAGAATCAGCAAAAATTCAACCAGTCCGATTCGCATGCAAAAATTTCCTTTGTCTGTCTGAAAATGATGGAACTCCCATCTTGCGCTAGTATAGCATTCCCGCGCGCAAAGGGCAAGCGGGACAAAAAAGAACTGCCGCACAGCATCGTGCAGCAGCTCCGGTTTTCAGGTTCTCTTTCTCAGCCGTCCCTCGATCCGGCCACGCAGAGGGCAGTACCATGTATAATAGTGCTTCTTCAGCAGCCGCTGCAAAATGCGGCTGACCGCGCTGGGCTTCGGCTTCCAGCTTTCGGCATAGCGGTGGATGGAGTAGGTCTTGGGCGTTACCCGAAGCTCCCGGCTGTAAAGATCCATCGGGCAGAAATACTCTGCCGGAAAGATCTCCATTTCCGCGATGCTCTGCCTTGTTCCGTCCTTGCGCACGCCCAGTGCCTGCAACACCCTTGTGTTCCGCTCCGGGCAGGGTGTCAGGTCCGCGCTGCCGTCCGCCTTTAAAAAATCCAGTGCATCGTAATCCCGCAGCAGCGCCTGCACCACCGAGTTGCCCTTGCGTGCCCCGAACCCCAGCCCGGTGGCTACCTCGTTATTGGTCTGAAACCCCATAAACCCGGGCAGCTCCAGCAGCTCGTCCAGCGGGCGCACCAGCTCCACATCCGTGTCCAGATAGATGCCGCCGTACTCATACAGCACCGCCAGCCGCACATAGTCCGATACAAAGGCGTATTTCTTTGCCTCGTAGGCCTGCTGTGCATAGCGGTTTGTGCTGATATCAAAGTTCTGCTCGTTCCACGCCATGATCTTGTAATCCGGGCAGTATTTCTTCCAGCTTTCCATACATTTTTGGCTTTCCGCACTGATGGGTCCGCCGCCGAACCAGCAGTAGTGGATGATCTTTGGGATGCTCATGACCGCTTCTCCTTTTTCTCCGCAAACTCCCCGATCGTTACGACCTTATTTTACAAAATCCCGCATTTTCTTGTCAAGTTTCCCTGCGTATTTTGCTGTGCCTTTCCGCAAAAAGATTGCCGCTTCGGCGCCCGGTGTGGTATACTGGGTGCAGACGGTTTTGTTTTTCCAAACCATTCACTTAAAATTCACAGCTTTTTCCAATTCTTGCATTAAAATAAAGTCGTATACTGAACTATGATAGGGAGGAGTTCTGTTTTATGGCAAAGATCCTGATCGTTGATGATGAGCCCCGTATCCGGGAGCTTCTCCGTGAAAATTTACAGTATGCCGGCTACGCCTGTGAGGAAGCCGGTGACGGCTCTGCCGCCCTGTCGCTGCTGTCCGGCGGCGGGTTCGACCTGGTGATCCTGGACCTGATGATGCCCTTTATGGACGGCATGACCTGCCTGCGCGAGATGCGCAACCGCCACATCAACACCCCCGTGATCATCCTCACCGCCCGCGGCGAGGAATACGATAAGCTGGCCGGCCTGGAGGGCGGTGCCGACGACTATGTGGTCAAACCTTTCTCCCCCAGGGAGCTGGTGGCCCGCGTGCGTGCCGTGCTCAACCGCACCATGCCCCGGGCGGAAACTTCTTCCGCCACCATGACCTTCGGGGACCTGACCATCGACACCGCCAGCCACACCGTGCGGGTGGCCGGGGAGGATGTGGCCCTGACCCCCAAGGAGTTCGACCTGCTGGTGTTCCTGGCTTCCAACAAGGGCATCGCCCTCAGCCGCGAAAAGATCCTGCAGAAGGTGTGGAACTACGACTACTTCGGCGAGGACCGCACCGTGGACACCCATGTGAAGATGCTGCGCGGCCATCTGGGCAAATGCCGCAGCTACATTGCTACGGTATGGGGCATCGGCTATAAGTTCGACCCCGATGCCGCCCGTTGACTGAAGGAGCGTACGGAGCATGCGGCAAACCACCAAAGCACGGCATACCCTTGGCATCCGCGGGCAGCTGATGTTCTTTTTGTGCTTCATCTGCCTGTTTCTGCTGGTGCTGTTCTGGATCCTGTCCACCCAGCTGCTGGAACCGCTGTATACCCGGCACATCGAGCGGCAGCTGACCACCCAGGCCGAAAACGTGGTGTCCCAGCTGGACGACGCCCTGGCCGAGGGCACCACTCTTTCTTCCTGGTCCTTCGGACGGCTGTATGTCAACACCGGCTTTTTTGACAAGCTGGCCATGGACCTGTATTCCAAGGGAGCGCTGAGCAGCTTCTGTGTGGACATTTCCGACTCCACCCTGCGGCAGATCTACAAGATCGAGAACCAGTCTTACTGCAACTTACATGAGACGTATCTTTCGGACGCATCCAGCAATGAGGTGGTGAACACCGCCATTGCCATGCGCAAGAAGTGCCGCACCTCGCCGGGCGGCTTCAAGCAGACGCTCAACCCGCCCCGCCTGTCCGGCTCGGCCCAGCTTCTGGTGGGCCGCACCACAGCCGACGGCAGCTACACCGTGCTGGTGACCACCAGTCTGGTGCATGTGGCCGAGGCCAGCAATGTGCTGAGCACCCTGCTGCCGCTGGCGGCGGCACTGATTTTTGTCTTTGCCATGTCGGCGGCGTGGCTGTTCAGCGAGTGGTTCACAAAGCCGCTGCGCCAGCTTTCCAGCGCGGCACGGCAGATGGCGCTGGGCAACTACGCCGTGCAGGTGGAGAGCCGCCGCAGCGACGAGCTGGGCGACCTTGCACAGGACTTCAATCATATGGCAGAGGAGGTGCAGCGGGCGGCCCAGATGCAGCGGGACCTGCTGGCCAACGTCTCCCACGACCTGCGCACCCCGCTGACCCTCATCAAGGGCTACGCCGAGACGGTGCGCGACCTGACCGGCGATGACAAGGCCCACCGCGACGAACAAATGAACATCATCGTGGACGAGACCGACCGCCTGACCGCGCTGGTGTCCAGCGTGATGGAGCTGAGCAAGGTGACCAGCGGTGCCGATCGCTGTGAGCGGGTGAACTTTGACATGGGCCAGCTGTGCGACGAAGTGAGCGAACGCTACGACGCCATCTGCGCCCAGAACGGCTGGCAGCTCAAACTGGAGCTGCCGGACGAGGAGCTGCCCGTCTACGCCGACCCGGACATGATGCAGCGCGCGCTGCACAACCTGCTGGGCAACGCCATGCACCACATCGGGCCGGACGGCATCTTTATCCTGCGGGCTTCCCGCTGCACCGAAGGGGTGCGCGTGGAGGTGGAGGACCACGGCCCCGGCATCGCCGCCGCCGACCTGCCCTATATCTTCGACCGCTACTACCGCTCCCGTTCGGACGCCGGCAAGCAGGGCACCGGGCTGGGCCTTTCCATCACCAAGGCCATCTTCCAGCAGCACGGCTTCCGCTTCGGCGTGCAGAGCACGCTGGGCAAAGGCACGACCTTCTGGTTCATTGCAACGGATACAAAGTAAAACGACCCTCTCCGTCATTGTTTCGGAATGACGGAGAGGGCCGCTCTTTTTAAGCATCTGCTTTCCGGTAAATGCCCAGACTGTTGTCCGGTTCCGGCATCTTCACGCGGGAGGCGCGGTCGTTCACCTTGACCAGCATCCAGCCCATCAGGGCCAGCACCACCACGATAATGAGCCATTTTACGGCGTTGGGGAGTTTTTTCATATTCGTATTCCTTTGTTTTTGATCTCAGGGGCGGCAGAGCTTCCGCGCCCGGGCCAGCAGGGCGGCGGCATCGGCGGCAGAGGGCGCTGCGACCCAGTCCGGGCGCTGGCGTGCCCCCGGGCCGCTGCTTCCGGCCTCGGCAAAGCGGGCAAGGCAGGTGTCCGTGCGGTCATTCCAACCGGAAAAGCCCTCCGGTGCAATGTGGGCTCCAAGGCGGCAGTCCAGCATGGCAGTCTTGCCGGTGGGCCGCCAGGGCCTGCCCAGATAGACCGTTCCGGCGGGGCAGTCGGAGACGAAATCGCAGTCCCAGAACACGAAGCCCAGCCCGTTGGCGCTGCCCGAGGGGGCGGTGATGTAGCTATGGGAAAGGTGGTTGTCTACCGTGCGCAGGATGCACTGCTCAAACAGGGCATCGGCCCCGCCAAAGATGAAGTCGATGTCCCCCGCGATCTCGCAGCTCTGGTAATACTGCGCCGAGGGGCGGCGGGGCGCAAACTTGCGGGGACCCAGAAAACCGTCCTTCTCCCGTTCAGCCTCGGGCAGGGGCGCGCAGAAGAGCGTGTCCTGGTTGCCCAGCAGCCTTACCCGGCGGAACACGGCCTTTTCGGCATCCACATAGGCGGCAATGGCCTGCCCCACGGCACTGCCCGGACCGGCATCGTTGGCAATGGTCAGATCCTCCACCGTTACGCTGCCGCCGCTGAAAAAAGCGGTGTAGCTGCGGAAGGTGTGGGTGGGCCGCCCATCCGGGTGGGGCAGCTTGCCGCCGTCCCCAAAGATCAGGGTGGTGGCATCAGCTCCCGCGCCCCGCAGGGTGAGCGCCCGTTTTTCACAGACCAGCTTTTCCCGGTAGATGCCGGGCCCGATGCAAATCTCTGCTTCCAGCTCGTAGGGCACCGCCAGCACGGCCTCCGAGATGCTGGCAAAATCGCCGCTGCCATCCTGGGAAACGGTGAGTTTTAACATGGGCAGTCCTCCCTTGTAAAAGATAAGGCTATTATATGCCCCTTTTGTGAAATTTTCAATGTCCGCAGGGCTCTAACCGGAGCACGGCGGCAGTGATATCATCGGGTCGGCCGGTCTGTTCGGCGCGGGCGCGGGCGGTCTCCACAAGGATCCGGGCCACCTTCTCGGGCGGGTCGCCTGCGGCGGCGGAGAGCTCCAGCTGCTTGGCCACCCAGCCGGGGCCGTCCACCAGCAGACCGTCCGAGACCAGTACGG
>ERZ824575.3859-NODE-3859-length-10061-cov-2.908955_pt1 | contig 10061 bp, 9 predicted proteins | sample MGYA00519470_ERZ824575 | MGnify/ENA primary metagenome ERZ824575 (study PRJEB31778, sample SAMEA3449170) | human gut metagenome | biome: human gut; feature: human-associated habitat; material: faeces | place: United Kingdom | collected 2010/2012 ...
ATTAAAGTTTTACAGATAGTATATTCTTACTATCAAAACGGAAACGGTGACCTCAAAGTTGCGGAAAACGAATTGCTTTTCAGCCTTCAGAAGTCATATGACTTATATTATTATTTCTTACTCCTAATTATCGAAGTTACCAACCTGCAAAGAAGGATCCTTGACACCCGGAAGTGCAAATACATGCCTACCGACGAGGAGTTAAACCCGAATACACGCTTCATAGACAATCGTTTCGTCGCTCAATTAGCGGAAAACGATACGTTGAAAAAGTATGTAGACGAGCAAGGTCTCTCATGGAGCAACGACGAGGAGTTCATTAAGAACGTATTGGATACGATCCTAAGTTCTGAGATTTACGCCGAATACTTGAAAAACGAAGAAGACTCGTACGAGACGGATCGTGAGTTCTGGCGCCAGATCTTCAAGAAAATAATCTGTGGAAACGAGATGATAGAGGAATATCTGGAAGATAAAAGCATCTACTGGAATGACGATATCGAGATCGTAGAGACTTTCGCCTTGAAGACTATCAAGAAATTCGAGGAGAAGAAAGGTAGCAAACAAGCCTTATTGCCAATGTTCAAGGATTTGGAAGACAAGGCTTTCGCAATCAAGTTATTCCGTCAAAGTTTGTTGAAAGGTAAGGAATATCGTGAACGCATCGACAAACATATGAAGAATTGGGAAACCGAACGTATCGCCAATATGGACTTGATCATCATGCAAGTCGCCTTAGCCGAGATTTTATCGTTCCCGACCATTCCCATCAACGTTACCTTAAATGAATATATCGATGCCGCAAAGTATTATAGTACACCTAAAAGCGGAACATTCATTAACGGAATTCTGGATTCAATAGTCAACGAATTAAAAAAAGAGAAGTTATTGCTCAAAGATTAATTATTATCATTACATTTGTGCATATCATTATTGATATTAACTTGTAAAACGATTATTATAGTATGAACTTACTCAGTATTTTACTTCAAGCTCCAGCTGGAGGAAGTCAGTGGTCCGGTATTTTGATGATGGTAGTTATCGTAGCTATCTTCTATTTCTTCATGATCCGTCCGCAACAAAAGAAACAAAAAGAAATCCAGAAATCACGTGAGGCGTTGAAAACAGGCGATAAAGTGATTACCGCCGGAGGTATCTATGGAAAGATCAAAGAGATCGGTGATACTTATATGCTAATCGAGGTAGCGGATGGAGTACGTATCCGTGTAGATAAAACTTCTATTTTCGCTTCAGCGGAAGACGCTCAGCAGCAGAAATAATCTAACTACAGAATATGTCACGACTTGAGAACATACAAAATTCCTTCAAGTCTATCCAAGCAAAGACTAAGGCTTTTTTCCACGGAGACAGATGGAAAGAGGTCTTGGTCTTTTTCTTTTTCGCCCTTTTGGCTTTCGGTTTCTGGCTACTTCAAAGCTTGCAGCAGGAATATGAGATAGAACTTGTTTTTCCGGTTAAGTATAAGAACGTACCTGCCGATATAGCGTTTAATGCCCCTGAGGTGGAAACGATTACCGCAAAGGTAAAAGACAAGGGTAGCGTTTTACTCAACTATACTTTTGGAAGATCGTTTGCTCCGATTGAAGTGAACATGAAGAATACGAAGGAGAAAAATGGTTCGGTTCAAGTAAGTAAAAGGCAGATCGAGAACGATATTCAAAAACAATTGATAGCCACTACGGCATTACAAAGTTTTGATCCGCAACAAATAGATATGGATTTCAGTCAGCGGGTCCATAAGGAAATACCGGTCGTCTTTAATGGCGATATTCATCTGGAAGCCGGCTTTCAACTATCCGGGGATATCCGAATCACCCCTCAAAAGATCAACGCTTATGCCACTGCGGCGATCTTGGATACACTGACCTCGGTTAAGACGGTCTTCACCGAGGTTAAAAAGGCGAATAAAAACATTACGAGAACCGTACAACTGATCAAGGTAGACGGCGTTAACTTCGATCCGGAAAGTGTATCCATCACGATTCCGATAGAGGAGTACACGGAGAAGACATTGGAAATACCTGTCTCTTGCAGTCATATACCGCCACATTATACGGTACGTATGTTTCCGGCGGTCGTAAAAGTGACTTGCAGTGTGCCCTTGTCCCGATTCAAAGGACTTTCGGAAGATATGTTCTCGATTCATATACCTTTTGAGGATCTGGAGCAAAACGTATCTGGTACCCTACCCGTCAAACTCACCAAGAAACCAGACTGGATGCATACGGCAATCTTATTGCCAGATAAGGTAGAATTTATTTTGGAACACAACAATAAGCATGATTAAAATAGGTATTACAGGAGGGATCGGGAGCGGCAAATCCGTCGTAGCCTCTTTATTAGCGTTATCCGGTGTACCCGTATACATAGCGGACGAGGAAAGTAAATGGCTGACAAATAACTCCCCGGTTATCCGTGAGAAATTAACAGCCCTTTTCGGTCCGGAGATTTATACGAATGAGGGATTGAACAAGAAACTTCTAGCCTCCCACATCTTTAATAATCCGAAACAATTACAACAGGTCAACCAGATCATTCATCCTGAGGTAAACCGTCATTTCTCGGCTTGGGTAGAGAGACAGACTTCCCCTTTATGTGCCATCGAATCCGCCATATTATTCGAATCCGGTTTCTACAAAGTGGTAGACATAAGCTTGATGGTCTATGCCCCAAGAGAACTCCGCATCGAAAGAGCCTTGGGGAGGGACTCAGCCTCGAGAGAAGAAATCGAACGCAGAATCAACAGCCAAATGTCGGACGAGGAAAAGAAAGATCGCTCCGATTACGTTATCTATAATGACAACAGACAGGCCCTTATACCGCAAGTAGGCAAACTGTTATGTTGGCTTCAATCCCAATAATCACCGATAGCGGGACGAGTGGCTTTTACAGTATCTTGCCTTCATCATCCAACGAACCTAAGATACTTTGTCGATGCACCTAAGATACTTCTCCAACGAAGTTAACTGTCCTCATGACGGAAGAATTCCACTTTTTCTTATTACCTTTGCCACCTCGAAGTTTAACACTAATAGAAAATAAAAACATTATGTTGAAGACTATTTTGTCTATTTCGGGAAAACCCGGTCTGTATAAACTGGTTTCCCATGGAAAAAACATGTTGATCGTTGAATCGCTGACTGATAACAAGAGAGTACCCGCATACGCAAAAGATAAAGTAATCATTAGGCGATATCGCAATCTATACGGATGAAACAGAAGTGCCTTTGCATGAGGTATTGACTAGCGTAAAGAATAAAGAAGAGGGAAAAGCCGCCTCTTTAGTACCTTCTAAAGCCACGACGGACCAATTGCGTGCGTACTTTGCCGAGGTATTGCCTAGCTATGATCGTGAGCGTGTTTATCCGAGCGACATCAAGAAACTACTCTCTTGGTATAACATCTTGATCAACGCAGGCATCACTGACTTCACCCCGGAAGATGCTCCGGCAGAAAAGGAAGCTGCTGAAAAAGAAGCTGAATAACAGCATACGACATAAAGATTAAAGAAAGGACCGTTCGATACCCATCGTCCGGTCCTTTTTTTATATTGCCACATTAACCAACAAGAGCACTTATGCAAAAATAGTCCATTATTTTAGGCTAAACCTCACATTGTCTAGGGCGGGTAACTCCTCTATCTTTGCCAACAAATAATTCACTCTATTGACCTCATAAAATAAAGAGCAAAGATGGAAAGCACCAAGTATTATCTCGGTCTGGACGTTGGCGGTACCAATATGGTCGCTGGCGTAGTAGATGAGAATCACCAGATTATCGCAAAGGAGAGTATACCGACACAAGCCGGACGCACGATCGAGGAGATCACCGCCGACATGGCGGAAGTCAGCAAAAAAGCGGTTCTCAAAGCAGGCTTGCAAATGGAAGACATCTCTTCTTGGGGCATCGGCATGCCCAGTTACGTAAATCCAAAGACGAACCTTTTGGTACATGCCAATTGTTTCGGATGGAAGAATGTCCCCATCTACGACTATTTAAAGAAGCATATTTCATTGCCTACTTATATAGCCAACGACGCCAATTGCGCGACCTATGGAGAGGTCTTGGCCGGATCGGCCAGCCAATATACCGATGCCATCATGTTAACGCTAGGAACAGGAGTCGGAGGCGGAATTATCATGGGTAAGAGGATTTATTCCGGAGCCGATAATATGGGAGCAGAGCTTGGACATACCAAATTGGTATACAATGGCGAACGTTGCACATGCGGGCAAAAAGGCTGTTTGGAAGCTTATTGCTCATCTACCGCATTAATCCGCATCATGAAAGAGGCCTTACAAGAGAATAAGGACACCTTGATATGGAAACTTTGCGGCGAAGACGAAAATAAAGTCAATGGAGAAATCCTTTTCGAGGCCGCTAAACAAGGGGATTCCCTCGCTAAACAGATCGTCGATGACTATATCAGTAAACTGGCCGCCGGAATCTCCACGTTCATAACCATCTTCCGTCCGCAAGTAATCATCTTAGGGGGTGGTATCGCACATGCAGGTGACCTGCTGTTGAAACCTTTAAACGAGAAACTACATACTTGTACCTTCGCCGCCGAGGAAATAGGTATCCCCCAAGTCATCCGTGCGGAATTAGGAAATGACGCCGGAATAATCGGCGCCGCGCTTTTAGAGAAAACGATGTAACGAAAAAAATATGAAAACAAATAAGAAAGAACTTTTAGATTCATTCAAGGGAGGACTGATCGTATCCTGTCAAGTACAACACGATGATCCGACTTTTTCAGTAGACTTTGTCGTAAAAATGGCAAAAGCCGCCCAATGGGGAGGAGCCGTGGGTATCCGTGCAAACGACCCAGAGCAGATCAAGGCGATTAAAAAAGAAGTGGATTTACCAGTAATCGGGCTTTGGAAAATCTGGCACGATGACACGGATGTGTTTATCACCCCAACCTTAGAGGCCGCTAAAGCCGTATGGGAAGCCGGAGCCGAGATTATCGCCTTGGACTGTACGAGCCAAATAACCCATGAAGGCCGCCCTGCATACGAATTACTACCAATCGTCAAGAAAGAGATACCGGAAGCTATCATTTTTGCGGATGTCTCTAATTATGAGGAAGCTGTACGTGCCGTAGAAATAGGAGCCGATATCGTTGGCCCTACCTTGTATGGATATACGGAAGCAACCAAGCATATCGAGCAACCGGATTTACGGGAATTCGCCCGTATGTGCCGTGACTTTAAAGACAAAGCCTATGTCATTATGGAGGGGCATATCTACTCGCCGGAAGATGCCATGAAATGTATCTTCCTCGGAGCTCATTCCGTAGTAGTAGGCAGCGCGATCACCCGTCCGCACTTGATCACGAAACGTTTTACGGACTTACTAACCGGTTACCAAAATAACTGGCGGGAAGCCGAAAGAAGCAAACATTAAAAAATCATCTGCTTGTAGAGATAGGGCATGCCCCGTCTCTACACAATATTAACAACAATAATCATATGGCAAATTTCAATGTAGAAGGGGCGCAAAACGTAGAGATCAGCAAGAAAATACCTTGCGAGAAACCTCTGATCGTACAACTGGAGATCATGGAGCGGTATACGGCAGTCCATAAAGCCTGTGCCGCCCTACCCAAAGAGATACGTGAAGTGGAATGCCTGAAAGTTTTATACCCCACGCTATTTCGCAAGATCACGAATCAAGACTTGATCGCCGGACGTACGGACTTCCTACCGATCGGGTTCGGATGCGTAACCTCATTAGGGGGTGTCGGGCATTATTGCGTATTCAAGAAACTCCGTGCCTTCCAGCTACAACTGGATGAAACTGAACGAAAACGGGTGGATGCGTTATATGATTATTGGTTGGATCACGATTTAAAGACCCAATTCAACAAGGAGGTCCTCACCGAGGATACATTGGGTATGTTCATCGACTGCGAATACCCGATGATCGCTACCGCACGTCTATCTGGAATGATGCTGGATTACCCGAAACTATTGGATAAGGGCATCGGTGGCCTTCGCTCTGATTTACTGGAGAAACTCAAAGAGCAACCCGATAATAACTTTTACAAAGCAGGCATCCAATGTCTGGATATTTTTGTAGATTGTGCTTCTCATCTCCAGCAAGACGCTAGAGAGCAAATGGCTTCAGCCAACATGAAAAGGCAAAAAGAATTAGAGCGTATCTGCCAAGCCCTAGAGAACATCAAGGAGAAGAAACCCGGTACGTTCCATGAAGCAATGCAGTTATTCTGGTTATTCGCTTTGTTGGCCGGTGTTATAAACTACGGTCGTCTGGATGATTATCTAGGCCCTTATTTAGTAGCCGATCTCAAGTCCGGGCGATTGACCGACGAAGAGGCATACCGATATATCCACTCGCTTTGGACCATGATTGAGAATCGCCGTACCACCGTAAACGGACGTATCATCGTAGGCGGTAAAGGGCGCAAACACCCGAAAGAGGCCGACGTATTCCTGCATATCGCCATGAAAGTAGCGAAAAATTGCAGATATGTAGAGCCACAATTCACCTTGCGCTTCGATAAAGAGACCTCCGAGGAAATCTGGGACGAAGCGTTGGACGCTTTGGGTGCGGGAGCTACTTACCCGACCCTTTACAATGATGATGTAAACGTCCCGGCCGTCATGTACGGAATGCGTGTAGACGAGAAAACGGCGGAACAATACGTGCCTTTCGGTTGTACCGAGTTCGTGATACAAGGACAGAGTACGGGTACGCCCAACATTTGCATCAATTTACTAAAACTACTTACGATTTATATGAATGATGGTATCGACCCGATTGACGGTAAACGTAAATCCGGGCCGGTATCTCTAAAGAAATTAGAGGAGTATCAGACATTCGAGGAATTCTATGACGGTTACAAGGCTTTACTCGATTATTATCTGGATCTGTCTGTCAAAGCCCAATACCATTCGTATGAGGTGATGAACCAGCACGTAAGTTTCTTGTTTACCAGCCTATTGACCGATGATTGCATCGCACGGGGAAAAGCGCTTTTGGACGGAGGCGTACGTTATCTAGGCGGGACAAACGAGACGTATGGCAATATCAACACTTCCGATTCCCTGTGGGTAATCCGGGATCTGGTATTCAATCAAAAAAAATACACGTTACGGCAATTGAATGATGCCATGCTAGCTAATTTCAACGGCTATGAGGCTTTACGAAAAGATTGCCTGAACTGTGATAAATATGGTAACGACCTTGAGACTGCTGATACGATGGCCAACGATTTGTACGAGTTCGTAGCGAAAGGCGTACGCAATCGCGGTATCGCCATCGGTATGCAATACTTCTTGATCGTTATCAGCAATAATCAATTAAACACGGAATGGGGAAACCGGACCGCCGCCTCACCCGACGGACGATTATCGTGCATGTATATGAATCCTGCCAATAATCCGCAAGGGGGAGCGAATAAAAGCGGCCCCACGGCCATGCTGAATTCCTTGGCGAAGTTCGACGCCAAGTATCATGGAGGCTCGGTACAAAACATTAAGTTTTCTCCTTCCATGTTCAACGAGAACAGGGCTGTCATCAAGAGCCTGTTCAAGACTTATTTTGCGAAAGGGGGTTGCCACTTGATGGTGACTGTAGTAGATAAGGGAGTTTTAGAAGACGCGGTAGAGCACCCGGAAAATTACCCGGACCTAATCGTCCGGGTAAGCGGGTTCTCCGCGGTATTCGTCGATTTATCTCCCAATATTCAACAGGAACTTTTAAGCAGGGTATTGTATGATAAATAAATATAAGGTTAGCGAGAATAGGTTATCAATCATGGAGATCGAACGGTTCGCCGTTCACGACGGCCCGGGCATCCGGACCGTCGTTTTCCTTCAAGGGTGTCCTTTACATTGTCCATGGTGCTCCAATCCGGAATCCCAGAAAAGGAAACCGCATCTGCTCCATGTCAAGAATAAATGTATCGGATGCGGACGTTGCGAGGCGATTTGTCCACGGGGCAATATCGCCATCCAAGACCATTTTCCGGTGTTTAATCGTCAGGCCTGTGTAGCCTGCAAGGCTTGCGAGCGTATATGCCCGCAGAACGCCATTAAGTTTGTCGGTGAATCTATTACCTCATCCGAGATCATGGAAATCCTTTTACGTGACCGGGATTATTACCTGAATTCCGGTGGAGGGGTTACGTTTTCCGGTGGCGAAGCTTTCACGCAATTCGAGGGATTGATGGATTTGCTGATCCAATGCAAGAACGAGAAACTGCATACCTCCGTGGAGACTTGCGGGCAAGTGAATCTTGATAAGATAAAGCAAGCGCTTCCGCTTATCGATTTGTTCTTGTTCGATATCAAACATACGGACAAGGATTTACTTCAGAAAGAAACCGGAGCGAACTTGGATACGATCCTCACGAATTTACGGTATATATCCAGTAAGAGCGCTAATAAAGTAACGATCCGTGTACCGGTAATCCCCGGTTTCAATTTCAATGAGAATACGCTTCGGGAAATATTCATGCTGGCGAAAGAAAATCGTATCAAATGCGTACACCTGCTTCCCTACCATACATTGGGCAAAGATAAATACGAGCAATTAGGTCTCACCTATCCTTATCCCTGCGAGCAAATGCTAGCCAAAGAAGAGCTGTTCCCCTTTAAGGAGATGGGGGAAAAAATGGGTTTGGAAATACGAATCGGAGGATAAACTCCTCCCAATAAAATAGTATCTTCGCGCAAATCATCGTTTTATAAATCTTAGTAAGAGACATATGAACAGAAAAAGAGAAAGCGGCGGAAGGTCTATTATACAACGCGAATCATGATAGTGAGCTTCAAGATGAGATGAAAAGAGCGAAATGCGTCCTTTTCAAATACAACCAATTGCCTCCCGACCAAGAGGAAGAAAAAGATCGGATTCTAACCTCTTTTCTAGGCAAGAAAGGGAAGAACACCGTTATCCTATCCCCTTTCCAATGCGATTATGGCTATAATATCGAGATTGGGGATAATTTCTTCGCCAACGTGAATCTCGTTATCTTGGATGGAGCGAAAGTTCGTATCGGCAATAACGCGTTCATCGCCCCGAACGTAGGCATCTATACCGCCGGCCACCCTTTTGACGTAAAGCAACGTAATGAGGGTTTGGAATACGCTTTTCCCGTGACCATCGGCGATAACGTATGGATCGGTGCGCAAGCCTGTATCCTTCCGGGGGTGACCATTGGCGATAACACGGTAATCGCCGGAGGTAGTGTCGTAACCAAAGATATTCCGGCCAATGTTATAGCTGCCGGCAATCCCTGCCGTGTAATCCGGGAAATAACGGAAGCCGACCGGAATAAATACCGCCAGCCCTAAGCTCCCGTTTAGGGTATCCCTAAGCCCTCGTTTAGGGCAGCCCTAAATTCCCGTTTAGGTTCATCGTAAATATCTCACTTCGGCAACGAGTGCCGGTAATCCTTGGGCGATGTACCTACTATCTTCTTAAAGATACGGCTGAAATAGTAGGGATCGTCAAAGCCCAGTTTCAAGGCGACTTGATTGATCTTCATATTCGTATGTAATAATAGCTGGCAAGCCCGGTCTATTTTCATATGCAAGAAATAATTCATCGGAGCATAACCGGTTTCCTTGAAGAAAAGCCTGTACATATAAGATTCCGAATAGCCGAAATGAGAGGCCAATTCCTTTAATGTCAATTTATTCTCCAGATTCTCCGTCATGAAGTGGGTCGCCAAACTAATAAAGAACGTATTCTCCGCCTTGCTTTTGGAGAATTTAGCCTCCCTATACGTCTTCACATAGAGGAAAGAGGCGATCAAATGATTGAAACTTAAATTGACGTAATTAACCGTAGCCTCATCCGTCCCACTCTCCAACACATTCAATAGTTCATCGAAGAAGGCGATACGATCGCCGATACGGGAATTATCATCCATGTCGATCGGGATCACCCCTTGCAGTTGATCGCTGATATACTTCGCCTTTTTCCCTTTAAAATGTGCCCAATAAATATACCAAGGATCATGCTCGCTCGAACCATATTGATGGGGCTTCTCTGCCGGGAGGATG
>ERZ824575.3860-NODE-3860-length-10060-cov-2.876762_pt1 | contig 10060 bp, 8 predicted proteins | sample MGYA00519470_ERZ824575 | MGnify/ENA primary metagenome ERZ824575 (study PRJEB31778, sample SAMEA3449170) | human gut metagenome | biome: human gut; feature: human-associated habitat; material: faeces | place: United Kingdom | collected 2010/2012 ...
CTGTTTTTTATGAAGACGAAAGGCAAAGCATGGCAGCTTGTTGTCACAGTGCTCCTGATCGCCGCGTTTGTCTACACGGCATTCTTTGGTGTGGCAGTCAAGTACGGTGATGTGACCAAGACCTACATCAAGGGAGCGCAGGATATCCGTTTTGGCGTGGATATCAAGGGTGGTGTCAACGTAACGTTTGCCCCCTCGGACAACTACGATGCCACCGATGATCAGCTGGACGCTGCCCAGCTGGTCATCGAGAATCGTCTGGTCGGCCTGAACGTGACCGACTACGAGCTGTATGTGGATTATGACTCCGACCGCCTGATCCTGGAGTTTCCGTGGCAGTCCGGCGAGACCGATTTTGACCCCGAAGCCGCCATTGAAGAGATCGGCAGCACCGCCTACCTGACCTTCCGCAAGGGGAGCAGCGCAGATGGCGAACTGATCCTGGACGGCTCCATGGTCGAGAGCGCAGCTGCTCAGTACGGCCCGGTGAGCGGCAGTACATCCGAATATTATGTGGCCCTCAAGTTCAACGACGAGGGTGCCAAGGCCTTCGGGGATGCCACCACGGAGCTCTACCAGAGCAATGGAACCATCAGCATCTGGCTGGATGATCAGAACGTGAGCACCGCAACGGTCAATGCGGCCATCACCGATGGTGCCGCCATCATCACCAGTTCCGCGTCCAATCCCTTCACGCAGGAGGACGTGGTCAAGATGGCCCGCCAGATCAACTCCGGCGCACTGCCCTTTGCCCTCAAGGTGGACAGCTACTCCACCGTCAGCCCCAGCCTGGGCGAGAACAGCCTGAGCGCCATGGTGCTGGCCGGTGTCATCGCCTTTGCACTGATCGTGGTGTTCATGACGGTGCTGTACCGTCTGCCGGGCTTTCTGGCCTGCATTGCACTGGCCGGTCAGGTGGCCGCTACGCTGGCCTTTGTTTCCGGCTACTTCCCGGTGTTTGAGAGCTTTACCCTGACGCTGCCCGGCATCGCCGGTATCATTCTGGCCATTGGCATGGGCGTGGACGCCAACGTCATTACGGCCGAGCGCATCAAGGAAGAGCTGAAGAATGGCAAGTCCCTGGACGGCGCACTGAAGAGCGGCTTTGCCCGCGGCCTGACCCCCATCATCGACGGCAACGTGACCATCGTCATCGTCGCCATCGTGCTGATGGGTGCCTTCGGCCCGTCTGACGGCTTCTTCGCCAAGGCCCTGCACTTCGTCTTCTTCGCCTTCGGCCCCTCGACCGCAGGCACCATCTACGCCTTCGGTTACACGTTGCTCACCGGCGTGCTGCTCAACTTCGTGTTCGGTATCTTCGCCACCCGTACCATGATCCGGGGCGCTGCCGCTATCAAGGCTCTGCGTGACCCCCGCCTCTACGGTGCCGATGCTCCCGGCAAGATCCCGGCAGAGAAGAAGCAGGTCAACTTCGTTGGCCTGCGCAAGCGCTTCCTGACCTTCTCCGCCTGCCTGATGGCAGCTATCGTCCTCTGCGCTGTGGTGCTGGGCGTCCATCTGGACACCGAGTTCACCGGTGGTGCGATGATCACCCTGAGCTACGAGAACAGCTTTGAGATGTCTGCCGTCCAGAAGACCGCCTCCGAAGCGCTGGGCAGCAACGGCCTGACCCTGCAGACCGGCGAGAACGTCGCGACAGGGGAGCAGACCCTGAAAATTTCGATGCCCGGCACCGAAACTGTCACCACCGACGAAGTGCAGACCTTGCTGGACTCCCTGAATGAGAGCTACCCGGATAACTCCTTTGCACAGCTCTCTCTGAGCAATGTCAGCGCCGCAATGGGTACCAAATTCCTCCAGAAGAGTCTGGTGGCCGTGGTGTTCGCACTGGTGCTCATCCTCGCCTACATCGCCTACCGCTTCAAGAATATCGGCGGCCTCACCGGCGGCATGATGGCTGTTCTGGCCCTGCTCAATGACCTGATGGTGGTGTTCGGCACCTTCGTGCTGCTGCGCGCCCCGCTGGACGGCAACTTCATCGCCGCCATGCTCACCATCCTCGGCTACTCCATCAACGATACCGTCGTCGTCTACGACCGTATCCGTGAGAACCGCGGCCTGCTGGGCAAGAAGGCCAGCTTCGAAGAGCTGGTCAATCATTCCGTCAACCAGTCTGCCCGCCGCACGATCATCACCACCGTCACCACGGTGATGGCTCTGGGTGTGATGTGCATCGTCTCCAAGCTGTACGGTCTGGACAGCATCTTCACCTTTGCCTTCCCCCTGATGATGGGTATGCTCAGCGGCGTGTACACTTCGCTGTGTGTCTCCACTTCCGCATGGGTGGCTTGGAGCGAGCGCAAGGGCGCAAAGAAAAACTGAGCTTCTATCCTGACGCAAATCTGTCCTGAATCTAGGAGGAACGACCATGAAATGCCCCTATTGTGGCGCTGAGGAATCCAAAGTCATCGACTCCCGCCCTACCGAAGACAGCGAGCGCATCCGCCGCCGCCGGGAGTGCCTGAACTGCCATATGCGGTTCACGACCTACGAGGTCGTGGAAACGGTGCCGCTCATCGTCATCAAAAAGGATAACTCCCGTGAGCCGTTCGACCGGCAGAAGCTGCTCAACGCGATGCTTCGGGCCTGCGCCAAGCGTCCGGTGAGCTACGAGTCTCTGGAACGCGCCGTCAGCAGCATCGAGCAGACCCTGATGAGCACCTATGACCGCGAGGTGACGAGTGTGCGCATCGGTGAGCTGACCATGCAGGAACTGAAGAAAATCGACGAGGTGGCCTATGTCCGCTTTGCCTCGGTCTATCAGCAGTTTGCGGACGTCGAAAGCTTCTTCAATGAGCTGAAAAAGCTGATGGGCGACCGTAAGAAGTAAAGTGTAAAAAGCACGAGCACCCCATTCTCTGCCGCAGGGCAGGGGATGGGGTGATTTTTTGTGCCTTCATGCCTGGCGGGCTTCATCGATGTGGCATGGCCGAACAGCGCGAAACAACTGTTGTGGATGGTCCTTTGCCAGCTTGGGGGCATGTGCTTTTTATCGTGGCAGGAGGCAAACGAGGGGGAATGATTTCGCACTATATAAAAAATCATATAGCTTGGAACCACCGATGTGAATTTACACAAGACAAAATTATTACACTATAAAATATCGGTGATAAAACAAAAAACGCGAAATAACTATAAATAAAATCCTTCTTATAAGACTGATTTTGGACTAGAACAGAATGACTATATTTCGAATAATATGGATTACACGAAATATAACCACGTCTGAACGATTTAATTATATAAGCCTCCGCGACAGCCATTCCAGCGTCTCCACCTGAACCTGCGCCCGGCGCAGTTCACCAAATGCTTCCTCGGGGGCGCTCAGTTCGAGATGTCCGTCCGCGGCGCGGAGGGCGGCTTCTAGTTCCGTGAAGTCCTGTGTGCGGAGCAGGTGATTCATCCCTTCCCGCATTTTGTCGCAGAGTTCAGCGCCCTCGGCCAGTGCCTGCCGCGCGGAAGGGAGGTCCTCGTCCCGGATAGCCTCCATCGCGTCGTCGATGTCGTCCGAAATATCCTCTGCAAACTTCTGCACCCGCCAACTGCTGTAAAAGGCCACACCCAGCAGCACTGCCACGATGCACAGACACGCATAAATTCGCTTCATCCTACACCTCTCACCGGGAGCTGCCCTTGCGGCGGCTCTCTTTTTTCAGCAGAAAATAGTCTTCTGTCTCGTTGCCCACTAAAAGCAGAATTTCCTCCGGCAGTAGGGTGTTGGCCTGCGCCGTCCGTTCGAGCCAATCCCGGTCTTTGCCGCACCAGTGCAGATTTTCCTCGAGCACCTGCCCATCCAGCACGAAAGGGATGGTCGCATGGCTGTGCTCCACTTTCAGCTGTAAGTCGGCGAGGGTAGCGGTCTCTTTTTCGGGGCGCAGTGCCGCCGAAAGACTGCCATTCGTCTCCACTACGGCGTAGGAGACGTCTCGGGGATCGAAGATGTTTTTGCCACGCAGCGCTTCCATCAAATCAGCAGTCGTCAGCCGGAGAGTGCGCAGAGCGTTCTGGTCGATTTGTCCGTCTAAGATGACCGTCTTGGGGCGGCCCGACATCAGGTTGAAAAATTTCTGGCTGCGGAAGCTCAGCGCCGACCCCAGCAGCTCCAAAGCCGCGATCAGGAAGAGGGGAATGAGGCTGGCCGTCACCGGCACTTCTTCCGACTCGATGGAGATGGACGCCAGATTTGAGATGAGGATAGTGGATACCAGCTCTTCGGGCTGAAGTTCGCCCAGCTGACGCTTGCCCATCAGCCGCATGGCAAACAGAACGCAGAGATAGATGAGCAAAGTACGGAAAATCAGAAGCTTCACGAGAAGGCCCTCCTTGTGGGTTGAATAAGCGCCGCCGGCGAGGGAATACTGGCAGGCAAAGGGGGATACCGTATGCTGCAGCTTTCCTCGTCGCTGGAAAAAAATCTGGCGGCGCTCAACGCTAGGTTTGGCGCTTCGGCGGATTTTTATGCCAAGCGCATTGAGCTTTATCACTGCCCGGGGGCCATCGTCCTTTTCGACAATATGGCCAGCCTCGAGTCACTCTGGTCGCTTTTACTGGACGCTGCCACCCGTCATACGCCCAGCCTCGAGCCGGAGCGGATGCCTCACAGCGGTACGCAGGTGTATGAGCTTCTGATGCATCACTCCGGTCTGCCCGCCGAGGACGGCCCGGTCAAGGACATGGACGACCTCATCCGCCGCATGACCGCCGGCATGGCCGTGCTTCTGCTGGACGGGTGCAAAAAGGGGCTTGTCTTCTCGGTTCAGGGGCTGAAATCGCGCTCGGTGGAAGAGCCCTCCGGGGAAGGAAACCTTCGTGGTTCCCGGGAGGGCTTTGCCGACCTGCTGCGGGTCAACCTGAGTTTACTGCGCCGCCTCATCCGTACCGACACTCTCGTGATGGAGACCGCACAGGCTGACTGTGCCATGAAGACCGAATATGCCATCTGCTACTGCAAAGACAAGGCCAGCAAGACGGCAGTGGCGCGGATACGCCGGACGCTCCAGGAGGCAAAGCCGGAGGGCCTGCTGGATTCCAGCTACTTTGTACCGTGGCTTTTCCCAGCCAAGTGGCGGCTGTTTGCCCCGGTGAGCTATACCGAGCGCCCGGCTTCCGCCGCCGCAAAGCTCTGTGAGGGGAAAATCATCATCCTTGTCAACGGCAGCCCCTCGGCGCTGGTGCTGCCGTCCCTTTTCTGCGAGAACTTCGACTGCCTCGACGACTACGCCACCACGGCAGTTTTTTCGTCGTTCCTGCGTGTCCTGAAATATGGCTCATTTTATCTCAGCATCTTCCTGCCAGGCGTTTTTGTCTGTCTGGCGGTCTATCTGCCCGAGCTCATCCCACCGCAGTTATTATTCAAAATCGCGGCGGCAGAAAAGGCGACGCCTCTGCCGCTCTTTGCCGAGATGCTGCTGGTCATCATCTTGTTGGAGATCATCCGGGAGGCCGGGCTTCGGATGCCCCAGACGCTGGGCCACTCGGTGAGCCTTGTGGCAGCGCTCATCATCGGTGACGCCGCCATCGGGGCCGGACTGCTGAGCACGCCGGTCATCCTCGTAGCCAGCATCACAGCCATCTCAGTTTTTGTGACGCCATCGCTGTACGAACCGGCCACATTGCTGCGATTGGGCGTTACGCTGGCCGCCGGTCTGGCCGGGCCGGTAGGTCTGGTGTGTGCGGCTTTGGGCGTGTTGGCCGCGCTGACATCCATCTCCGCGATGGGGGTGCCCTATCTTTCGGGCGCAGTCTTTTCGGGTGACGGCGTCGTCCGCCGCAACTATCGAACGCTGTCCCGCCGCCCATTCACCATCTGGCAAAGGAGGGGGTCCTGAATGCAGCAAAAACAGACATTCTCGGCCCAGACGCTGACACTCAGCGTCGCGGCGGCAGAGCTGGGCCGCGCCATCTTCGGGGCAGGGCAGACCGGCTCCGTCCGCGCCGTCCTGCTGAGCAATGTACTGGCGGCAGCGGCCTTCGTGCTCCTTCCAGCGCTTGCTTCGGTCAACGCCTCCCGTCTGAACCGCCCGGGCTTTGCAGGAAAGTGCATCTGTGCCGTCTTTCTGCTCTGGTATCTTTTTGAGCTTGTCCGGACGGCTGCAATGCTCCAACAAGCCTGCTGGGAACAGTTTGCGTCTATGGCCTTCATCGGTCTGCTGCCGTTCTTTCTCTGGGCAGGGTGGAGCCTCGGCTGTGAGCTGTATGACCGGATGGCCTCCGTCCTCGGGTGGCTCGTAGTGCTGGGCATCGTGTTCTGTGTACTGGGGCTGGCCAGACAGCTGCAATGGCAGGTGCTCGTGACAGGTGAGACGGCACATTCGTTTGTGCTTCCAGATACCCCTTTTTATCCGGAATATTTCTCCTTTCCGCTTCTCTGTAGGAGCAAAAATAATGCGAAAATCAGCAAAAAGCCTGTCGTGTGGCTTCCAATCATCGCTGCCGTCATTTCCTCAGGTTATGCGCTGGGGCTGGCCCTTCTTTTCGGCGCACCGCAGGCTTACCCGGGCTATGAGCTGCTGCGGGCGTGGAGCTTCGGCGGCATCTCCCGCTTTGATGCCGCGTTCCTGCTCCTCTGGCTGGCGGCGGCGATTTTCCGCTTCGGCTTTATCGTCCGTGCCGTCCGGCTGCTCTGTGAGCGCCTTGCCGAAGGGCCTGTAAATGCGGAGGCTGCACGATGACCCGCCGGGGCTGGCTGCGGCTGATGGCTGCAGGCGTCCTTGTCGTCTGGCTCTGCCTCTTTTTGCATTGGGACAACACCGAAAAAAGCATGATACGCGCCCTTCTCGTCGAGACGAACGGTGACAGCTGGACGGTGGGCCTGCTGTACCAGTTCCCGGTGGCTTCCGCCGATTCCTCCGAGGCTGAAGCTGCCATCCGCCTCTGGATTGGCCGAGGCCCCAAGCTTTCTTCTGCCATTTCTGCCGCTGAGGAAGCCTTGCCCCAGCGGGCGGACTGGAGGCTCTGCGAATATCTTCTGGCCGGACAGGATTCGGTACGGCTAACGCTGTCTGCCTGTGAAGAACTGTTTCTCCATCGACCCTACGGGCGGCTGGCATCCCGTGTGTTTGGGAGAAGTTTTTCGGTAGAGATACTGAAAGAGCGGGCCGATGAATCAGACGTCCTGCCTGAAAATCTCCTGCAATGCATCAAAAACGCTGCCCCGGCCGCGCCCCGGCTCTATCAGCAGAGCAGCGGCTTCATCCTGCCTGTCGTGGAGCTGGAAGACGAGGATGCACATTACAGGCCCGAAGCCCTTGTTGTTACCCCTGAACAGACCGGCCAGCTGACCGAGTCCCAGACGGAAATGGCGCTCTTATTGCAGGGCAAAAGCTGGACGGATACAGGGGAGCATCGCTTTGCGCTGGAAGCCGGGCCGCTTCGCCTGCGCCGGACTTTCTGCGGCGTGGAGCGGGAAGGGGAGCGCTTCCTTCTCCGGGTGAACGCGCTCTCACGCAATGCACTGCCTGCCGACGCCGAAGCAGAACTGGAAGCTCTCTGTGCGGACACCGTCCGCCGCTGCTGGACGCTGGGACTGGACATCTCCGGACTCGGTGCGCATCAAGCGCTGCGTGACGGTTATTTTGCGCTTACAACAAAAAACGTCTGCCCGGAAATTCGGGCAGACGTGAAGCTCATGAAATTTTAAGAAGCCGTTTCGAAGATCACGGTGATGGTGGTACCCTCGTCCACAACGCTGTCCAGCTTGATGCGGGCGTTGTGGATGCGGGCGATGTGTTTGACGATAGCCAGACCCAGACCGGTGCCGCCAGTGGCTTTGCTGCGGCTCTTGTCCACCCGGTAGAAGCGCTCGAACACGCTGGTCTGCGCCTCTTTCGGGATACCGATGCCGTTGTCCTTCACGGTCAGGGTGCAGTGACCGTCCCGGGTGCAAGCCGTGATGATCTGGACTTTTCCGCCAGGGCGGTTGTAGCGGATGGCGTTGTCGCAGAGGTTCTGGCACAGCTCATCCAGCAGGACGCGGCTGCCTGTCACAGGGGCGCTTTCGCCGAGGTAGGTCAGGGAGATATAGGAGTGCCGGGCGTTGACCTTCTGGCGCTCCACGCACTCGCGGGCCACATCCAACAGATCGACCGTTTCCATTGCAGGCGCAGCACCCGTCTCGCTCACATTGTCGAGGTGGGAGAGCTGCAGAATATCGTTGACCAGCTGGATCATCCGGCTGGCCTCTACATGGATCTTGCGGGCAAAACCCGGCGTATCCTCGGGTTTTGCAATGCCGGTCTCGATGAGCTCTGCATAACCGGAGATGCTGGTCAGAGGCGTTTTTAGCTCGTGACTGACATTGGCCGTGAACTCCTGCCGCATTTTCTCGTTATTTTCCCGCAGCATCCGGTCGGAGTGGATACTCTCGGCAAAGGGGATAAGCTCCTTGTAGGGGACATTCTCCTGGATGTGGTCGAGGTCATCGGTCATCTTGAGCACAGGCTGGACAAGGCTCTTGGTCAGCAGTCCGGCAATGATAGCGGCTGCGCCCATCATCAGGAAACAGCTCAGCACGATGGCAGGCAGAGCGGCGTCATAAATCGACCAGATAGTCTCAGAGTCCTGCGCCACCCGGAGGATGTCTCCGTTCGTCAGCAGCATGGCATAATAATAAGTCTCATAGCCCAGAGTCTGGGAGTCGCGGCAGTCGCGGCCCACACCGCTCTTCATGGCCTGCTGTATCTCGGGGCGGCTCAGATGGTTCTCCATCGGCTGGTTGGTGGCCGACTCAAAAAGCACACTGCCGTCCGAGGCGATGAGAGTGATGCGCAGCGAGCCGTCCACATAAGTTTCCAGCTGGCTGGGGGCGTCCACCTGCGCACAGCCGGCAGCCACAAGGTCGGCTTCCCGCTCAAGGGCTGTCCAAGCCTGCTCCCGGAACGCCTTGTGGAACACAAAGATGCAGAGTGCAGCGGTACACACCAGCCCCGCAAATCCCATCAGAAATAGCAGATAGCTTATTTTTTCTTCCATGCTGCGTGGTTTCATTGCTCGAGCTCCTCCTCGCTGTCCGTCAGCTTGTAGCCCACTTTCCGTACTGTGCAGATGTACTTTCCGGCGTCGCCCAGCTTTTTGCGCAGGGTGCGGATGTGCATATCCACGGTCCGGCTCTCCACCGAGATGTCAGTACCCCACACCACCTGCAAAATAGTCTCGCGGGTGACGACAAGGTTGGTGTTTTCCAGCAGCAGGCGGAGCAGGCTGTATTCTTTGTAAGTCAGCTCCACCGGTGCGCCGCTGACAGTGACGCTGTGGCGGGCATTGTCCAGCAGGATCTCCCGGAAGCTGTAGACGTTGGGCCGTGCCTCGGGCTCTGCCCGGCGGAGGGCTGCCCGCACCCGGCTCAGGAACTCCATGATGCCAAAGGGCTTGGTAATGTAGTCGTCTGCGCCGCAGTCGAGGCCGCGCACGGTGTCCAGCTCGCTGGACTTGGCTGTTATCATGATGATGGGCAGACGCCGCAGGGAAGGGGCGGCGCGGAGCTTTTTCAGGATGGAGAAGCCGTCCTCACCGGGGAGCATCACGTCCAGGATGACCAGTTCCGGCGGCGTAGTGTGGACGGCCTGCCAGAAGGGTTCTGAGGACTCGAAGCCCACGGCCTCGTAGCCGTTGGACTGCAATGCATACTGTTCTAATTCACGGATGGCTGAATCGTCTTCTACGATATAGATCCTCATAATTCTTCCTCCACAAGGGACGCAGCCGGAATCATAACAGTAAAGGCAGTTCCGCTGCCTTGCTCCGATCTCACTTCGATGGTTCCCTTAAACTGTTCTTCCACGGTCATTTTTACCCCATAAAGACCGACACCGCGGAAGATATTTCCGGTTTTATGGTCAAATTTCGTTGAATATCCCATTTTAAAAATATTCGGCAGATGGCGGGAGGAAATTCCGGGTCCGTCATCTGTGACACAGAAGATGTAATTTCCGTCACGAAGATGCTCTTCGATGCAGATCGTACCGATCTTACGGTCGGATTCGATGGCCTCAATGGCATTGTTGACAAGATTTTTCAACACGGCCATGAGTTCGTAATGCTC
>ERZ824575.3862-NODE-3862-length-10058-cov-3.544537_pt1 | contig 10058 bp, 5 predicted proteins | sample MGYA00519470_ERZ824575 | MGnify/ENA primary metagenome ERZ824575 (study PRJEB31778, sample SAMEA3449170) | human gut metagenome | biome: human gut; feature: human-associated habitat; material: faeces | place: United Kingdom | collected 2010/2012 ...
ACGGCGAGGTCGAGGAGTGCCACCACTCGAAATTCTCGATCGGCGTGGCCGGCTATCCCGAGGTGCATTTCGAGGCCCGCGACATCACGAGCGACATCCGCCACCTGAAGGAGAAGATCGACGCCGGCGCGGAGTATGTCGTAACGCAGCTCTTCTTCGACAACCGCAAGTACTTCGATTTCGTGCGCCGCTGCCGCGAAGCTGGCATCGAGGGGCCGATCATCCCGGGCATCAAGCCCCTCTCGACGCTCCGCCACCTGGAGGTGCTGCCCGAGACCTTTGCCGTGGAGCTCCCCGAGGAGCTGGTCCGCGAGGCCAGGACCCATCCGGACCACGTCCGCGAGGTCGGCGTGGAGTGGGCCATCGCCCAGAGCCGCGAGCTGATGGCCGCTGGCGTTCCCGTGCTGCACTACTACACGATGAGCCGCACGAACAACATCCAACAGATTGTCAAGGCGGTATTCTGAATACGGATGCCGCAGACCCTTAAACGAAAAAGACAATGACTCCCGTTGAATTTCGCCGCCACCTGCACGCCCATCCGGAACTTTCGTTCCGGGAGCATGCCACGGCGGCCTTCATCGCCGAACAGCTCGCCGAGCTGGGGATCGAGCACACCCCGGTAGCCGGCACGGGCGTTCTGGCACGCATTCCGGGGCGTAAAACCGCTGCCGGAGACCGGCGCGCCGTAGTGCTCCGCGCCGACATCGACGCCCTGCCGATCACCGAGCAGACCGACCTGGCATGGAGCTCCTGCAACCGGGGCGTCATGCACGCCTGCGGACATGACATGCACGCCGCCGTGCTCTACGGCGTGCTGCAGCGGCTGGCTGCCGAGGCCGATTTCGCCGGCACGCTCTTCGGGTTGTTCCAGCCCGGCGAGGAGTGCAATCCCGGAGGAGCGTCGCTCGTGCTGGCCGAAAAGCCCTTCGAGGGATACGACATCCGGGCCGTGATCGGTGAACATGTCGAGCCGCAGCTTGAGGTCGGCACGCTGGGATTCCGCGCCGGCAAGTACATGGCCGCCAGCGACGAGCTGCGATTCCGCATCCACGGCACGGGAGGCCACGGCGCCCTGCGCAGCCAGCTCAAGGACCCCGTGGCGGCCGGTGCCGAGCTGCTGACACGTCTGATCGCCCTCAACGCCGAGGAGTGCGTGCTCTCGATCGGACGCGTGGAGGCCGCAGGCGCCACGAACGTCGTGCCGGACGATGTGCGCATGGAGGGGACGCTGCGCACGTTCGACGAACGCGAACGCGAAATCATCCATCGCCGCATCGCCAACATCGCCGCGGATATTGACAAGCGCCACGGCACCTCGACCGAGGTGGAGATCGGACGGGGTTACCCGTGCGTGGTGAACGACGAGATTCTCGTCAAGCGGGCCACGGCGCTCGCCAAGCAGACGGGTCTGAAGGTCGAGATGCTGCCCCTGCGCACCACGGCCGAGGATTTCGGTTTCTACTGCCGCGTCTATCCGTCGCTCTTCTACCGCCTGGGTGTCGGGCCCGGAGCCGGACGCACCCACACGTCCCGATTCATTCCCCGGGAGGAGGCCATCGACACGGGCATCGACTTCATGAGCCGCCTCGCACTGCAAATACTCAACAGACCATGAAAAAGAACAACACACGACACACCCGTCAGGGCTCCACGAACAGCGGACGACGGGAAGCCATACTCAATCTATTCCGGGAGTTCCCGAACAACAAGTTCTCACTCAAGCAGCTCGCCTCGGCCTCGGGCGGCGCCTCGAAGGAGGGTCGCCGCGAGACGTTCGAGATCCTCGGACAACTCTTCGACGAAGGGGTGGTCGAGGAGTGCTCCCGCGAGAAATACCGCCTCACGCGGCAGCACCTGCCCCACTACGAGGGCGTGGCCGACATGACCACGTCGGGTGCAATCTTCGTCCGCGTCGAGGGGCTCGAAGAGGATATCTTCGTCAACCAGCGCAACACGGCCAACGCCCTCGACGGCGACCGCGTGGAGGTGGCCGTCATCCACCGCGGACGGGACGGCCGCATGGAGGGCGAGGTTACCCGCATCCTCTCGCGCAACCGCAAGCCCTATGTGGGCATCGCCGAGGTCGGGGCCCATCAGATCTTCGTGCGGGCCGATTCGCGCCGCATGCCGATGGACATCTACCTCTCGAAGCGCAACTACCCCGACGTCCGCGACGGCGAGAAGGTCGTCGTACGCATCGTCGACTGGCAGCCCGGGAGCAAGAGCCCCGTGGGCGAGCTGGTCGAGCGGCTGGGACTGGCCGGCAACAACGACACGGAGATGCACGCCATCCTGGCCGAATACGAACTGCCCTACCGCTTCGAACCCGAGGTCGAGGAGGCCGCCGCGGCGATCGATGCCCGGATCACGGCCGGGGAGATCGCCTCGCGCCGCGACTTCCGCGACACGACGACCTTCACCGTAGACCCGGCCGACGCCAAGGACTTCGACGACGCCCTCTCGGTGCGCAAGGTGCGCGACGGTGTCTGGGAGGTGGGCGTACACATCGCCGACGTCACGCACTACGTCCGTCCGCACTCGATCATCGACGACGAGGCCGTCGAGCGCGGCACGTCGGTCTATCTGGTCGATCGCACGGTGCCGATGCTTCCCGAGCGGCTCTCGAACGAGCTCTGCTCGCTGCGCCCCAACGAAACGAGCCTCTGCTTCTCGGCGGTCTTCACGCTCAACGAGCAGCTTGAGATCCTCGACGAGTGGTTCGGCCGTACGGTGATCCACTCCGACCGCCGCTTCACCTATGCCGAGGCGCAGGAGGTGATCGAAACCGGGAAGGGCGACTTTGCCGAGGAGATCCTGACCCTCAACCGTCTGGCGCAGGAGCTGCGCCGCCAGCGCTTCCGCAACGGAGCGATCTCGTTTGACCGCGAAGAGGTGAAGTTCCGCCTCGACGAGAACGGAAAGCCCCTCGGCGTCTACTTCAAGGAGCAGAAGGAGTCGAACCAGATGATCGAGGAGTTCATGCTGCTGGCCAACCGCCGCGTGGCGGAGTTCTGCAGCCACCGCCGCAACGAGAAGGGACGCGCCGTACCGCGCACGATGGTCTACCGCGTGCACGATGCTCCGAGCGAGGAGAAGCTCGACCGCTTCCGGCAGTTCATCCTCCGCTTCGGCCACGTATTCAAGGCGACGAAGGGCCGAGCCGTGGCCAGGGAGATGAACAAGCTCTTCAAGCAGATCAAGGGCTCCACCGAGGAGAACGCCGTATCGACGATGGCCGTGCGCGCCATGGCCGCAGCACTGCGCAACGGTGTCGACTCCATCGTCGCCGCCAACGAGCTCGATATGTCCGCCGCGCGCGATGCGGGCACTTCGGCCGGTCTGCTCGACCGTCTGCTGCTGACGCCTGAGCGCGTCGAGGGCATGGCCGCCGGTTTGGAGAAGCTCGCCGAGCTGCCCGATCCCGTCGGCCGCGTGCTCGACCACCGCGTGCTTGCGAGCGGTGTGGACCTGACCCGCGTGAGCGTGCCGTTGGGCCTGGTCGCCATGGTCTACGAGGCGCGCCCCAACGTGACGGCCGACGCCGCAGGCATCTGCATCCGTACCGGCAACGCCTGTATTCTGCGCGGCGGCTCGCTGGCCTATCACTCGTGTGCCATGATCGCCGAGCTGCTGGCCGATGCGCTCGAGGCCAAGGGCTTCCCGCGCGAGGCCGTGTCGATGATCGAGTCCACCGACCGCGAGGCCACTGGCGAGTTCATGAAGCTCCGCGGCATTGTCGACGTACTCATTCCGCGCGGCGGTGCAGGCCTGATCCAGCGCTGCGTGCGCGAGTCGCTTGTGCCGGTGATTGAGACGGGCACGGGCAACTGCCACATCTACGTGCATGAATCCGCCGACTTTGATAAGGCGCTCAACATTATCGTTAATGCCAAGACCCAGCGCGTAGGCGTGTGCAATGCCGCCGAGTCGCTGCTGGTCGACCATGCTGTGGCCGATGCGTTTTTGCCTGCGGTCGTTGCCGTGCTGCACGATCACGGCGTGCTCATTCACGGCGACGAGGCCACGTGCGCCGCGTGCGCCGACGCCGGCTTTGTGGAGGGCGATGACTACGTCGCCGCGACTGAGGAGGACTGGGGTCGCGAGTACCTGGCGCTCGAGATGAGCGTGAAGGTCGTGGCAAACGAGGACCAGGCCATCGCACACATCAATCGCTACGGCACGATGCACTCCGAGGCCATCGTTGCCGAGGACACGGACGCTTGCGAGCGCTTCCTGGATGCGGTCGATGCCTCGGCCGTGTACGCCAACGCCAGCACGCGCTTCACTGACGGCGGCGAGTTTGGCCTGGGCGCCGAGATTGGCATCTCGACCCAAAAGCTCCACGCCCGTGGCCCCTTTGCCGCCGAGGCCCTCACTACCTACAAATACAAGCTCCGAGGCACCGGCCAGGTCCGCCCCTAACGACCGCGCAAGAAAAACCGCCACAAAGGTGCCTGTCCCCTTTGTGGCGGTTTTAGCTGGCGCGGGCGGTTAGGCCTGGAAGGTATCTCGGTCGGGGGCGAAGGACTGCATGGCCGCGATGGTGCGGTCAAAGAGCTCGGGGAGCTCCCAGCCCAACATCTCGGCGCCCTGCGAAATCACGTCGCGCGAGCAGCCGGCGGCAAAGCGTTTGTCCTTGAACTTCTTCTTGAGCGACTTAGTCGTAAAGTCCATAACGCTCTTGCTCGGGCGCATGATGACGGCAGCGCCGATCAGGCCGGTGAGCTCATCGCAGGCAAACAGGATCTTTTCCATCTGCAGCTCGGGCTTGGGTAGTGAGGTGTTGAAGTCCGACGTGTGCGTCTGGATGGCGCGAATGAGCTCGGGAGACGCACCTTCGCCCTCAAGAATCTCGGCAGCATAGATGGTGTGGTTAATGGGGTCGTCCTCATGCTCCTCCCAATCCAGGTCGTGCAGCAGACCGACGATGCCCCAAAACTCCTCGTTCTCGGGGTCGAACTCGCGCGCAAAGTAGCGCATAGTGCCCTCGACTGTCTCGCCATGGGTGATGTGGAACGGGTCCTTGTTGTGCTCGTTGAGCAGTTCGAACGCGCGGTCGCGGGTGATTCCGGCGGTAAGCGGCTCTGCCATAGGAGACTCCTTGTGCTCGTGGGTATCGATAAGAATGAATACTACTAGAACAAGAAAACCACCACAAAGGTGCCTGTCCCCTTTGTGGTGGTTTTTGGCGCGGATGGGTTAGTTGAGGGCGGCTTGGGCTAGGCGAGCTTCGGCGTCCTCCTCGGTGACGCCAAGGGCCACGGCGAACTCCTCGATGGAGCGGCGCTTGGCCTCCTTGAGTACGCGCATGTAGTAGGAGCTGGGTTTTTTATCAGCTTCCTCGGCCTGGCGAATGCGGTGCATCATGGTCTTTGCCACGCGGACCGTCTCGGGTGCGCCCAGCTTGAGCTGCTGCTTAAAGTGTGTCTCCTCAAGCGAGCTGTTGCGCTCGGTAAAGGTGTCGCACTCCAGCTCGTCATAGTGGCTCAGCAGGTGCTCGGCATCTTGCTGCGAGATGGCGGCGTGCAAACGGTCGGCCTGCGCCACGGGGTACATGAGGATCGTCTGCGCATGTCCCTGCTTGGTCTCGAGCAGCAGCATGGGCTGCGGTGTGTCGTCCCTAAAACCGACGACGGTGCAGACTCCCTGGCCCGGATGAATGACGTGTTGACCGATTGAGAACATGCTACCTCCAACTTATACGAATTTACGTATGTCTAGAATAACACGCTGACGTGCGCAAACCGTTACTTTATGCAGGAAAAGCACACAACTCTGATAGGTAAGAGTATTCGATAACAGACGCAGCTCATTCACACCTTTACGCATTTTCAACGCCTGCATAATCTGCAGGCAGACCGGCATCTTTGAGTGACTCCATACAAGCTGTAGTCATTTTTGTGCATATGCAATATCTATTAGCTTTACCCTGCGACAGTGCCCGTCGCTTGTGATAGAGTGCTACAAACTCTGGCTTTTGCCCTACGAGTGACCAAGAGCTCGGGGGCTTTAACACAAGGAGGATCTATGCCCGAGAAGATTGAAGAGCTGGTACGCGCTGCGCTTGCTGCGGCCCAGGAGGCCGGCGACCTTTCCGCATTTGAACTTGACGATTGCGCTATCGAGCGACCGGCTGACACTTCTCATGGCGAGTGGACCTCTACCATGGCCCTGAAGTCCGCCAAGCTGGCCCACTGCGCCCCGCGCAAGATCGCCGAGGCCATCGTTGCCCATATGCCCGAGGATCCCGCGATCGAGAAGGTCGAGATCGCAGGCCCCGGCTTCATCAACTTCTACCTCTCCGTCGCCGTCAAGAACGCCATCTTTGGCGAGGCTCGCGAGAAGGGCATGGACTTCGCTAAGTCCAACGTCGGTGGTGGCCTGAAGACCCAGGTTGAGTTCGTTTCCGCCAATCCCGTCGGCCCCATGCACATCGGCCACGGCCGCTGGGCCGCGCTGGGCGACTCGCTCTGCCGCGTTATGGACCACGCCGGTTACGACATCCAGCGTGAGTTCTACATCAACGACCACGGCTCTCAGATGAACACCTTCGGCAACTCCATCAGCACGCGCTATATGCAGCTTGCCGACATCATCGCCAAGCAGGGTGTGGATATCGACGAGGCTCACAAGCTGCTGATCGCAGACCGCGATGCCTTTGTTGCCGACGAGAACGACGAGCACCCCGAGACCCATCCGTACCAGGACAACTTTGCCGAGACTCTGGGCAAGGACTCCTACGGCGGCGACTACATCATCGACGAGGCTGCCGAGTTCTGGCGCACCGACGGCGACAAGTGGGTCAACGCCGATCCTCAGGAGCGCATGGAGAGCTTCCGCGAGCGCGGCTATGTGAAGATGGTCGACAACATGCGCGACCTCTGCCATGCCGTCAACTGCGACTTCGATCGTTGGTACTCCGAGCGTTCGCTGTATGTGAAGGACACCGAGGGCGAGACCGCCGGCACTTCCGCCGTCGACCGCGCTTTCGAGAAGCTCGACAAGATGGGCTACCTCTACACCAAGGACGGCGCTCTGTGGTTCCGTTCCACCGACCTGGGCGACGACAAGGACCGCGTCCTGATCAAGTCCGACGGCGAGTACACCTACTTCGCCTCCGACGTTGCCTATCACTGGGATAAGTTCCAGCGCGTCGATCACGTCATCGACATCTGGGGCGCCGACCACCACGGCTACATCGAGCGCGTCCGCTGCGTCTGCGACGCTCTTGGCTATCCCGGCAAGTTCGAGGTTCTGCTGGGCCAGCTCGTCAACCTGCTGCGCAACGGCAAGCCCGTCCGTATGTCCAAGCGCAAGGGCACCATGGTGACCCTGCAGGAGCTCGTCGACGAGGTCGGCTCCGATGCCGCTCGCTACACGCTCATCTCCAAGAGCTCCAACCAGATGGTCGACTTCGATATTGAGGCCGTTAAGAAACGCGACAACTCCAACCCGGTGTACTACGTGCAGTACGCTCACGCCCGCGTGTGCTCCATCCTGCGCCGTGCCGCTGACGTTACGCCCGAGCAGGCTGACGAGATGGGCATGAAGGCCGTCGCCGCCAAGGCCATCGGTGAGAACGTCGATTACTCGCTGCTGACCGACCCGACCGAGCTCGCCCTTTCGCGCAAGCTCAACGAGCTCACCGACCTCATCGCCAGCTGCGCTCGCGACCGCGCCCCGTTCCGTCTGACGCACTTTGCTGAGGAACTCGCCGGCGACTTCCACAGCTTCTACGCTGCCTGTCAGGTGCTGCCGAGCGAGGGACGTCCCGTCGACCCCGAGCTTTCGCGTGCCCGTCTGGCCGCTTGCGATGCCGTCCGTGTGACGCTCGCCCTGGTGCTCACCCTCGTTGGCGTTTCCGCGCCCGAGCAGATGTAAGCTACGGGTCATTTGACCGTACAGACTTGGTTTAACTAAGCCTTGAAAGCCCGATTTCCCACGGAGGTCGGGCTTTTTGCAAACGCCGACGTATTGACGAATTTGGAACTGCTGGAAATACGAAACTATGCCGGTTTACTACGATGAAATGAGAAATTCCAACTACGCCGGCTTTTCGCAAAAAAGTGCAAGGCATCTACCTGCGGTTTTAGTTCAACAAGTTTCGGAGTGATCGCGGTTGAGCGATTCATCGTAGTAAACCGCCACAGTTTTGGCGGAGGCAGTCAGATTTGTGGGTGTTAAACCAAAGATTGTCCCTTTTGACTAGTCGTTTAAGAACGTCCCCAATGACTAAGTTGCAGGTGGTTGCGGTTGTGTTACACTAACGCTGCGAATATGACGCAAATATCTCGATACAGATCAATGATGTCCGTCGGTATTTGACGGAGCTAGACTGTTTAGCCGCCCTGAAGGTTTATGCAGGGAGCATGTGATCACAGGGCTTGAAAAGAAAGTTGAGCAAACACTGTGTCTGATCAACAGCAAGAAAACGAAATAACGACGACGCAAGCCGCTCCCGCTGCACCGGTTGCGTTGGACCAGGTCGCGGCGCCCGCGCAAGCCTCGGCTCCTGAGACGCCTAAGGCTGCTTCGACGCCTACGCCTTCAGCGGCTGAGAAGGCCGTGCCTGCAACTGGTGAGGAGGCTGCTCCGGCAAAGCCCAAGCGTACGCGCCGCACGGCCAAGTCTGCTGCTGACGGCGAGGAGGTCACCAAGCCCAAGCGCCGTACCACGCGCACGACGCGCGTCAAGCGCACCGTTGCAGCTGACTCCTCGGAGCCGATTTCCGATGAGGTCGCGCAGGCGCGTGCGTTGGCGCAGATTAGCGAGGCTCAGGTGGTGCGCGCCCGCCGTCGTGCTGCCGAGCGCGAGGCCGCGGCTCTGACCGAGCTTGCAGCTCCGTCTGCGCCCGAGACACCTGCCGCCGACCAGCCGACCGAGAAGCCGGCACCGCGCACACGCCGTCGCACGGCTGGTAAGGCCGAGCAGGTTGCCGATCAGGTAACCCTCGAGCTCACCGAGGCTTCGGTTCGTTCCGCGGCAGGGGAGGGCGCATCGCCTGCTGAGTCCGCTGCGCCTGTCGAGGCCAGCGAAGTTCCCGTTGTCGATCCGGCTTTGCGCCCGCACCGTCGCGGTCGCAAGCCCAAGGCCTTCGTCGAGGCAGAGAAGGCCGCAGCCGCAGCTGCAGCCGCTCGGGATGCTGCGGCGACCGCCGAGTCTGCAACCGCTGCCGATGCACCCGTCCAGGATGCTACGACTTCCGAGGCCGCTCCCGCCGATGTCGAGCCCGCCGACGTCCGTCCTGGTCGCAGCCATCGTACTGCTGCTAAGCGCACGTCCAAGGCCAAGACTGCCAAGAAGGGTGCGTCCGAGGATTCCGCCGAGACGACCGCCGATGCATCGACTGATGCCGCCGAGCCCCAGGACGTCGAACAGACTGCGTCCGAAAAGCCCAAGCGCGGTCGTAAGAAGTCCGCTAAGGCCAAGGCGCCCGAGCAGCAGGCTGATGCCGAAGCGCAGGTCGATTCCGGCGCCGAGGCCAATGGCGCTGCTGCGGCCAATGGCGACGCCGCTGCAACTGATGGTGCCGCCCCCGCCGAGGTCGAAGACGGCACTCGTCCCAACCGTCGCCAGCACAAGCGCAACGACGAGCGCAACGAGCGCAAGGACGACCGCAACAACGACCGTCGCAACCGTCAGCGCGATCGCAAGCAGCGCAACAAGGAACGTAATGCCGCCCCCACCGAGCCCACGCTTTCGCGCGAGGAACTCGCGGCCATGAAGGTCGCCGAACTGCGCGAGAAGGCCAAGGAGTTCGAGATCGAGACGACCGGCAAGAAGAAGGCCGAGCTCGTCGAGGAAATCTACACCACTGCCGCGAAGGCCGAGGGCTTCCGCGACATCAAGGGCATTCTGCAGATTCGCCCGGACAGCTCCGGCATCATCCACGCCCATGGCTACATGAAGTCCAACGACGACGCCTTCGTGCCCGCCTACCTCATCCGCTCCGCGCGTCTGCGCACGGGCGACGTCATCGAGGGCTCGCTGCGTCCTTCGCGCGGCGGCGACAAGCGCGCCGGCCTCGCCAAAATCACGACCGTCAACGGTCTGGA
>ERZ824575.3864-NODE-3864-length-10058-cov-2.563831_pt1 | contig 10058 bp, 9 predicted proteins | sample MGYA00519470_ERZ824575 | MGnify/ENA primary metagenome ERZ824575 (study PRJEB31778, sample SAMEA3449170) | human gut metagenome | biome: human gut; feature: human-associated habitat; material: faeces | place: United Kingdom | collected 2010/2012 ...
CTCAGGTTCTTTTTTTGAACATGGATACTGTCCATACTATTCGCAGTACAGACAGACTTTTCCTGTTTCCAGTGATTTTGGCACATCGATTACCCGCTGATTGCTGCTGCCTTTCCAATGAAGCTGCACATTGCGTTTGTCTTTCTCATATTCGCCGTCTACACAGACATCCACATACTGCATCACTTCAAAATGGCTGATCTGTTCCCACAGATATCCGGTGTACAGCCAGATTGTTTTCGTTGGAAATTTTTCTCTGATCTCATGCACCAGTGCACGGATATCCAGACGGTTTGCCGGATGAAGCGGATCTCCGCCGCTTAAGGTAATACCGGAGACATAGCTTTTGCCCAGTTCCTTAAACAGTTCCTCCTTTGCTTCCTGATTAAACGGAATGCCGCCATTTGGATCCCAGGTGATCGGATTCTGACATTCCTCACAGCAGTGATTGCAGCCGGAAACCCAGAGTACAACACGCAATCCGTCTCCGTTTAACATATCGTCCTTTGTTATATTATGGTATCTCATAGCTTTCACTCCTATTGGACATAAGAAAACACAGAAAAACGAACCGTTTTGCAGATCCCTTTTTCTGTGTTCCCCGCTCTTTATCGTCTGGCAGATCTATTTATTTCGCGTCTGCCGGAACATCCTTGATACTGAAGCTTACACGGCCCATTTTATCTTTGCCCATGCAGACTACTTTTACAACATCGCCAAGGCTGACAACGTCTTCTACTTTCTCAACACGCTGTTTGGCGAGCTTGGAGATGTGTACCAGACCTTCTTTTCCAGGTGCGAACTCAAGGAAAGCACCGAAGTCTTTGATGCTGACAACTTTTCCGGTCAGGATCTGTCCCTCGGTAAAGTCGCTTGCGATGATCTCGATATATTTCTTTGCCTGATCCATCATAGCCTGCTCGGTTCCGCAGATGGAAACTGCACCGTCATCTGTGATGTCGATCTTTACGCCGGTCTCATCGATGATGGCGTTGATAGTCTTTCCTCTCTGGCCGACAACTTCACCGATCTTCTGCGGGTCGATCATCATCTGGATGATCTTCGGAGCGAACTCGCCGACCGTCTTACGCGGCTCTGCGATCGCTTTCTCCATAACCTCGGTCAGGATGTACTCTCTTGCCTGTTTCGTTCTGGCAATCGCCTCTTCTACGATCTGACGGGTCAGTCCATGGATCTTGATATCCATCTGGATTGCAGTGATTCCGTCGTGGGTACCAGCTACCTTAAAGTCCATGTCGCCGAAGAAGTCTTCGAGACCCTGGATATCGGTCAGTACGAGGTAATCATCATCGGTCTCGCCTGTTACCAGACCGCAGGAGATACCTGCAACCGGTTTTTTGATCGGTACACCGGCAGCCATCAGAGACATGGTGGATGCACAGATACTTGCCTGGGAAGTAGAACCGTTGGACTCGAAGGTCTCGGATACGGTACGGATTGCGTACGGGAACTCTTCCTCGGTCGGAAGTACCGGAACCAGGGCACGTTCTGCCAGAGCACCATGGCCGATCTCACGGCGTCCCGGTCCGCGGGACGGTTTTGTCTCACCTACAGAGTAGGACGGGAAGTTGTACTGATGCATGTAACGTTTGGAGGTCTCGAACTCATCCAGTCCGTCCAGTTTCTGTGCTTCGGAAAGCGGAGCCAGTGTTGTTACGTTGCAGATCTGAGTCTGTCCACGGGTGAACATAGCGGAACCATGAACACGCGGGATAATGTCAACCTCTGCTGCCAGAGGACGGATTTCTGTGATCGCACGGCCGTCCGGACGTTTGTGGTCTTTTAAGATCATCTTACGAACGGTCTTTTTCTGATACTGGTAAACAGCCTCGCCTAATACTGCCAGCCACTCTTCGTTGTCGGCAAATGCCTCCTCGAGTTTCTCGGTGATGACGCGGATGTTTTCTTCTCTTGTCTGTTTGTCATCGCTGAAAACAGCCTCTTCCATCTCTGCCGGAGGAACGATCTCTTTGATCGCTGCAAACAGCTCTTCCGGAATAGCGCAGCTCTCATAAGCGTGTTTCGGTTTTCCAACCTCTGCTACGATGCTGTCGATGAATTTGATGATTTCCTGGTTTACTTCGTGTGCTTTGTAGATGGCGTCGATCATTTTTGCTTCCGGAATCTCTTTTGCTCCGGCTTCGATCATGATGACTTTCTCTCTGGTGGAAGCTACGGTCAGTTTCAGGTCGGATACGGCTTTCTGTGCGAGAGTCGGGTTTACGATGAACTCGCCGTCGATCATACCGATCTGAGTCATGGCACACGGACCGTCAAACGGGATGTCGGAAATGCAGGTTGCGATTGCGGAACCCAGCATTGCGACTACTTCCGGATCACACTCCGGATCTACGGACATTACCATGTTGTTTAATGTAACATCGTTGCGGTAATCTTTTGGGAACAGCGGACGCATCGGACGGTCAATGACACGGCTGGTCAGAATTGCGTGCTCGCTTGCTTTTCCTTCTCTTTTGTTGAATCCGCCCGGGATTTTTCCAACGGCGTACATCTTCTCTTCGTACTCAACGCTTAATGGGAAGAAGTCGATGCCGTCACGCGGTTTCTCAGATGCGGTTGCTGTAGAAAGAACTACAGTATCGCCATAATGCATAAATGCTGCGCCGTTTGCCTGTTTTGCTACACGGCCTACGTCTACGGTCAGGGTTCTGCCTGCCAGTTCCATAGAAAAACTCTTGTACATAAATAATCTCCTTTTTTTCTTCTGAGCAGAATTTCCGAAACAACTGAAAAGCACACCGGAATACGGACAGGATGCAGCTTTTCAATGTGTTTTTCAGTGGTCTCGGATAAAATTCCTGCACCTCCAGAACCTGCCACTGGCAGCTTCTTACGGATGCAATGCAGCTCAGAATGGCTCCATGTCGTTTGCGTCTTTGATCTTACAAGCAAAGAAACGGGCGGAAAATGTATCCCGCCCGTTGTTCCAAGCTGATTATTTTCTGATTCCTAACTTCTCGATTAAAGCACGGTATCTTTCAATATCAGTTTTCTTTAAGTAGTCAAGCAGACCACGTCTCTGACCAACCATTTTCAGAAGACCTCTTCTGGAGTGATGATCTTTGTGGTGAACTTTCAGATGCTCAGTGAGCTCCTCGATTCTTGCGGTAAGAACAGCTACCTGTACTTCCGGTGATCCTGTATCTCCCTCAGTTCTTGCATACTCTTTGATGATTGCCTGTTTTTTTTCTTTCGAAATCATTTTAAATTCCTCCTGTTATTTTGATTGCACCGCTGACTAAGAAGTGGTCGGAGTGTCCTGCCTCTGAATCAGGGTCCGGGGATCTTTTTTTGTCCCGCATACTCGATTAGTATAGCATACGCTTTTCGAATTGTAAATACTAAAATCAGATGTTTTCGCGATGAATTTTCACGTAGTTACAGTTCTCCGAACTGTAACTTTCGCAGCTCTCATTTTAAGTTTTGCTTCGCAAAAGGAGAGCTGCTCACACCTGAATCACTTTCTTACGCAGCGAAACAGCAAGTGTTTCACTGCTGAGCGAACTTTTTTTCTACATATTTTTTTCCTGCCGCAACATCATGATCGAGCTGGTTTTTCAGCGCGTCGATCGAAGCAAATTTCTGCTCCGGGCGCAGGAATTTTAACAGAGAAACCTCCGCCTGTTTTCCATAGAGATCCTCGCTGCAGTCAAAAAGATTCGTCTCCACGCCGGTAAATTTTTCCTGTACCGTCGGCTTAACACCGATGTTTGTGATACCGTAATAAATTTTTCCTTCGATTTTCACCTCGGAAACGTAGACGCCGAACGGCGGAAGCAGCTTTTCTGCCGGCGGGATCTGATTGATGGTTGGCACGCCGATCGTTCTGCCGAGTGCATGACCGTGGACAATCTCGCCGTGAACCGCGTAATCGTAGCCGAGCAGACCGCTCACGGCTTCCATATTGCCCTGTTCCAGCTCTTCCCGTGCCCAGGTGCTGCTGATCTCGCGGCCGTTTTCCTCTGCTTTTTCGATGATCTCGGTTTCAAAACCAAGGGACGGGCCCATTTCTTTCAGCATTTCGGCTGTGCCGCTTCTCTTGTAGCCAAAACCGAAATCCTTTCCCACAACAACTTTTTTCGCGTGCAGCTTATCCACCAGAATCTCTTTGATAAAGGCTTCCGGCGTCATGTGCATCACTTCATCCACAAACGGGCATTCCACAAGGCAGTCCATGCCAAGCTGTTCGAGGCGGGCTCTTCTCTCCTCATTCGTCAGCAGCTGATGCGGCTTGACATGCTGCACTTTCGACTGCGGCGGCACGTCAAATGTAAACACAACCGTTTCCAGTCTTTCCGTTCTGCCGATTGCAAGGACACGGCGGATCAGAAGCATATGCCCCCGGTGGAGGCCGTCAAATTTTCCCAGGGTTACAACGCTGTCCCCTCTGCTGTCAAAATCCAGTGTTTTTGTTAGATATCTCATGTTCTCTCCAGAAATAACTTGACCGGTCTGGTTAAGTTTTGTGATGGTCTGTATTGATAAATACCGACAAACGTTCCGTCATCGAGATAAAGGCGGAACTCCTCGTCTTCTGCGAAGTCCCCGCCGGAAGCAGTTTCCCCGATTTCGCGGATCTGCGCCGGTTTCAGCGGATTTCCGTTTTCCGCAAGCTTTTTCGCATGATCGTCCGCTGTCGCAAAGCTGCGCAGCGCGGCAAACATTTCATCGACCGGCACGAGGATCTCCGAAAGGCGGCCCTCACCGACAATCGCTGCGATCTCGTCAAGCGTGTGCGCTCCGTTTCGGTCAAACTGGCCGACTCTCGTGCGGATCAGCTGCTCCATACATCCGTGGCAGCCCAGTTTTTCGCCGATATCGTGGCACAGGGTGCGGATATACGTTCCCTTCGAACACGTTACCTCCATGCGCACCAGCGGAAGCTTCACTTCCAGAATGCTGATCTCGTAAAAGTGCACCGTGCGGGCTTTCCGCTCGATCTCGATGCCTTCCCGCGCCAGCTCGTAGAGTTTCTTTCCATTCACCTTCAGCGCGGAATACATCGGCGGCACCTGCTGCTGCTCCCCGACAAACGAGGCGATGCAGTCCCGCACCTCTTCTTCCGTCACGGTCACCGGCGCTTCTGCTGTCACGGTTCCGCTCATGTCCTGCGTATCCGTTGCGATTCCAAGGTGAAGCAGCGCTTCATACGTCTTCGTTTCATCGGTCAGCATATCGCAGAGACGCGTTCCCTTTCCAAGGCAGACCGGAAGCACGCCCGTCGCATCCGGGTCTAGGGTTCCGGTGTGGCCGATTTTTTTCTGGTGCAGGATGCCGCGCAGCTTCCCAACCACGTCATGCGACGTAAATCCCGCCTCTTTCCATACGTTCAGAACTCCGTTTATCATGTTGTTTTGTCTCCCTCTTTTTCACAAGAAAACCGGGCGTGGATATATTTTCTGCGCCCGGCTGTTTCCTGTTTATGCTTCTTCCTCTGTCGTCTCTCCTTCCTCTTCTGCAAGAAGCTGTTTTTCGATATACAGAGTCAGATTGTTGATTACATCATACGGAGAACCTGACATCGTGCAGCCAGCCGCACGGACATGGCCGCCGCCGCCGAATACGGCTGCGATTTTGCTCACATCAACCAGCTCGTCGGAGCGGAGGCTTACTTTGAAGACCTGCGGCTCCAACTCATACAGGAAGATCGCTACGTGAACGCCTTCTGTATTTTTTAACTGGCTGACAATGCCGTCCATATCTCCCGTTGTCAGGCCATAGAAGTCCATGACCTTCTTCCGCACGATACCGACAATACACTGCTTGTCGAGAAGCATGATGCTTTCTGTCAGCGTGCGTCCCATAATCTGGTTCTGTACGTATGTTTTCTTGAAGAATGCATCCTCGATGATTCTGGTAAACGGAACTCCCTTTTCCATCAGAGCGGCCGCAACCCGCATCGTGTGCGGAGAGGTGCTGCTGTACTGGAATACGCCGGAATCGGTCACAATACCGGTGTACAGCGCCTCGGCGCACGGCTCGGAGATCTTTTCTTCCTCCAGAAGCCCGAACAGCACCTCGCAGGCAGAGCTTGCATCCGGCTCTACGTGATTGATTTCGCAATATTCTGTATTCGTCACATGGTGATCGATGCAGATCGTCTTTCCCGCTTTTGCAAGAAGCGGTACGGCAACGCCGATGCGTTCCTCGCTGGATACATCCAGAAGGACCACAAGGTCGTACGCTTTCTCTTCACAGCTTGTCTTTACCTCAGAAAAGCCCGGAAGATAGGAAAATTCCGGCCGTGGATCCTCAAGATAGACATCTGCCTGAATCTCCGGCCGATTGTCGCGAAGATACTGGTATAATCCCAGGCAGGAACCGATGCAGTCACCGTCCGGACGAACGTGTCCGGCGATGGCCATGCAGGAGACTCCGTTTAGAATTTCATCAATTTTCTTCATTTTCCTCATCCTTTTTGTCTTCTTTGTGTGTTACTTCATCAATCAGTTTCGACATCGTAACGCCATATTCAATCGACTCATCCAGGACAAAGGTCAGCTCCGGTGTATTGCGGAGGTTAATGGTCTTGGCCAGCATACGGCGGATGAAGCCCTCCGCGCTCTTTAAGCCGCGGATGGTTTCTTTCTTCGCCTCATCATCGCCAAACACACTGATATATACTTTACACGTCTTCAGATCCGGCGCTACCTCTGCCGCTGTGACAGAGGTCATCATTCCGATGCGCGGATCCTTGATCTCGTTCCGGATGATGTTGGAAAGCTCTTTCTGTACTTCCCCGTTGATCCTGGTGTTTTTAATACTGTTTTTTCTCAACTTAATTCCTCATTTCTATCTCGGCACTTCTACCATGATATAGGCCTCGACCTGATCGAACTCCTGAAGATCGTTGAATCCTTCAAATACAAGACCGCACTCATAGCCGGAGCGCACTTCTTTGACATCGTCTTTGAAACGTTTGAGGGATGCCAGATTTCCTTCGAAGATCTGGTTTCCTTCGCGGCTGATTCGAACTTTGCAGCCTCTCTGGAACGTTCCGTCCAGTACATAGCTTCCGGCGATCGTTCCGACACCAGATGCCTTGAAGAGCTGACGTACCTCGGCATGGCCGATAACTTTCTCTTCGTAAACCGGCTCAAGCATACCCTTCATGGCTGCCTCAACATCCTCAATTGCCTGGTAGATGACACGGTACAGACGGATGTCTACGCCGTTCTGCTCTGCCATGGATTTTGCGTTCGCATCCGGGCGTACGTTAAATCCGATAATGATGGCGGAAGATGCGGTTGCCAGCATAACGTCGGACTCGTTGATCGCACCGACACCGCCGTGGATGACGCGTACGGCAACTTCCTCGTTGGAGAGTTTGACAAGACTCTGTTTTACTGCCTCGACAGATCCCTGTACATCGGCTTTGACAACGAGTGCCAGTTCTTTTAAGTTACCCTCCTGAATCTGGTTGAACAGATCATCCAGGGACATCTTCGCTTTTGTCTCCTCAAGCAGGTTCTTCTTGTTCTCTGCCACGAAGGTTGCTGCGAAGTTCTTTGCTTCTTTATCGTTATCGGTCTGAACGAGGATCTCTCCTGCGTTCGGAACATCGGAAAGTCCGAGGATCTCAACCGGAGTAGACGGGCCTGCCTCTTTGACGCGGCGTCCCTTATCATCCATCATCGCACGGACTTTACCGGAGCATGCGCCTGCTGCGATGTAATCGCCGACATGCAGGGTACCTTTCTGTACCAGAATGGTAGCAACCGGTCCTTTTCCTTTATCCAGCTCAGCCTCGATGACAAGACCTCTTGCTTTCCGGTTCGGGTTTGCTTTCAGCTCGAGCACTTCGGAAGTCAGAAGGATCATCTCAAGCAGATCGTCGATACCTTCGTTGTTCTTTGCAGATACCGGAACGAATACGGTGCTTCCGCCCCAGTCCTCCGGAATCAGTTCGTACTCGGAGAGCTCCTGTTTTACACGCTCTACGTTTGCGCCTGGTTTATCGATCTTATTGATCGCAACGATGATCTCAACGCCGGCTGCTTTTGCATGGTTGATTGCCTCAACGGTCTGCGGCATCACACCGTCGTCTGCTGCGACAACGAGAATGGCGATATCCGTTGCATTGGCTCCACGCATACGCATAGCGGTGAATGCCTCATGTCCTGGGGTATCGAGGAACGTAATCTTCTGTTTGTTGATCGAAACGGTGTATGCACCGATGTGCTGGGTAATACCGCCAGCCTCGCGGTCGGTGACATGGGTGTTCCGGATGCAGTCCAGAAGAGATGTTTTACCGTGGTCAACGTGTCCCATAACGCAGACTACCGGCGGACGCGGAACCATGTCTTTTTCATCCTCTTCGTCCTCTTTAAGAAGTTCTTCAATCACATCAACAACTTCCTCTTTTTCACAAAGAACATCAAACTCCAATGCGATTTCTTCAGCTGTCTCGTAATCAATTTCCTGATTGACTGTTACGATTTTACCCTGCATGAAGAGTTTCTTTACAATAACCGAAGGAACAATCTTCATCTTATCTGCAAGTTCCTTGATAGTAAGAGTATCTGGAAGAACAAGCTGCTTGATTGTCTCTTCTTCCTTTTCTTTCTTCTCAGGCTTTGTCATAGGCTTCTTATCAAATCTGCTGTTAGCGAACTTAAGATTTTCCTTAGCCTCATTATCTCTCTTTCTGTCATTCTTCTTGCTGTCTATTCTTGAATCATGTCTTCTTGAATCTGGCTTAGCTGAAAAATCAAACTCTTCCTTAGGTGCAGAATCTCTTCTGTCATTATTTCTTCTCTGACCTCCGTTAAATCCTCCACGGTTCTGGTCATTATCCTTTCTGAAGCCACCGTTTCCAGACTGTCCATTTCTGTCATTTCTGAAACCACCGTTGTTGTTACGGTCATTATTTCTGAAATTGCCATTATTATCACGGTTACCATAACCACCATTGTTGTTACGGTCATTATTTCTGTATCCGCCATTATTATCACGGTTGCCATATCCACCGTTATTATTACGGTCATTATTTCTGTAGCCGCCGTTGTTATCGCGCTGTCCGTCTCTGTTATTATTATCTCTTCTAGAATTCTTATCCCTTGAACTGTTCTGTGGGAAATATACCTGTGAGATATGCTTCTTATCATCAGCATTACCAGACTTATTCTGTGTTCCCTGCTGTGGCTGCTTTGGAGTCTGATTCTGCTGTCTGTTGTCCCTGTTATCATTCTTTACAGGCTGTGACTGCTTTGCTGGCTGTGCTGCCGGCTTATTCTCAACCTTAGGTGCAGGAGCAAACTTCTTTCTCACACTTGAAATTTCTGCATCTGTAAGTCCGCTTACAGACTTATAAGTCTTCTCGCTGTTGCTAAGCATATCAGTAATATCCTTAGATGTTATATTTAATTCTTTTGCCAATTCATGTACTCTCATATTTGCCATTTAACCTCTTTTCCAAATAACAGCACTGCTGTTATTCTAAACCCTGTTCAAAATATTTTTCTATGGTCTTTGCAAATCCTTCATCAAGGACTGCCAGTGATGCGCGGAATTCCTTTCCTATCGCGTGGCCAACACTCACCTTGTCACTAAAAAAATGTATCGGAACCTTGTAATAAGTACACATATTCGAAAACATTTTCTTAGTATTATCTGAAGAGTCGTCTGCAACAATAACTGTGTATGCCTTTCCGGTTTTAACAGCCTTCTCTGTTGAGAATTCCCCGCTTGCAACCTTTCCGGCTTTCTGCGCCAGTCCGATCATATTAAGAATTTTCTGTCTATTTTCCAATATTATTCAGCTCCTTTGCTAACTCATCATAGACAGCAGAATCTACTGCCATCTTAAATGACCTTTCAAGTCCCTTATTCTTAAATGCTTTAGACAGGCAGTCTTCATTCGCACATATATAAGCCCCTCTGCCATTCTTCCTGCCTGTAGCATCTATAACAATTGATTCATCCTGTGTCTTCAGAATACGGATTAAGTCCTTCTTATCCTTCATCTGACCGCAGCCAATACACTGTCTTTGTGGAATCTTCTTTACTGTAGCCAC
>ERZ824575.3867-NODE-3867-length-10054-cov-15.566657_pt1 | contig 10054 bp, 3 predicted proteins | sample MGYA00519470_ERZ824575 | MGnify/ENA primary metagenome ERZ824575 (study PRJEB31778, sample SAMEA3449170) | human gut metagenome | biome: human gut; feature: human-associated habitat; material: faeces | place: United Kingdom | collected 2010/2012 ...
GGCGGCTCATGGCGCTGATGTCATTATAGCAGAGAAAACTCAGGATAAGGTCGCACTCACCCAGCAGGTTGCCGCGCTCCTCCGCCGACAGTTCCGGGTGCTCCGCAATGGCTGTCAGCAGCAGTTCTTTCAGCTCCAGCATCTTCGGGATCTGCCGCCATGTGAACATCCGCCGCATCAGGGCCAGAATGGCAAAGGGATTGGCTTTCAATGTCTCGGCGGGGCATTTGTTCAATGCGTCCAGCACATCCTCCGGCTTCAGCGAGGCCAACAGAATGCCTGCATCACCGCGAATGACCCGCAGCAGCGCGTGGTAGTCCTCACTTTTTCGGTAGGCGGCAATAGCGTGAAGATACTGCCGTTGGTTTTCATACCACAGCCCGAAACGCTCCCAATAGAGCTTTTGTGTTTCCGCCTTCATCTCGTGAAAGCTCCGTTCGGCACATTCCTTCATCATGTGGTGGAAGCGATAGGTCACGCCATCCGGCAAACGCGTGACAAAGGCGTTCTGCTCGGTCAGCATGGCAAGGATCTGCGCCGCGTCCGCATCCCCTGTGATACACTGCGCCATTTCGACAGTAAACTCATCGGCAAGGCCCATTACCGCCAAAAACTCCCGCTGCTTTTCCGGCAGCGGATCGATCATGGCGGCGGTAAAAGTGGCGTAGATATCGGAGTTCCGGCTGGGCAGCACGCCGCGCTCGGAGAGGGTGCGCAGGTTCAGATATACGGCAGAGAACCAGCCCTCGCTGGAATAGAGAAGGCTTTCCACCTGCGCATCGGAAAGTTTTGTCCCGCAGCGATGGGCATAAACCGCAAGCTCCGTATGGTTGAGGCGCAGCTGTTCCATGCCGATTTGATATACCTTGCCCCCCAGCCGCACCGCTCCTGCGGCGGGCAAAAAGCGGTCACGGCTTGCAACGATCACATGCACATTGGCAGGCAGCCGATTTGCCAGCATACAAAGGAACAGGGGGGCACGCTTGTCCGTCAGCAGATGAAAATCGTCAATGAAGATGTAACAGGGGGATTCGCCCGCCAGCATATGGCAGAGATCGTCCACCAGCAGCCCGCCGCCTGCCGCGTCCGTTGGGCAGGGATACTCCCGCAGGAAGGTGAACCCTGCGCGGGCAAACGCCTCCTGCACGCTCTTCCAGAAAATCGCAAGGTTGTCGGAATATACGCTGATGCGGATGATATGCAGCGCCTCCGCTTTGGCGTGCTCGCCGAGATACCAGTTCACCGCTGTGGTTTTTCCATAGCCCATGGGCGCAACCACTGTCGTCATGGCGCAGCGGGAAATAGGCCGCAGGCTCTCTTGCAGCCGCTCAGATATGTAAATGGTGTTCAGATTCCATTTTGGCTTTGGCATAATGCACACCTCCAACGAATTGGTTTTTGCATCCCCGGCGGATTTTGGATGCGGTGTATGGCTGCCTTTATGGAGGGGACTTCTCATTATTTCCATTTTACATCATCTTGTTCGGCACGGCAAGATGGTGCTTTCACATTCTTTTGCTATAGGTTATTCACCCCTCGATTTATGAGTCGAGGGGGATTCTGTTTGGCAGATAAAAGCAGACCCCCGCCGCACACCGCTGTTGCCGGCGGTATGGGAGGGGGTCTGCTATTTAGGGAACGATGAGAGAATTACTTTTTGCGCTTTTTGCCCACGATCAGCAGGGCAACCGCGCCGCCGCTGATAGCCAGAATAGCGACCAGCAGCGCCAGCGGGAATGTGTCCGACGTCTGCGGAATATACGTCATCGGGGCAGGTGTTGCGGTAGCAACGGGCTTCGGGGTTGCGGTAGGTGCGGGGGTAGCTGTGGGTGCCGGGGCAGCAGAAGGCTCCTGGCTTGGGGTGGGCGCAGGCGTGGCCTTCGGCGTGTAGGTATTTGTAAAGGTCATGCTTGCGGGCACTTCCGTAAGCGCTGCCTTCATCTTGCCGGTGCCATCGTCCTGCACCTCAACTTTAAAGGTGTAGGTCTGGTCATCATAGCTTACGCCTTCGGCGTCGCCCTTAACCTCCGATACCGTGTAGGTGTAGGCGGTGGGGGCGGCGTCGCTGTTGTTGGAGTCAGGATCCTTATAGGTCAGCGCAAATGTCACCTTGCCGCTGGCATCGTTGGTAGCGGTCAGGCCATTGTGCGCTGCGTCCTCCGGGCAAGACAGCGTAAAGGTGAATTCGCCAGCGTTCAGAGCACGGCCGGTCAGGTTCTTTTGCAGGGTAACGGTTACTGCGTCGGAATCCGCTGCGGCATAGCTGTTGCGGAAAGTCGGCGTTACGCCATCCCCCAGCGGAGTGGTCTTGTCGGCCTGGTAATAGGTGACGCTCTCGATAGTCAGGACACCCTTGCTTTCCGCATCCTGCAATTTCACGCACACAGTATAAACCGTGGGGTCATAGGTAATGCCGTTGGCATCATCACGGGCGACCTCTTTGATGGTGTACCAATGCGTCAGCAAGTCTTGCATTTCCTCGGTCGGCGCGATTTCCCCGCCGTTGTTGTCATCAGGGGTCAGCGCAAGCAAAGCGGGCTGGCGATGTACATCGGGCTGGTTGCCCTCGGTGGGCTGCTCGGTCGGCAGGTCGGCAAGCAGTGCGGCATACGTTGTCTGGGCTTCGCTGAAACCAATGTCGGAGAATTCCACCGTGCCGTCGGCCTTGTTCGTGCCGGTGGAAACTTCCTTACCATTCTTATCGGTCACAATGAAGTGGAACTCGCCCGGCTGCATCTGGCGGCCAGTCAAAACCTTGGTGGCTTCGGGGGTAAACTTGACTTTATCGCCCGCCGTTGCCGTGTAGGTGTTTACAAACTGTGCGCCGTCAACGACGGGTTTGCCGTTCAGCGTATAAGCGGGGTTGCTTGCCTCAAGCTGACCTACGCCGTTATCGGTGACTTCGAAAGTGACCTCGTATGCACGGGTATCATACCCGATGCCGCCGAGGTGGTTATTTAACTCGCTGATGACATAGGTCTTTTGGCCTACGGCCGACGTGAAATTCAGGTCAAACGTAACGTTGCCGTCTGCGTCGTTCGGGACGGTGAAGAGGGGGTCAGAAACCGTATCGTCTGCCAGCTTTTCACGCAATTCAAACAAGAATTCGCCCCTGTTCAGTGTGCGGTTGCCGACCACGACATTCAGTTTCTTGGTGGCTTTCAAAGTTACCTTAACGCCGCTTGTGGAATAGGTGTTGGTAAACTTGACACTATCCGCGGGGGCACCATCTTTCGTAATGGTGTGACCTGTCATTGTCAGCTGGCCGCTGCCGTCGTCCGTGATGGTAACCGTCACGCGGTAGTAGGAGCTGTCATACGAAACACCTGCAATCTTATCCTTGTCGGCGGGGGCAACTTCGGTGATGTCGTACATATACGTGCCGGGTTTGGTGAAGGTGACACTTCCGAAGTTAAAGGAAACAGGTTTATTGGCGACGTCAAGGATGGTTTTCTTCACTTCGCGCTCAATATAGCTGTTGTTACCAGCCTCTTTAGGCAGCGGTGCGCCATTGGTGGCCTCCAGCCGGAAGGTAAAGCTATCGCCTAACTGCCATCTGCGGCCCTGCAAAATCTTTTCGCCCTTGAACGGGTAATTGTCGTCCGTCGGGTTTACCACAATCTCAGCGGGCTCATAGGTGTTTGTCACCGTAACTTCTTTGGCTGTACCTGCCGTGACCGTGCCCTTGTCGTTCGTAATGTTACTGGTATAGCCGGTAGGCGGAGTTTCTTCCGTGATGGTATAGGTGCTGCCTGCGGGCAAGCCCACGATCTCGGCAGTCTCGTCGTTTTTCAGTTTGAAGGTACCGTTGTTCTGGATGGTAGAAGGGGATGTCTGAGTGCCATCAGCATTGGTAACGGTGTAGTTATACGCGGCATTGGGGTTCAAGGTCTCGCCCGCTTTGGCCGCCAACTCAAACTTCATCGTAAATTCGGCGTCAGCTTTCGGGTGCAGACCCTCGTCGGCTACCACATTCTTGGTAACTTTCAAGCTGCCTGTGGCGTTCATGGTCAGCTTACCGTTGTTGCCAAGGTACAGCACACCCTCGTTTGCGGTAAGGTTCCACTGGAAGTCAATGCGGCGGTCGGCGGTGCCGGTCTCGTTTTTGTCCTTATCGCCCAGCTGGTTATCAATGGCGGAGGGCAAGCTGCCTTTTTTGGTGTCCTTCTTGATGTACCATTTGCCATCTTTTGGAATGATGCAATCATCGATTTCCTGCTTAGTTGCAATGCTAACGGGCACCCAACGGGTCTCGCGAACCGTATCAGTATGCGCAGGAGATTCCAGCTGCAAATAGTCCAGCTTATAGTAGTAGGTTTCGTTCGCGTTTACAACTGTGGCCGGCGTATAATTGTCTTCATCCGTTTTGGTGTACAGCAGGGTATTCTCGGTATGATAGTAGAAGTTGTTGCTTGTTGCGGGGGTAAAGGTGGCAGTGGTCGAGCCGATGGTTGTTTGGCCGTCTGCCGCTTTTTTGTTAGGATCAAATTTGTTGGAGTAGAAGCTGATTGTGCCGTCGTCTTGGGCGTTTTTCGCAACGTAGGCGGCAAGGTCGGTGTCGTTAAAGCTGCCGGACGCAATCTGGTCACGCACATCCTTTTTAAGGCCGACAGAGTAGATGACGCTGATGGGCTGGGCGTCGTTGACTTTCAGCGTCGCCTTGCCATCGGTGTTTGTGACCTGATAATACCGCAGGGGCAGCATACTGGCAGGGATCTGGACCCGCACGCGGTCGCCGACACTGCCGTTGCTACGGGTGACGGTGATAATGATGTGGCTCAAATCGGCTGTATTGGGGTAGGCACCGCTGACCGTGTCTTTATGCTCACCCTTAAAGATATAGGTATCCTTCGTGTCGGTGCGGGTTCTCTCCACCTGCGTAAAGACCTGGTCGGAAAAGGCAACGGCCTCAAAGCTCTTGACTTCCATATAATCGCCCAGGGGATCATCGAAAGTCACGTAGCCGTCTGTTTCGGGCTTGTCCGTAACCTGCGTGGGGCCTGCCGGTGTGGTAGATACAGACGTGAAGATGTCCGCAAAGACATTCTTCAACTCATCAGCGCTGGAAGCCGCCATATAGTAATCTGCCTTGTTAGGTCTGTCGCCGAAGTCCCATTTATACTTTATGATGCTCGTTTTCGTGTAGGTAGCAGAGGGGTAGTTGCTGGAGACCGCCTGCATGAACTTGTTTTCTTTTGAAGCTTCGCTGACATCGGCGTCCGGCTTCGCACCGTCAAAAATGCCGACCGTGTAAACCTCGGCACCTGCCGCCTTGAGGGATTTAGCCGTTTCAATCGCTTTGGAAGCAATGCTATTGTCAAACCCGCCGCCATCGTTAGGCGAGCCATCGGTAAAGAAGATGACGACCTTTTTGGCATTGGTGCGTCCATGCTTAGTCAACTCGGTTTGGGCATGCTGCAAGCCATAATCCGCCCGTGTGGCACCGCCAGGCTTAATCTTGTTGACTTCCTTTTTGAGGTCGGGGGCATTGGTGGCATCACATACGGTAAGATCCTTTACGATCTGCGAGTAGTTTGTGCCCGCGATGGTATCATTGCCAACCTTGTCCGTGTACCATTTCGCAAATTTCACGATGGAGAGCTGGATTTCCTTCTCTTTATCCGTGATTTTCGCGTTCTGGGCTGCGGCGCTGTCAATAAAGGCATTGACAGCGGTTTTCAGAGCGTCAATGCGTTTTGTTTTATCGCTCTTGCTCATGTCATCTTTCATACTGCCGGAGGCATCCAGCACCATGACAATATCCAGGGCCTGTGTATTGGTGGTGGTGGTAGACGCATAGGAGGACAGCGCAGACAGCGCGACCAGGAAATCAGCGTCATTGATATTGGACACCTTGATGGCGGGCTGGTTTTCCAGTTTGCCGCTGAAGGTGATTTCATCTTTCTCCACCGTCTTGTCGGCCCAGATACGGCCGGTGGTGGCGTTGTTATAGGCCTGCGTGCGCTCCCACGCATTTAACGTGTTGGGGTCGCTGATGGTTGTTGAACCGTCGGCAGTTGCCTGTGCGGCAGCGGTTTCCCCCTCTGCATAGGCAGAGACAGGGATCAGCACCGTGAACAGCAGCGCCAGCGTCAACAGGGCGGTTTGCAACCGTATGAGTTTACTGTGCATAGTTTCTATTCAATCCTTTCTCTTTATTGCGGGGATATCTATAAATAAACAGGGCCAAACCCCGGTGTGCCTGATAAATATATCCGGATTTACTTGAAATTGCCCTTATCGCTTTTCCTTAAAATAGTCTAAGCAGACAAAAGGGTACAAAAAATCCACTATACCTAGTATAGTACAGTGGATTTATCTGAATATCTATTACCCAAAGGTTAACAATTTGCCATCCATGCGGCCAGCCGCCGACGTTTGGAGCGGGTGTCCCCCTCAATGTTCAGCTTAGAATAAATGCGGTTGCAGTATTGCTTGACGCTGCCCTCGGACAGAAACAGTCTCGCCGCGATCTCACGGTTGGAAAGCCTTGCGGCAATCAGTGCGCAGATTTCGCGCTCACGCTCTGTCAGCACATCAAACCCTGCCGGATAGGCACGGGCATACGGGAGTCCGGCGCTGTGCGTCTCCAGCGCCTCCCCAAGCGCCGGAATCCGGCTTGTAAAAGCATCCTGCGGCATATCCTGCAAAAGCGGTTTTAGATAGCGGTAGTTCTCCGCAAAAGGAAGCACCAGACCATCCATTTTTGCTTCCTGCAGGGTCTCCTGCAGCAGCGCGGCAGCCTCGGTCTGTTTGGCCATCATCGCGTAGGCGGCGGCCGTCTGGATGCGCAGGTACAGCGCGACCAGACTGTAACGGAAAGCGGCGGCGCCCTCGAGCAGCTTTTCACTTCGGCCTATGACCTTCGGCCACGCCTTTTGGGTCAGATAGACCTGATTTTCAATCAGCAGAATCATCGGACGCCCGGGCGCAAGAAAGTTTATGCCCTCCAACCGATGCAGGCGGAACGGCTCCGGTATCGCTTCTTCCTGCCCGAGCAGCGCATAATAGTAGGCACAGCAGGCATCCCAAAAGAAGCGTACCCACGGGGCATTGTGCTGTTGCTGCAGCAGCTCATAGCGCCCCAGCGGTGTATAACGCGGGGCACCCTGCCCGAACAGGGAAAGCCGAAGCGAGAGAAAGTCACCGCAGAGCGCAATATTCTCCTGCCCGCTGCCGTCCGTCTGCGCATAGGTGCGCTCCAGCGCAATCATTGCATCATCAAGCTGCCCGCGCGTAAAAGCAGCTTCCGCCTGCATCAGGCGGTCAGCCCCTATGCCGTGATCGTTTGTAATTTTACAGTAGTGCGGCATACAGCGGTCTAACTCGGCTAACTCGGCATCCAGCGCACCGGGCTTGCTGTGGTACATCATCAGCACTGAGGGCGAATTAAATGTCCAGCCGTTCGCTTTTTGGATACTGATAGCCGGGCGCGTCATTTTTTCGCTGGCGCTGCGGTGCAGTACGCTCATGGCCGCTATATCATTATAAAAAAGGAAGCTTGTGATCAGGTCGCACTCCCCTAACAGGTTGCTGCGCTCTTCCTCGGGCCATGCGGGGTGCTCGTCAACGGTTTCCAACAGAAGGTTTTTCAATTCCAGCATTTTGGGAATCTGATGCCAGTTGAACATACAGCGCATCAGCACCAGCAGGGCAATCGGGTGTTCCTTCAGCGTTGATTTTGGGCAGGCATCCAGATCGGCCAGGGCTATTTTGGGCCGCGTGATAGCCAGACAAATGCCGGTGTCCTTCTCAACCACACGCAGCAGCGCATCATAATCGCCGCAGGCACGGTAGGCCGTCATGGCGTGCAGCAGGTGCCCATGCTGCTCATACCATTGGCCGTATCGGTCGTAATAGGCGGTCTGCTTCTCCGCCGGCAGCTTATGGAACGCCCGCATGGCGCAATGCTTCATCACGTGATGGCAGCGATACCGGTCACTGTCCGGCAAGCGCTTTACAAAAGCATTGCGGGTGGTCAAATCTGCCAGCAGCTCGGCGGCATCCGCCCGCCCTGTGACAGCTTTGGCCATTTCGATGGTAAACTCATCGGTCAGACTCAGCACGGTTAAAAATTCCTGCTGCATGGGCGGCAGCGGGTCGATCATGGTAGCCGTAAACAGGTTGTATATATCAGAACCGCGCTCCGGCAGGGCACCGCGGTCCGCCAGGGTCCGCAAATTCAGATAGACGGCTGAGATCCAACCCTCCGTCGCGTAGAGAAGCTGCTGCAGCTGACTCTCTGTCAGGTCGGCACCGCAGCGGCGGGTGTAGACAGCAAGGTCATCCTTGTCCAGCCGCAGCTGCTTGGGGCCAAGGACACATACCCTGCTGCACAGCTTCGTGATTTCAGCTTCCGAAAGGAAGTGGTTTCTGCTGGCTATAATGATATGTACATTTTTAGGGAGCTGGACAGCACATTTGCAAAGAAAATGTGCGCAGCGGGGACCTCGCAGCAGATGGTAATCATCCAAAAAATATAGAACGGGCCTGTTCCGGCCAACGCGCGGTTCATGTCATCCATCAACAGCATGACGCCTTGAAGATCCGACGGCAATTCATATTGGCGCAGGAAATCAAGGCCCGCATGTGCAAAGGCTGACTGTGCACTCCGCCAGAAGATTGCCAGACTGTCGGAGTAAATGCTGATGCGAACCACCCGTGTACCGGGTACTTTGCTGCGTTCCCCCAAAAACCAGTTGACGGCGGTGGTTTTACCGTACCCCATGGGGGCAACTACGCAGGTCATTGCGTATTGGTCGATCTGCTGCAGCTGTGCCTGCAAGCGATCCGACATATAGATGTCATTCAAATTGGTATTTCGATTTTGCATAATCGTGACCTTACAACCGATCAAGTCCATCACTTTTGAACTTACTGTAATTATTATAGTACAAAATCGCCTCAAAAACAAGAAAAAACCGATGTTTTGTGGCAACATTGAACTTCAGGAACAGGTAAGGTATAATAAGCACAGGAAAAAACCAGTATGAAAGTGCAAACCGTTCCAGTTAAAAAGGAAAGTGATCGACTATGGACTATATCCGCATCACGAAAGAGAACATCGACAAGGAGCACATCTGCTGTGCCATGTCCGGCAAGCAGTGCCTGGCAAAAAAGGAATGGCTCAAACAGCGCTTTGACGAAGGGCTGGTTTTCTGCCGCAGCGTGGAGCGCGGCAAATGCTTCATTGAATACATCCCGGCGGAAAACGCCTGGCTGCCCATGGAGGCGGAGGGCTGTCTGCACATCAACTGCCTCTGGGTCTCCGGGGCGCTGAAAGGCCACGGCTACGCGAAAGAACTGCTGGCCCGATGCGTCAACGATGCCCGGGCGCAGGGGCGTAAGGGCGTGTGTATTCTGTCTGCCGAGGGGCGCAAGCGCGAATTTCTGGCCGACGCCAGGTTTCTGGCACATGAGGGCTTTTACACGGCGGATGTGTCCGACTGCGGCATCACGCTGATGTACCTGCCGCTTTCCCCTGACGCTGCGCCGCCCAAGTTCAAGCCCTGTGCCAAGCACCCACAGGCCGCAGAACCCGGCTTTGTGCTCTACTATACCGACCAATGCCCTTTTACCTATTATTGGGTGCCGCGCGTGGAAGAGACTGCCCGGGCCCACGGCATCCCGCTGACCGTACACCATATCACCGACCGCGAGACTGCGCAGAACACGCCCGCCCCGGTCACGACCTATGCCCTGTTCCGGGACGGGAAGTTTTTGACACAGGGTATCCAGTCCGATAAGAAGTTTCTGGCACTGGCAGGCAAGGCTGATTCCTGACCGCGCTGGTGAGCGCATTCGGACGAGCATATACAACAGCCCCTCTTTACTTGTTCCGTTATACATTAGCGACAGCGCGTATTGGGCTGTACAGGAGAACATCAACGCCAGCTTTACGAGCATGGGTGTTGGCTGTTGGCTTTGCTCCACCGCCGAGGGCCAGTGTACCTACAGGACTGTTACGTTCAACGAAAACTTCTACTTGTTTTCATACAGAAATTATGATATAATTTCTGTATGAAAGAGAGGTGCTATCTATGCCGAACATTCG
>ERZ824575.3872-NODE-3872-length-10051-cov-3.089336_pt1 | contig 10051 bp, 8 predicted proteins | sample MGYA00519470_ERZ824575 | MGnify/ENA primary metagenome ERZ824575 (study PRJEB31778, sample SAMEA3449170) | human gut metagenome | biome: human gut; feature: human-associated habitat; material: faeces | place: United Kingdom | collected 2010/2012 ...
GCACTTAGAGAGTATGCTCAAACGGCTTGAATTCTAAATCCGAAACTTGAGTAAAGATGAACCATACCATTCTGCGAAAACAGTTTCTGGCCCATGTGGCCCAGACCTCTCCGGAGCCGATGCTCGTGGAGGTGGAGCGGGCCGAGGGGTCGTTTTTCTACACGCCCGAAGGCAAGCGCTACTACGATCTGGTGGCGGGCGTTTCGGTGAGCAACGTGGGGCACGCCAACCCCGAGGTGGTGCGGGCCGTGCAGGAGCAGGCCGCGCGCTATATGCATGTGATGGTCTACGGCGAGCTGGTCGAGACACCCCAGGTGGCCTACGCCGCGAAGATCGCCTCGCTGCTGCCGGCGCCGCTCGAAAGCGTCTACTTCGTCAATTCGGGCGCCGAGGCGGTCGAGGGGGCGCTCAAGCTGGCCAAACGCTATACCGGACGCACGGAGCTCATCTCCATGCGCCGGGCCTACCACGGCTCGACGCACGGGGCGATGACGATGATGGGCACGCCCGAGGGCGAGGAGTGGAAGGCCGCCTTCCGGCCGCTGCTGCCCGACGTGCAGGCCATCGAGTTCAACGATTTCGCGCAGCTCGGGCGCATCACGCGCCGCACGGCCTGCGTGCTGGTCGAACCCGTGCAGGGCGAGGCGGGGGTGCGGCTCCCCGCGGCGGGATACCTGGAGGCGCTGCGGCGCCGCTGCGACGAGGTGGGGGCGCTGCTCGTCTTCGACGAGATCCAGACCGGCCTGGGACGCACGGGCGAGCTGTTCGCCATGCAGAAGTACGGCGTAACGCCCGACATCGTCTGCCTGGCCAAGGCCTTCGGCGGCGGCATGCCCCTCGGTGCCTTCATTTCGAGCCATGCGATCATGGATACGCTGCAGTCGAATCCCGTGCTGGGGCATATCACCACCTTCGGCGGCCATCCGGTCTGCTGTGCCGCGGGGCTTGCCGCGCTGAACTACCTGCTGGAGCACGACCTGGTCCGTCAGGTCGAGGCGAAGGGGGCCCTTTACGAGCAGTTGCTCGGCGCGCATCCCGCCGTGCGGGAGATCCGCCGCAGCGGCCTGCTGCTGGCTGTCGAGCTGGGCAGCTCGGAGCGTCTTTTCCGCATGATGGCGCTCTTCAAGGAGGAGGGGATCCTCAGCGACTGGTTCCTCTTCTGCGACACGGCCTTCCGCATCTCGCCGCCGCTGACCGTCTCCGAGGAGGAGGTGCGCGACAGTGCCGCGATCATCCTCCGCTGTCTGGACCGGTTGTGAATTATCAGAGATAACGGCCGGCCATCTCCTCAAATTGCCGTTGGGTTTCGGTAATTGCCTTCTCTTTTTGGGGAAAGGTTTGATCGAATTGATCGAGATCGTCCGGCGGCAGAGAATAGGCGTCGCCTTCGTCGAATATGCCGGCCGCATCGGCCAATGCTCCGGGAATGAGCCCCTTGGCAAGCAGGGCTGCCGGATATCGTCCTTCCCGGTTCGTGATACCATAATGTTTCGAGGTCATGAAGCCGAAACGTTCGTAGTAGGCCGGATCCCCATAGATGAGAACGGCCCTGTGCCCCAATGCGGCAGCCTTTTGCAGGGTTTCGACAATCAATCTGCTGCCTATTCCCCGATGCTGGCATGTGGGTATGACACCCACCGGACCGAATGTGATGACCGGGAGTTTGTCTCCATTCTGCCGGATGATTCCGGTGCGGGCATAGGCAATGCATCCGACGACTTTCCCCTCATGCAATGCTACGAAATCGAGCTCCGGGATGAATTGCGGGGAGTTGCGCAGCCGGTGTAGAAGCAGGTGCTCGCTGCATCCGGGTACATAGACATTCCAGAAGGCTTCGCGGGTAATCTCCTCGGTTTGGCGTTGCTCCGCTTTTGCGCAGGGCTTCAGATGGATTTCCATGACAGGTGTTACTCCTCCCCGGCGAAGGCCTTCAGGCGGGCGATCTCTTCGGGCCAGCGCGCCTCGTCGGGGGTTTCGAGAATCAGGGGCATCCCCTCGAAACGCGGGTCGCGGGCGATGTAGCGGAAGCATTCGATGCCGATCTGCCCCTCGCCCAGCGGTGTGTGGCGATCGACGCGGCTGCCGAGGATCTTCATGGCGTCGTTCAGGTGCATGCCCTTCAGGTAGCGGAATCCCACGACACGCTCCAGCTCGGCGAAGGTCGCCTCGCAGGCTTCGGCCGTGCGCAGGTCGTAGCCCGCGGCGAAGGCGTGGCAGGTGTCGATGCAGACGCCCACGCGCGATTTGTCCTCCACGCGGTCGATGAGGTAGGCGAGGTGCTCGAAACGGAACCCGAGGTTCGAGCCCTGCCCGGCGGTATTCTCGATGACGGCCGTAACGCCGTGCGTCTCCCGGAGCGCGATGTTGATCGACTCGGCGATGCGGTCGAGGCTCTCCTCCTCGGAGATCTTCTGCAGGTGGCTTCCGGGGTGGAAGTTGAGCCGGTCAAGCCCGAGCTGCTCGCAGCGGCGCATCTCGTCGAGGAAGGCCGCACGCGACTTTTCGAGCCCGGCCGCGTCGGGGTGTCCGAGGTTGATCAGGTAGGAGTCGTGGGGCAGGATCTGCGCCGGGGTGTAGCCGGCCTCGTCGCAGGCGCGGCGGAAGGCGTCGATCTGCGGCGCGGTGAGCGGTGCGGCGATCCACTGCCGCTGGTTCTTGGTGAAGAGGGCGAAGGCCGTGGCGCCTATCGCCTGCGCGTTCCTGGGGGCGTTCTCCACGCCGCCCGCGGCGCTGACATGTGCTCCGAAGTAGTGCATGTGCGGTCTTGATCCGTTAAGTTCAGAGCAAAAGTAAGGATTTTGCAAATAAATTCATAACTTTGCCCGTTGGAAATCACGCTCCGTACGACGATGAAGAAATTTCGCCTGATTCTCGCTTTGGGGGCCCTCGCGGCCTTTGCACGCCCCGCTGCGGCGCAGATCTCGATCGACGAGGTGAACGCCCAGCAGGAGAGCGTAACCTTCCGCGACCGGCTGAAATCGACCTCCGTGGATGTCGACTACTTCAGCCTGGCCCGTTACAAGGCCGAGCGGGCCGCTATCCGCAAGGAGCGCAACTACCTGGAGATCAAGGCAGACCTGCAGGGTACGCTGACCTCGTACAACGATCCGTGGATCTCGGTCTCGGGTGGTGACAACTCGATTGCCCTTCAGGCGGTGCTCTACCTGAAGCACACCTTCAAGAAGAACCTCTTTTCGCTCGAAACGGTCTTCAACGCCAAGATGGGTTACAACCGCATGCGGGTCGAGACGACGCTCGACGACGGCACGACCGAGAGCAACGGCGTCTGGTTCAAGAACCAGGACGAGTTCGACATTTCGGTGGCCCCGGCCTTCAAGATGGCGAAGAACTGGACCTACGGATCGATCTTCAAGTTCCGCAGCCAGTTCGTCAACGGCTACGTCTCGCGTACCGAGCAGGAGCGCCGCCACCTGAAGAGCTCCTTCATGACCCCGGGATACCTCGACCTTTCGTTCGGTCTTACCTACAACTGCCCGGTGAAGCGTTTCCCGATCGTTGTCAACCTCTCGCCGCTGTCGCTCAACGCGACCTTCGCCGAGAGCGACTGGATCCGCCGCCAGCAGTTCGACGCCGACGGCAACGAGATCAAGCCCGCCTACGCCTACGGTATCGAGGATCCCGACAAGACCTCGAAATACGAGGGCGGTTCGTCGATCCAGATCGACTTCGACCGCTACTTCGGCAAGACGAACTACATGCACTACAAGACACGGGTCTCGGCCTTCTACGGCTGGATGAGCAACCTCGGGATGAAGAACCGCATCGACGACTACACCGAGTACCGGCACGCCTACGAGGCGTGGCTGGCCGGCGATCAGAACGTCAAGGACAAGCCGCGCCTGGCGATCCATCCCACGGTGCGCTGGGAGAATACGCTGGAGCTCTACGCCACGAAGTACATCAAGACGACGGTGAACTTCCAGCTCTACTACAACCGGGCCCAGAACCTCGACGTGCAGACCTTCACGCAGCTGACGGTGGGCCTGACCTATACCTTCAAGAACAAGTAACCGACATTCGACGGCACGGGGCCGCCTGCAGAACATGTACAGAAATTCGAAACATACCGTTCTCTTTCCGCTGATTCTGGCCGCGGGGGTTGTCCTGGGCATTCTCTTCGGACGCTACCTCGGGCGCCACGACACGGCCTCCGAGATCCGGGGCGTGCTCGACCGCATCGCCGCGCCGGGCGGAAAACTCACCTACACGCTCTCGCTCATCGAGAACCGCTACGTCGATTCGATCTCGATGGATTCGCTCACCGAGCATGTCCTTCCGCTGCTGGTGCGTGAGCTCGATCCCCATTCGGTCTACATCCCCGCCTCGGAGATGGCCGCCCTGAACGAACCGCTCGAAGGGGAGTTCGACGGCGTCGGCGTGGTCTTCAACATGCCCACCGACACGGTTATCGTGCTCAACGTTATTCCGCGCGGACCGAGCGACAAGGCCGGCGTGAAGGCCGGCGACAGGATCCTCACGATCAACGACTCGCTCGTCGCCGGGCGGAAGATCCCCCAGAACAACATCGTCAGGATGCTGCGCGGGCCGCGCGGCTCGAAGGTGCGCCTCGGCCTCGGCCGCCAGGGCATCGAGGGGCTGGTCGATGTGGAGGTCGTGCGCGACGCCATTCCGCTCCGCAGCATCGAGTCGGCCTTCCGCATCGCCGACAGCATCGGATACATCAAGCTCGGGCAGTTCGCCCGCACGACCGCCCCAGAACTTCGGGCGGCGCTCGACACGCTGCGCAAGCAGGGTGTCTCGAAGCTGATCTTCGACCTGCGCGGCAATTCGGGCGGCTTCCTCGACCAGGCGATCGCCGTGGCCAACGAATTCCTCCACGAGGGGCAGCTGATCGTCTATACCGAGGACAGGCACCACAAGCAGCTGCGCGAATATGCCGACGGCACGGGTACGGCCCGCGACATGGAGCTTGCGGTGCTCATCGACGAGGCGAGCGCCTCGTCGAGCGAGATCCTCGCCGGAGCGCTCCAGGACAACGACCGGGGCACGATCATCGGCCGCCGCTCGTTCGGCAAGGGCCTCGTGCAGCAGCAGATCCCCTATGCCGACGGCTCGGCCCTGCGGCTCACCACGGCCCGCTACTACACGCCGACGGGACGCTCGATCCAGAAGCCCTACACGATCGGCGACGAGGCCTCCTACGAAGAGGATATCTGGAACCGCTACCGCAACAACGAGTTCTTCTCGGCCGACAGCATCCACTTCGTCGATTCGCTCAAGCGCGTAACGCCGGGCGGCAAGGTAGTCTACGGCGGCGGCGGCATCATGCCCGACGTCTTTGTCCCGATTGACACGACCGGCGTATCGAAATACTTCCTCGAGGTGGCCGGCCGCAACATCCTCTACCGCTATACGATCGAGTATTCGGACCGCCACCGCGACGCGCTGAACGCCGTGCGGTCGGTCGACGAGCTGCAGGCGCTGCTCGACAGCGACACGTCGCTCTTCGACGACTTCATCCGCTATGCGGCCCGTCAGGGCGTCGCGCCGCGTTACGGCGACATCGCCCTCTCGCGGCAGCTCATGGAGGCGCAGCTGCGCGCCTATATCGGCCGCAACACGCCCCTTGAGGACAACGGATTCTATGCCAACATCTATCCCGTGGACAACGTCATCATGCGGGCCCTCGGGATTCTCGAAGGAAAGGAGGAGCGCGATGATTAGGCGGATTTTCGGCTGGGTGCTTGTGCTGGCGACGCTGGCCGTCATCGTCTTCGCGGTGATAAACCGCGGCAGCTACCGTTCGATGTTCGCGCCGGACGCAGCGGCGGCCGGGGAACAGTCGGTGAAGCAGCCGGTGGAACAGCCCGAATCGTAGGGCGCCGGGGGAGGGTGTCTCGGGGTGTCGCGATACCGGATGTCCGGTTACCGGCGTCCGATGAAGCTGTTCTTTGGACCTGCAGCGCAGCCGTGCAATCAGTTACTGTCAGAAAAAACGGACGGTCCGCAAGGAAGCGGACCGTCCGTTTTGCTTTTTTCCGGCCGCGTTGTGCGGCACCGGATCAATAGTACTTTACCGTCTTGCCCTCGATGGCCGAGAGGAGGTTGTTCGCGGCCGACGAGGCGCCGATGCGGAACAGGTCGGTCGTAAGCCACTCCCGGCCGAGGATCTCCTCGACGATCGTGTAGTAGAGAGCCGCCTCCTCGGGGGTGCGGACGCCTCCGGCGGCCTTGAAGCCCACCTTGCGGCCCGTCTTCCCGTAGTAGTCGCGGATCGCCTGGCACATCACCACGGCAGCCTCCGGCGTGGCGGCCACGTCGATCTTGCCCGTCGAGGTCTTCACGAAGTCGGCGCCTGCGAACATCGAGAGCAGCGAGGCCTTGCGGATCAGCTCGGGCGTCTTCAGCGCACCCGACTCGATGATGACCTTCAGCACGATATCCTCGTCGATCTCCGCGCGGATCACCTCCACCTCGTTGGCCGCCTCGTCGTACTCGCCCGTGAGCATGCGGCCCACGTTGAGGACGATGTCGATCTCGTCGGCTCCGTTCTCGACGGCCATCGAAACCTCAAGCGCCTTCACTTCGAGGTAGGTCTGCGAAGCAGGGAATCCTCCGGCGACACTCGTGATGCGCATCGGCGTACCGTCCACGGCCACGCCGACCGTCTCGACAAACGAGGGATAGACGCAGATCGACGCCACGTTGGGGATGTGCGGATACTTCTCGTAGAACTCCGCGGCCTTGCGGGCGAACTCCGTAACGGAGCTTACCGAGTCGTTGCACGAGAGGGTCGTCAGATCGATGGCCGAATAGCAGAATTTGTAGACCTCCGTGTTGTGGTTGCGGGCTTCGGCCACCTTGCGGATGCGGGCGACCTCTTCGTCCACGCGCTCCGGGCTCCATGCCGGAGCATATTCGTTCAGGTGATTGGCGTATTCCATACGATTTGGCTGTTTTCGACAAAATTAGAAAAATTATTCGATCCGCGGGCCTCCTGCGGAAAATTATTTTCGCTCCGGTTTTTGGCCGGGTGCCGCCCCTCCTCCGTACACTGCAAAAAAAGGGCCTGAACCTTTCGGTTCAAGCCCCTTGTCAGTTCCCGCCGTCTGCTCCTTTCGGAACGCCGCGGGTGTTTCGGCATATCGCTTACTTGAGCGCCTTCAGATTGACATCCTTGGCAGCCTTCTTGGCCAGCTCGGGATTCTTCGTGGTAGCGCTCTTGAGCTGAGCATTGGCGGTATTCATGTCGCCTTCCTTCACGGCGATCACGGCGCGCAGGTAGTCAGCCTCGGCCGAGTTGTCCTTGGCGATGGCCTTCTTGGCACCTGCCAGGTCGTTCGACTGTACCAGAGCGATGGCGGCGTTGTAGCCCTCGAGGTTCTTGGCAGCGGTCTTGTAGTCGCCCTCGGCGGCAGCCATGGCAGCCTTGGCCTGAGCGTCGGCGGCAGCGGCATACTTCTTGGCCTCGGCGGTGTTGCCGTTAGCCAGGTTGGCCAGCAGGAGGTTCTTGTTCATCTCCTTCGACGAATCCATCTTGGCAGCCTTCTCGAACGACTTCAGGGCAGCGGCCTTGTCGCCGACCTTCGTCTGGGCTACGCCGAGGTTGTTCCAAACGCGGGCGTCGTTGTACTTCTTCGAAGCGGCGGTCAGGATGGCAACCTGCTCGGCGGGATCCTCGGTCAGCACCTGTGCGGCGAAGAGGTACTCCTCAACCGACAGCTCGCCGCCGTTGCGGAATGCGGCCATGATCTCCTCGTCGGTCTTGCCCTGCAGGTCGGTGGTGTTCACGATCTGCGAGCGGCGCAGCTCGGGAAGGATCTCCTCCTTGAGCTCGTTGAATACGGCCGACATGTTCTTGATCTCGCTCTCACGCTCTGCGGGCGAGTTGTAGAGGCTCAGCACCTGGAGAATGAGGTTCTTGTCCTTGATGTTCGACTTCTCGACGAGCTCCTTGAAGCCGTCCCAGTCCTCACCGTAGGCTGCGGCGTCGATGTCGAGACCCGAATCCTTGAGCAGCTTGGCAACAACCTTGTGTCCCGACTCGCTACGAGCCTTCGACAGCTTGTCGTTGAACTTCTCCGGACCGTCGGGCGAAGCGTAACCCTTCACGGCGATGCTCTGCGTGGCGCGGTCGTTCGTGAGGTTCTTGTCGACGTTCTCCTTGAAGGCGTCGAGGTTGGCGGCCTTCTCGTTCTTCTTCGTTACAACCGACGAATTGATCTTGTAGAGCAGGTCGGTCTTGTCCACCACGGTGGTGATGCGCTTGAAGTTGTTGTCCATCTGCTCCATCAGATCACCGTACTTGAGGTCCTTCTGCAGCGTGTTCACGCCGTAGGCAACCGTCAGACCGAACTTCTTGGTCAGATCAGCCTTGGCAGCCTCGTCATTGCCGGCCAGCACGGCAGCCTCCTCCTTGGTGGGGATGGCACCCGTGTTGAGGTTCACGAGCGTGAACTCCTTGCACTTGCCGCCCGGGCACTTGATCTCGGCACGGAGCTGCAGTTCGCTCTGGTCCATGCGGGGATCGTACGGGAACTCGACGTGCTGCGTGTAATTGCCGCCGTTGCTCATGTCTACGACTGCATAGTTCTCGTCTACCTTCGAACCCTGGTAGTATTGGGTGGTGCCGGCCACTTCGCCGCCTTCGAATACGATGACGGGAGTAACTTTGATGATGGCTTTCTTGTTGAAATACTCAACGGGGAAGGTTACATTGATGTCTGCGGCAACCGTGCCGTTGTTCAGCGTCAGGATCTCGGGAGTGACCGTCAGCTTGATGTCGTCCCGGTTCTTGGCCATCTTCTTGAAGCAATTACAACTCGAGAATGCCAGTGCGGCAGCAACGAGTACAACGCTCAATTTCATTAGATTTTTCATAATCGTAAAATTAATGTGTTTATTTAAATGTTTGCCTTTTTCCTGTTACTTTCGCGGAAGTTCCGATTCGCAAGACGCCGTTTGGGCGTCCGGGTTTCGGAATTCAACCCGCTGAACAACGCAAATATAGAAAACTCTTGGTAAATGTGCAATATTTCGGACGTTATTTCGATACTTTTTCGTCCGAAATAAGCACATTGACAGTCTGTTTACTCCTCTTTGCGTCCGGGACGGTCGCGGCGCTCGCGGCGTTCGCCGCGGTCGGGACGGTCTTCGCGGGGACGACGCTCGCGCTCCACATAGCCTTCGGGCTTGGGCAGCAGCACCTTGCGCGACAATTTGAGCTTGTTGGTCTTGGGGTCGATGCCGATCAGCTTCACGTCGATCTCGTCGCCCTCTTTCAGGCCGGTCTCCTCCATGGTCTCGAAACGCTTGTAGTCGATCTCCGAAATATGGAGCAGGGCGTCCTTGCCGGGCATGATCTCGACGAATGCGCCGAAGGTGACGATCGAACGGATCTTGCCGTGGTAGGGCTCGCCGACCTCCGGAATCGCAACGATGGCCTTGATGCGGTTCAGCGCGCCGTCGAGCGCGGTCTTGTCCTGTCCGAAGATGTCCACGATGCCCTTGTTGTCCACCTCCGTGATGGTGATGGTCGTGCCCGTAGTCTTCTGGATGTCCTGAATCACCTTGCCGCCGGGGCCGATCACGGCGCCGATCATGTCCTGCGGAATGGTGATCTGCACGATGCGCGGCACGCAGGGCTTGTAGTCCTCGCGCGGCTCGGCGATGCACTCGGTGAGTTTGCCGAGGATGTGCAGGCGTCCCTTGCGGGCCTGCTCCAGCGCGGCGGCCAGCACTTCGTACGAAAGACCGTCCACCTTGATGTCCATCTGGGTGGCGGTGATGCCGTCCTTGGTGCCCGTCACCTTGAAGTCCATGTCTCCGAGGTGGTCCTCATCGCCGAGGATGTCCGAGAGCACGGCCCACTTGCCCGTGGCCGAGTCGGTGATCAGACCCATGGCGATACCCGACACAGGCTTCTTGATCTTCACGCCGGCGTCCATCAGCGCGAGGGTTCCGGCGCAGACGGTGGCCATCGACGACGAGCCGTTCGACTCGAGGATGTCCGAAACGACGCGCACGGCGTAGGGATTCTCCTCGCCCAGCGGAATCATCGGTTTGAGGG
>ERZ824575.3874-NODE-3874-length-10049-cov-2.671603_pt1 | contig 10049 bp, 10 predicted proteins | sample MGYA00519470_ERZ824575 | MGnify/ENA primary metagenome ERZ824575 (study PRJEB31778, sample SAMEA3449170) | human gut metagenome | biome: human gut; feature: human-associated habitat; material: faeces | place: United Kingdom | collected 2010/2012 ...
GTTCAAAGCCACTCACAGCAAAACAATTAAGTGAACTGAGAGGTGAAAAACTTGTCAACTTGATTAAGCGTGAGGGTAACGTGGTGTTTGAAAGTGGAGACAGCATAACACTGCGTGAATACAACAAGGTTTTGAAGTTGGTTGAGAAGTCGCAAAAGATGGCGAAAAAGTACGGCTCAACCAGAGACATTCAACCGCCAACGGGTGTAACGTCAGTTGCGGGTTTACGAAAATTCAAGACATTTGTTGAAAGAACCTCACAAAGCGAATTTTGGGAGATTGAAAGAGAACAAATGATTGCTAATTTCTTAAAGTCTCTTTCTGCTTTGGGTGAAAATTCCATTGGTTACACAAAGATATTGAAGCGCATTAAACGAATTGGAAAGACCAGAACTATCAACATTTTGTCTGCATTGGTTGATTCAAGACGCAGTTACAGTGTTGCTTATTATTTCGCAAGTAACCAAGAGGAAATGAAGAGCAGATTGCAAGACATTTTCGATGCGTTTGGTATTGAGTGGAACGACGATGTAAACTACACGGCAGACGTAAATGCACCGAAGAGTGAGCAAGAGGGCGGCTTTGAAGAGGTGTCTGACGAAGAGTTGGAAAACATATTCAGTTAATTTAACGGCGGTGGCGGCATGGAACAAACTATCTATATTGCGGACTTTGAAACCCGTGCGGGTGAACAAGCCCAAAAGGAAGAAAAAACATGGGTTTGGGGTTGGACAATCACCAACATCATGTATGAAGAGCAAGTGTGGCACGGCTCTACAATTAAAGAGTTTTTCAAGTTCATAAAGAAAACAGGCAATTCAATAATCTATTTTCACAACTTAAAATTCGACGGAAAAAACATTCTCGATTACTTATTAAAAAACGGCTACACTCATGTTAGAACCCGTAAAGAGTTCAATGAGGATAGCAAGAACTTTATGACTTTGATTGACGGTAGCGGCGTGTTTTATTCTATCACCATTCACAACGGGTATAGAAAGAAAGTTGAGTTCCGTGACAGCTTTAAGAAAGCACCATTCAGTGTTGCAAAATTGGGTAAGGATTTTAAGACCAAATATCAGAAAACAACACTGGACTATGTTTTAGACCGTCCAGAGGGCTACAAGCCAGACCGACGAATTGGAGTACATGAAAAACGACGTTCGTGTTGTCGCGGAGGTGTTGCGTAGTTTCTACTTAAAGGGTTATGACCGAATGACAATAGGTAGTGACGCATTAACAACATTTAAGGATATGTCGGGTACAAACTATTTCAATAACCACTTCCCGCAGTTGGACGGTGGCGAAGATGCGTTTGTGCGAAAGGCATACAGAGGTGGTTGGTGCTACGTCAACCCAAAGTATCAAGCAATGACAATAAAAGGGAACGGCAACACATACGACGTAAACAGCTTGTACCCCTCAATGTTAAGTTCAACACCGTATTTGTTGAACGGTGTCGAGACAGTCAATTTATACCCTTGCTACAACGGTGTATACTACACGGGCGAATATACACCCGACCCCGTAGCACCTTTGTATGTGTGCCACATCAGAGCGCACTTTGTCGTAAAAGACGGCTACTTACCGACAATCCAATTAAAAAACAACTTTAGATTCGCACAGAATGAATACATAACCGATAGTGAGGGCGTAGAGGATTTATACTTGACAAGCGTTGACTATGAGTTATTCAGAAAACACTACGATGTGCATTATCTGGAATTTGTTGACGGCTATAAGTATGTAGGGGTTAGTGGCTTATTTGATGGCTATATAAACCACTTCATGGAAATTAAGACAACGACAAAGGGTGCGGAGAAAGCAATAGCAAAGTTGTTTTTGAATAACCTGTATGGAAAATTTGCACAGTCAGTTGAAAGTCAGACAAAAATACCGTACTTGAACGAAGAGAAACAGAGAGTGCAATATACAACGTCCGAATATGAGGAAAGAAAACCTGTCTATGTCCCTGTTGGTGCATTTTGTACAGCGTATTCACGACGTTTTACCATTACACACGCACAAGAAAATTATGAGCGTTTTTGCTATGCTGATACAGATAGTATTCACTGTTTAGGCGAAGCAGAGGGGTTGAAAATACACCCAGATAACCTTTGTTGTTGGAAGCACGAAAGTTCATGGGACAGCGCACGTTTTCTTAGACAGAAAACCTATATGGAACATATCGTTGAAGAAGATGAAAACCCCGTTGACCCACACTGGCTTGTGAAGTGTGCGGGTATGCCGCAGAACGTCAAGGAGGTTTTCTTGCGAGACATTGAAACAGGTGTAAAAACTCCCGACAACTTCGACATTGGCTTGTCGTATGAAAATCTAAAGCTAAGACCGAAAACAGTTGACGGCGGTGTTATTCTGTGTACAACACCGTTTAGTATTAAATAACCCTCATTTTCTTTTATTTTACTGTTGACTTTTACGTTAAAATATGGTATACTCTTCTTAGAAGCTGAAACAAGACTTCAAATCAAACGAAAGCGAGGACTTCAAAAATGAAGAAAAACGAAGCAATCAAGCACATCATTAACAAGGGTTTTACCAAGCGTGTTGCGGGTAAAATCTACCAGAGAGCAGTGGAAAACGTGGAACTGGACGTTGAAGCTGTTGACACCGCCGTTAAGGACTACATGAACAACCAGTTTAACGAGGACAAGGAGGACTAACAAATGAAGATTATCAACACTTCCCACGAAAACATGAGCAAGGTGGATGTTTACCGCCTTACTAAATCTCCCGCCGTTATGAAGATGTCCAACGTACCCGACGACGAGGAAATCACGGTTTCCAAGTGGTGTACCTATGAGGAAGCCGACGCAAAGAATCCCGAAACCATCAACACTATTCTGGCTATTGCCGACGATGTAACGGGCTGTTGCTACGCAACCAACAGCGAAACTTTCCGTCGTTCTTTCGGTGAAATTACCGACATTTTCGGTAATGACGGCTTCACTATCTCCGTCATGCACGGTGTCTCCAAGAACGGCAGAGATTTTATCACCGCTGTTTTCTGCAAGGAGGTTTAATATATGACCCGTGATGAAGTATTAGCACTCATCACGCAAGCCGCAAACGCCGACACAGCACCCGCCGCCCTTTCGGAGTTGACGGGTGCTGTCAACGATTTGTTCAACACAAACGAAAGTCTGACACAGACTGTGACCGAACAGGGCGCAACTATTGCCAACTTGCGTGACACAAACATGAGACTGTTTCTTGCACAGACCGAAAAGGTTGAGGACAAGAAGCCGCCCGAACCCGAAAAGACCCCAGACGATTATCTGGGCGAACTGATTAACAAAATCAAGGAGGACTAAAAGCTATGGCACAGATTAGCAACGTCGATTTGTGGAACGCTGTGCGAAAATCTTTTCCTAATTTCGCAAGCCACACCGCAGAAGCAACTAAAGAGTTCTTCACCGAAGCAGGCTTTGAAAAGCTGAAAAACTGGAACATTGACACTCTCAATGAGTTCTTCAATCTGTCTATGCGTGTATGGCTGAATGTTGTAAACATCAGCCACGCCGAGGACACCTTGGAGGGACAGGGCTTTGGTGAATATTTCGATATGCCTTGGGGTGCATACATTCAGCGTATGGCAACCAACAGCATTAAACCTATCAGCGCAAAGTACAAGAACCTTGTGGACGGCGGTTCCGTTGACCCCTTTATTATCCGAAAGCCTACTGTTACTGAGCGTTTCTGGAAGCAGAATTTCGACTTCCAGAGCCTTGTGACTATTCCCGACGACTTCCAGATGAAGCAGATTTTCGTTTCCGAATATGGTATGTCTGAGTTTATGGCAGGTATCATGGCGGGTCTGGAAAACGGCTATATCATCCAGAAGTACGTTAACAAACTGGAAGCAATCAACGCAGGTATCAACAGCACCGACAACGTGATGCAGGACACTCAGCACGTCAAAGCACCTCTGTCCGCTGTTCCTACTGACGATGAACTCAAGGGCTTCCTCATGGCTGTTAAGAACATTGTATCTGCAATGACTATCAGCCCGCAGACCGATGCATTTAACGCAATGCACTTTGCGTCCACTCAGAGCAAGGATAGACTGAAACTGCTTATCCGTCCTGCTATCAGAAATGCGCTGAACATTTACACTATGGCAGGAACTTTCAACCCCGAATATCTGAATCTGGGTGTTGACATTATCGAAGTACCCAACTTCGGTGGCTTGAAGCCTTACGCAGACGCAGACTTTAAGACTCCCCTCTATGAGGTGTACGACAAACTGGGTGCTGTTATCGGCTATAATAAGGCAGAGGGACAGACCGCCGTTAATGTTGAAGCCGCAGACGTGTTCTGGAAAGACCCGAACGAGGGTGTCAACGCCATGTTGGCTGATAAGGGACTTATCTTCGAGTGCAGACAGAACCCTTACACTGTCGAGCCTGTAAGAAACGGTGCAGGACGCTACACCAACTATTGGGCTTCCAGTCCTAACAACTGTGTAGCTTATGACCCTCTGTACAACGTGGTTCTGTTCGAGAACGAAGCTGTCTAAGGGAAAACGTATTCGCACCGTGTAGAGTTTTCGCACGGTGCGAATTTTTATTAGGAGGTAAAAATGGCAGTATATAGCATTACTGGATATTTCAATACTGGGTTCGGGTCTGGCAACATCCCAGACAGCCCCGCCGTTTTGCGTCTGGCAACCTCAAAGGTGTTCCCCTCTAACTGGCTGTTGCAGAACAAGGATTTAACCACAACCCGCCTTAATGCAACATGGAGCGAGGTTGAAAACATTGACTATGTTGCAATCGGAAACAGCTACTATTTTGTTGTGGGAATCAAAATGCAGACAGAAGTTTGTGCAGAACTTACTTTACAGCTTGACGGTCTGACAACGGCGGGTGGAATTAACGCATTGTCGTTTACAGACGGTTGGTGTAAAAGAGCGCACACAGGAAACGACACACTGTTTGCGAACAATATCCCAGAACCTTTCCAACCCGCACAAGACCTTGTTATTGACGGGGTTAAGAAAATCGGAACAAACCCACTGTACTACACATTTATTTCTGCAACAGTTGATTTATATAACATTGAAAAAGTTGCTGACGAATATTTGGACAGTGGCGGTGGAATTGCTTGTTATGTCCCGACTATTCCAAAAGCAAAGTTTGAAACAGAGGTTGTTATTTCCACACCACAGGGGATTACCGCAAATAAATTACCAAACACAACACTGTATTATCACACAGAGGACAACGCGGGTGGGTATGATGATTTAACGCCCGCACTACAAACATTGCGTTCATTGGGGCTTGATACAGCTATTACTGGTTCGTACAGTGTACCCCGTGAGTGGGCTATTTTTGCGGGGTATAGTGAGGGTATTCGCACCTTGCATGGGTTAGGTGGAAGCGAAGTTAGCGGAATACCCTATGTTTACGGAAGCGCAAAAAACAAAAAGGTGTATTCCCTCTTCAATCTGTACACAATTATTGCAACAGCGAACGGAAGTTCCGTAACTAAAGACGGGCATACCCTATACAATAACGACCAGTCGCCCGAATTGTTTGCAATATCAAACCCCGCACCGAATGGGTATCCCGCATTGCAGTTCCTTTACAATGAGGGTAGACGCTGTTTCGCAATGGAAAACGGCGTTGTCGGTGAAAGTTGGTTGAACGCACCTATTGCATACGGGCAAGTTAGCGGAAGCCTTGTTCAGAAACAGCAGTACGCAAACCGTGAAGCATTGCAGACAGCCAACCGACAGTTTGACGCAGTGAGCGGAATTGCTAATGTTATCGGAAAAGCCGTAAGCGGTGATATTGGAGGTTTAATTAGTGGTATTTGGGGAACAGCTACGTCACAGGCAATGGGCGAAGTTTCACAAATGAACCAGAGAGCCGAATTTGAGACAACACAAAGTTTTGTTGTTCCCGAAATCCAGTTCCCGCAGGGTGTCGTAAACCAAAAGGCAACGGGTAACGGTTTCCTTGTGTATCGTGTAAGACTTTCCGACAACGACGTTGCAAGGCTTGACAAGTTCCTTACCATGTACGGCTACGCACAGAGTAAACCACTTGAAAAGTCAGACTTCACAAACCGTCGATACTTCAATTATGTACAAGCAGACGGCGTAAATGTTGGTGGCAACATCGGGTTGCGAATCCGTGAAATGATTGCACAGCAGTTGTCGGGCGGTGTTCGTATCTGGCACACTTTACCGAACCCGTCTTACTACAACAACAACCCGATTAAATAGGAGGTATAACCATGTTATGGTATCAATATTGTTTTGGCAACTTGCCGTTGAAGAATCTTAACGAACGCAAGTTAGCCAAGTACGAAACAGACCGTGAGTTTATTAACAACTTTCAGCGTTTGTTCAACCTCTCATTGAATACGTTTGAGTGGACGGGGCTTCCCGAAACCTGTAATGAGAGATTTTTGGAAATGTCGCTGTTGCTGTACGGTGCGGCAATCATCGTGGAACAGGAGGGTGCATACATCAACCTTGCGTTTGCACAGGGCGCAAACATTAACGTATACGGTGAACCCATGAACGGTTACGGCTACGGGTTAAACGGCTTCAACAAAGAGTACAACTTGTACATCGACGGCGCAGAGCAGTCAAGCGTTGTGGTTGACGGTATCGCACAGAAAGGCTCTAAGAAATATGATGCTGTAATGTGTAGAGACAGCCGCACGGCTTACCCGTATGTGAACTACCTGTTGACAGCGGCACAGCGTTTGACCCGTGCAATGAGAACAATGGACGTTATTTCCCAGAACTTGAAACAGCCCGTCATTATCACCTGTGAAGAAAGCATGGTGAAATCGGTTAAAGAAACCCTTAACCAGAGAGGTGACAATGTTTCTGCAATCATTAGTTCGGGCAAACTCCCCATTGACAGTTTTAAGGTTTGGGACACAAAGGTGAACCCCGACACACTAAAGGTTATGTGGGAACACTTTGAGCGTCTTGACAGCCAAGTTAAGGAACTCATGGGAATTAACAATCTGGCACAGGTTGACAAAAAGGAGCGACTGTTGGTTGATGAAGTGAACGCCAACAATGAAGCCACAGAGGAAAGCGTGGAACACAGACTTGTTGAAAGACAAAAGTTCTGTGAGCGTGTCAACAAGGCGTTCGGGTTGGAAATCTCTGTGAAGCTGAGACAGCCCGTGGAAAATTCGCACGGTGCGAAAAATGAGGAAGAGGAGGTGGAAGAAGATGTTGAGGATTGAAACCACAGTTACAGAGTTGGTTGGTGAACTCACTAAGGAGGTACACCGCTTGAAAAACACCAAAACTGAAATGAACCGAGAAGTTGTGTGCAACAACATTTACGCTCTTTCTGAAAGTATCAAAGATTTAACGGAGGTGACGAAGAGTGTACACAATGCGTGATTATGACGAATTGAAAACCCTTGAAGAGTTCTTACAGGGTGAAGAAATTTCTACACTCTTCGAGGGAACAACCATTGACGAAGCAACACAACAGGCGGTTTATAACTGGTTCAAGTTCCGCAAGGTTTGTGACAACGACAAATTCCAGTTGTTTTTCAATCGCCTTGTCAATGCACACAGTGAACAGTATTATAGTCTGGTTCGTGTGCAGTCTATCAAGTTTGACCCCCTTGTTACACAGTACATGGAGCGTCTAATTGATAGAAGCGCAACAAACAGTGAAAACGAGAAGCGCACATCCAACCGTAGCGGGAACGCAAATAACACTGACAGGACAACGGGCGGTGACACCACAGCTACGGAGGGCAGTGCTTCCACGACTAACACCGACAACGTAAACACAACGCAGAAGGGAACACAAAAGGGAAGTCAAAACGGTTCGTCAAACGACAAGTCTATGTCTGCACAGTTGCCACAATCTTCTACGGGTGCGGGCGCAGGTTTGCCCGATGCGTTAAACTGGAACTATGCGACACAGCAGGACGAAAGCAAGAACACAAACAAACAAAACACTAACAATGAGACAACGGGAAATTCCACCTCTAACGGAACGTCAAAAGGCACGGCAACAAACGAACAGACAACCAAGGTTACACACAACACAACGGTTACGGGTTCTAATAATCACAATGAAAACGAAACGTCGAACGGCGAAAGAAATGGCTCGAACTCCGAGGTTGTGAAAGAGCGTTCAACGGGTCGAAGTGGTGAGACACCCGAACTGTTAAGTAAGGCAATCACATATATCAGTAAGACAAATGCGTTTTTCTGGTTGGTTGACAAGTTGGAAGCTGTATTTATGACCGTGTATGAGTAAAGGAGAAACTATGAAAATGGCGTATATTGTAACCCTTATCTTTATTATTTTTGATTTTGCGAGCGGCTATATTGCCGCAGTAAAAAACAAAGAAGTGTCCTCCAAGGTTATGCGTGAGGGGATTTTCCATAAAGCGGCGCTAATCATGCTTATGGTGCTTGCGGCGGCTGTGGAATATGCAGAGGGATTTATTTTCACTGACAACCCCATTCCCGTTGTAATGCCGTGCTGTGTATACATTTGTATTATGGAAATCACAAGTGTATTGGAGAACATTTGCAAACTCAATCCCGAAATTTTACCCGAAAAGGTTAGGGGAATCTTTGGTGCATTTATTGACACTAAAAAGGAGGACTAAAACATGGCTGAACGTGAACTGTCCCCGCAGGGATATATTATCACGAAAGACCCTGTTAATGTCAATCCGTTCTGGGAGCAGGAGGGGTCTAACCCCTCCGCCCAGTTGCCAAACGGTGGCACAGCAGGGCAAGTTTTAACGAAGAAGTCTGCGAACAATTTTGACGTGGAGTGGAAAGACATTCCACCTTACATCACAGAAGAAGAATTAAACGCCGCAACAGAAGAATGGGGCGAAAGTTTACTGGCAGAGCGTGAGCAGAGAACACAGGAATTTGATTATCTGACACAGCAAATTGCAGGGCTTAACATCCCCAATCTTGCACCCGTCGTTGAAGCAGTGCAAACACTTTCACAGAATTTGCAGGAAGAAGCAACCGCCCGTGAACAGGCTGACACTGCACTGGGTGAGCGCATCGACAATTTGTATATTCCTAACGTCGAACCACTTAAGCAACGTGTAAGCGAAATCGAAACAGAGCAAGAGCAGATTAAACAGACAGTAAACGGTCTGGGTGAAGATATTACGAACGAAGCAACCGCCCGTGAACAGGCTGACACCGCACTGGGTGAACGTATCGACAATGAAGCAACAGCCCGTGAACAGGCTGACACCGCACTGGGTGAACGTATCGACAATGTTAGACAGCTTCCAGAGGGTGGCACGGCAGGGCAAGTTGTGACAAAGGGTGAAAACGGTGTACCTGTGTGGAGTGACCCCGCAGGTGGTGAAAGTGGCGAACCTTATGTACTTCCACAAGCAACTGAAAATGTTCTGGGCGGTGTTAAGGCAAAAGAAAAAACGACTGAATCCGTTGAGGTTGCCATTGACAGCAACACGGGAAAACTTTATGTACCAGAACAAAGCGGTGGTGGCGGTGGTGGAAGCTATGTTCTCCCGCAAGCGACAGAAAATGCACTGGGTGGTGTTAAAGCAAAGCCAAAAACAACCGAGAGTGTTGAGGTTGCCATTGACACCAGCACAGGAAAACTTTACGTTCCAGAACAGAGCGGTGGAGGTTCTGCGGGTGGTGGAATCGGAAACGGAACACTTGTAGCATTGTTCGGGAGTGAAACACCCGCACTTACTGGTGGTTCGTCTTTCGCATCCGACACGGAAATTCCTCTTGTCGGTGACGCAACAACGAGCGAACTTCAAAACGTGCTTGCAACCTATAAGTATTTCCGTGTTGATATTTTAAGTGCGGGAACTTCCTACGGCTTCCACTCATTTGTTGTAGGTAACCCGAACGCATTGCACGGTGTTCCTGCCGCACAAGCACAATACTTCAAGGCTGAAATGCCTTATATCCAGTCACTTTTACAGCTTTATGTGAAATCTAATGCATCCTATCAGCAAGCGTTTCACTTGAAGAGTGTTAAATATAGCGACGCAATCACCGCTGTTGCATT
>ERZ824575.3884-NODE-3884-length-10020-cov-4.929553_pt1 | contig 10020 bp, 10 predicted proteins | sample MGYA00519470_ERZ824575 | MGnify/ENA primary metagenome ERZ824575 (study PRJEB31778, sample SAMEA3449170) | human gut metagenome | biome: human gut; feature: human-associated habitat; material: faeces | place: United Kingdom | collected 2010/2012 ...
AACAGGCCCTTCACGCCGTCCAGAATACCCTTTACGTCGTCCACCTTGATCTTGGCCTTTACGCCCTCGACCACCTTTTCGATCATCTCGTCGGGCAGGTCGATATCCAGCAGCTTTTCCACCGTCTTGATCGGCTCGCTCTGGAAAGAGGCCAGCAGCGTTTTATCGCTTTGCAGCTTTTTTACAATTTCCTCAATCTTGGCTTTGATATCCATAAATTTTGCTTCCTTTCTGTATGGGGTACGTTTATGATACTGCAAACGATGAAAAAAACAAGTGAAAAGATGGAACCTTCCGCGCGTCCGTCCGTTTAATAAAGTGAAGGGGCTGAACCCTTCAAATAAAAGAAAGAGGATTAGAAATATGAAAAAGGCCCTGATCATGCTGCTGTGCCTGCTTGCCGCGCTGTGCCTGGCCGTGCCCGCCCTGGGCGAGGGCGTATCCCGCACCGTATCCGTATCCGGCTCATCCAACATCTCCCTTGCCGCCGATACCGCCACGCTGCGCATCGGCGTAAGCACTGTGCGTGATACCGTCGCCGAAGCGCAGAGCGAAAACAATGAAATCATGCAGCGCGTCATCGCCGCCATCCTGGGTCAGAACGTGGCGCAGGAGGATGTTGTCACTTCCGACTTTTCCGTGTACACTGAGCGCGACTACAGCGATGCTTCCGTCCCTGTGCGCTACCATGTGGACAACACGCTCTACGTTACCGTACGCGCGCTGGACACTGTGGGCGATGTAATTGACGCGGCCACAACCGCTGGCGCAAACCAGATGTACGGCCTCACCTTCAGCAGCAGCGGCGAAACCGCCGCCTATGAAAAGGCGCTGCGCCGCGCCGTGGCTGCCCCTGCAGGACGCCGCGACCCAGACGCCGCCCGCCAGACAGAGAAGATACAGCAGCCACGCGGCGGGGTAGAGCACGCCCGCCATTGCGGCCAGTGTCAGCACCGCGACGATGGCGGACAGTGCCGCCAGTGGTGCGACGGATGCCGGGACGCGGCATTTCAGCGTCAGCACCGCGCAGCCGCAGAACAGCGCCGCCACCGCCGCCAGTACGCAGAGTAGTTCCATAGGGTCAGCTCCTTGCTGTGATAAATTGCGTGTAGGGGCGTCGGGGACGCGGCCCCTACAAATGTGCAGGAATGTAGGGGCCGCACATGTGCGGCCCGCAGCTTTCCCGCAAACGACCGCTTATTTTTGTGCCGCGGGCCGGGCATGCCCGGCCCCTACGGTGGCAGCGTCTCTGTAGAGGCGAACATGGTTCGCCCGCCCGTTCACCACTTTCCCTTTTAACGAGGTAACATCATGAAAGCCCGAATCATCCGCGAACCCCGCTGCGCCTTACTCTGGCGCATTGACGAAAGCTACCCCAACTATGCCGCCATCGCCCGCGCGGCCAGGCGCTATGACGTCAAGCTCCGCCCCGTCGCGGACGGCGACCTCGGCGGCATCGTCGGGGATCTCTGCGCGGGTAAGCCCGCCCCGGCGTTTGCGCCGCTTATCGCGGTGCCGGACCGCCCGGCCATCATCGTCAGCGGACTGCGCCATGACAACGGCGAGTTGGGCGCGTTCCTTGACCTTATCAAAATGGGCGGCGCGTCCATTCCGGTGCGCAGCATGGTCACGCCTACCAGCAAGGGCTGGACACTGGCAAACCTGCTGCTGGAATTAAACACCGAGCACGAGACCGTGCAGGGCGGCAACGCATGAAGCGCCGCCTGACCGCGCTGCTGCTGGTACTGCTTTGTCTGCCGCTGACCGCCTGCCAAAAGCAGCAAAATTTGTACAGTGCCACTTGGTTCGACCTGTTCGATACTGTCGCCATCGTGCAGGGCTATGCCGACAGCCAGGACAGCTGGAACGCCCAGGCACAGGCCGTGTACAGCGATTTACAGCGCTATAACGAATTGTTTGACATCTACCACCACTATGATGGCGTCATCAACCTGTATGATGTCAACGCCCGGGCCGCCGCTGCGCCGGTGCAGGTCAGCGACGAGCTGTACGCATTTTTGCGCTGGTGTAAAGACACCGCTTACCCTGCCGCCAACGGCGCGACGAACATCGCCGCAGGTGCGGTGCTGCGCCTGTGGCACGACGCGCGGGAAAGCGACTCCCCTGCCCCGCCCGACGCGGACGTCATCGCGGCGGCGCTGGCGCATATCGACATAGAAGATCTGGTTCTGGACGATGCAGCACAAACCGTCTATTTTGCTGACCCGGAGATGGCGCTCGACGTCGGTGCGGTGGGCAAGGGCTACGCTGTGGAGCAGACCGCCCGGGCCGCACAGGCCCGCGGGCTGACCAGCGCCCTGCTGAACATCGGCGGCAATGTGCGCGCTATCGGCACAAAGCCCGGCGGCAAGCCCTGGACCGCGGGTGTCGAGAATCCCTGGGGCGATGACCCCGCGTACATACAGGCCGTCGAGCTGGCCGACGGCGACAGCCTGGTCATCAGCGGCGACTACCAGCGCTACTTTGAGTACGACGGCGTGCGGTACGCTCACCTGATCGATCTGACGACGGGCTACCCTGCCCGCTACGTCAGCAGCGTGGCCGTGCTGGCCCGCGCCGACACCGGAGGTCTGGCCGACGCGCTTTCCACCGGGCTGTTCTGTCTGCCCGAGGAGACCGGCCAGGCCCTGGCCGCGCAAAACCACTATGCCGTCCTCTGGATGCACCCTGACGAGACTACGAGCCGGAGCGCGGACTGGCCGCAATAAAAACAACCCCCGATTGCCTGAAATCGGGGGTTATATATTTGCTGTAAATTTATACAAACTGTACAATTCTCACCGCTGCGGATTGATGATCGTGCGCCAATCGAGGTCGCCGTGCTCCAGGCCGTGGATGAGGACCTCGGCGGTGGCAATGTTTGTGGCAACGGGAACATTGTGCACGTCACAGATGCGCAGCAGGTTCATCTCGTTCGGCTCGCTGGGCTTGGCGCTGATGGGGTCGCGGAAGAAGAGCAGCATGTCCACTTCCTCACAGGCGATGCGCGCCACGATCTGCTCGGCACCGCCGTGGCCGCCGGGCAGGAACTTTGTGACCTTCAGCCCGGCGTTTTCCTCCACCAGGCGGCCGGTCGTGCCGGTTGCCAGCAGACGGTGCTGCTCCAAAATATGGCGATACGCCATACAAAACTGCACCATCAACTCCTTTTTGGAGTCATGGGCTATCAATGCAATCGTCATAGGTAAATGCCACCATCCTTCGCAGCAGAGTACAATATATTAAAAGGTAAGCGGGACGCGCTGCCCGCACAAACGCTTTGCCATGGCCTGTCCGGCCACAACGGCGGGATCCGCAGCGGGCGGTACCGTGCCGTTGGCCCCGGCCAGCTGCAGAACGCGGCTTTCGGGGATGACCGCCAAAAGCTGCACGCCGACGGTGTCGATGCACTCGTCCAGATCAGCCACGGCAGCGTTTTTGCCGAAGCTCTCGCGCCGGACGCGGTTCATCACCAGGCGCACGGCGCTCTGCGGGCGGCCACCCGCCAGCAGCCGGTCCGCCACGATCTTGCCGTCGCGCAGGGCCACGGGGTCAGGCGTCAGCACCAGCAGGGCCTTGTCCGCCACGGTGGAGGCCGCTGTGAACGGCGCGCCCATGCCGGCAGCGGTGTCCAGCAGGATAAAATCAAAATAGGGCCGCATAGCGGTCAGCAGACGTCCCAGCGGGGCCGCCTCCACCGCGCCGCCCTCATACGGGGCGCTGATGACGGACAGCCCGGGGTACAGCGGGCTGGGCACAACGGCCTTGGCCCCCTCGCATCTGCCGCACAAAACATCCTCAATGTCGTAAACAGTGCGGCCATAGACGCCTGCGATAATGTCCACGCTGCGCAGACCGGAGTCCAGCTCCACCAGCAGGGTCTTGCGGCCCAGCCGTGCCAGACAGGCCCCCAGCAGTACCGAGACGGTACTTTTTCCGGTACCGCCCTTGCCGGAGCAGACCATGATACACTGTGCGTTCATGTCGGCTCCTCTCCACAGTTGCATTAACACTATCTCGCATATATTCTATCACACTTCCGGCTGGACTGCAACTGGCTTTTTGTCAAAATGTGACATGTTCTTTTTGAAGAAAATCACGATAAGGGAAACTTTTTGATGCACTAAATCGGCAGAATGCCCAAGCGCACCCGATGGGGGGTTGAGCAGCGCTCCGCAATCATCCGTCAAAGACGGCATCCAGCACAGCACGCAGGATGGGCGCGGCGTTGGACCCGCCACCGCCGTATTCCAGCACGACGGCCATGGCGATTTGCGGGTCGTCCGCGGGCGCATAGCCGATCAGCACCGAGTTGACATAGTGCCCGCCGCCGGGCAGGGTGTCCGCCAGCTGGGGACTGCCGGTCTTGGCTGCGCAGGCCACGGGGCCCTCGCGCAGGACGCGGGTCGTCCGGGCCATCCGCTTCATGCCGTCGCGGATGGGGCCGAACACGCCCTCGCCGCCCGGAACCGTGGTGAATGTCGGGGTGTACTGCCAGACGGTCTCGCCGGTGGCGGCGTTCACGGCGCGGTCCGCAAAATGCAGGGCGGGCCGCTGCCCGCAGTTGGCCAGCGTGGCCGCGTAGGCCGCCAGCTGCAGCGGCGTCACGGCGGTGTTGCCCTGCCCGATGGCGGCCATCAGAGTCAGCCCGGCCTGGTAGTTTTCGTCGCTGCTCCACGTCAGGCGGCCCTGTGCCTCGGCAATTTCAACGCCGGTGGGCGTGGCCAGTCCTAACTGGCGTGCCATCGCGGAAAACACATCCACGCTCAGCCGCCGCCCGACATCGTAAAAGAAGATGTTGCAGCTGTACTCCAGCGCCGTGCGCAGGTCTACCGGCCCGCCGTGGCCGTATTGCAGGCAGCCCGGCTGGTAGCCGCTGTAAAACCCGTACCGCCCGGTGCAGTTGACCGTGGCGGCGGGGTCGATGCCCGCGGTCAGCGCCGCCGCGGCCACGGCGGGCTTGAAGGCCGACCCCGGCGCGTACAGCCCCTGGCAGACGCGGTCCAGCAGCGGCGCGGCAGCATCGGCGGAGAGCGCCGCATAGTCTGCGCGGTAGCGGTTCAGATCGAAGCCCGGTACGCTGGCGGCGGCCAGGATGCCGCCGGTCTGCACATCCACGACCACCGCCGCCCCGGCACGGCACTCCCGCCCGGCCCCGGCAGCCTTGGTGGAGCGCAGGACCTCGATTTGGGATAAAAGCGCGTTTTGCAGTTCTTTTTGCAGAGCGCTGTCCACGGTCAGCACCAGCGTGACCCCGGGCACAGCCTCCCGCAGGGGCACGGTGCGGCGCACAGCGCCGTCAAAGCCGGTGTTCACGAGCACCCGCCCGTCCTGCCCGCGGAGCAGGTCGTCATAGGCGGCCTCCAACCCGCTCTGCCCGATGACAGCATCCATCGCAAGGCCGCGCTGCCGGGCAGTGGGCCACTGCTCTGCCGTGATCGGCCCGGTGAAGCCCAGCGCATGGGGCAGCAGCGTGCCGTTCGGCCAGGTGCGCACGCCACGGGCGGCGGCCCGCACTGCGCCGCTCTGCACAAGATCGGCCTTGTAAAACGACGTCAGAACGTCACTGCCGACGCCCTGCATCACGGGCAGCTCCCCCGCCGACGCGGCAGCAAAAAAGGCAGCAAGCTGTGTTTCCACATCCTTGCTGCCTGTCAGGCTCTCTATGGCTTTTACGGTCTCGCGCAGGTCGGTGCCCGGCGGCGCCGGGATGCGCAGGTAGACGTCATACACGGTGGTGTCGCGGGCCAGAACGACCCCGGCGCTGTCCACGATGGCCCCGCGCGCGGCGTGCTGGGTCACGGTGTAGCTGGCGGAGCTGGCCTCGGCGGCCTTATCGGCGTAGTAGTCGGCGCGGACGAACTGCATCCAGGCCAGCCGCGCGAAGAACGCCGCAAACACCGCGCCGCACAGCACCATCAGCACCGCCACGCGGACGCGGCGGCGGTGGGAGTTTTTGCGGTTGGCCATGGGATCACCTCGGTAAAAAATGGATTTGTTTGTCAGGAAATGGGACATGTAGGGGCTTGCGGCAGCCATTCACTGCGCGGGCCGATGGCGGGCATCGACCCCTACAAACCGCGCTGCCTATTTATTGTACCCAAAATTCGACGAAAAAGCAATTACTTTTTCACGAAATAGACCGTGCCCCACAAATCGGCGGTGTCGGTCAGCGGGACCTGCGCGGTCAGGCCGTCGGCGTCGGGGGCGGGCGCGGCGGCCAGTGTGCCCAGCCAGTCCCCGCCCGCGGTGGTCACGATGTCCCCTGCCGTCAGTGCGCAGTCGGCGGGCAGGCCGGTCAGGACCCACTGCCCCGGCGTGACCAACCCGGCATAGCTGCCGCAAAGCCCGGCAGCGGCGGAAAATTCCACGATGCAGGTGTCGCCGTCCGTGCGGGTAACGACCCCCGCGTACCGCCCGCCCGTGTCGAGGACGGCATTTCCCGGCGCGGCGTCCGGGCAGGCCAGCGTGAAGCCGCCGACGCCCCGGGCCACGACCCGCGCCGGGGTGACGCCGGTGATGCCCCGCCCGCAGCCGACAAGCTGCCGCAGGGCGGCGTTCTCGGCCAGCGCGTCGGCAGACTGTGCCAGCTGTTGATGCAGCGTGAAATTTTCCTGCTGCAGGGCGTCCAGCCGGGTCATGTAGTGCCTGCCGACAACGCGGTCTACCCGAGCCAGCGCGGCGGGCCAGAGTGCCGCCAGCTGCGGCAGGGCCAGCAAAAGCGCGGCCAGCACCAGCGGCACGGCCCAGCGCCAACGCCGCCTGCGGCGGCAAGAAAGATCCAGCTGCACAAACATCACCCCAAGGCAGAATATGCCTTGCGGGACGGGGTTAGACTTTGGTATAATACAGAAAGAATACAGCGCATGTAGGGGCGAGCATTGCTCGCCCGCGGAACGCAGTGGCAGCCGCAAAGTTCCCGGGCCGATGACGAGCATCGACCCCTACAGCGTAGGGGCGGATCCCCTATCCGCCCGGATATTTTCCGCTGCCGCACACGACCGCGGGCGAACCATGTTCGCCCCTACAAATTAAGAAAGGTCAACTTTTATGAAATACAAGCTCCTGTTACTCGATATAGACGGCACGCTGCGGCCCGGCAGCTGTGAGCGTGTGCCGAAGGAAAACGCCGAGGCCGTCTGCGCCGTGCAGAAGGCCGGCGTCAAGATCGCGATTGCCACGGGCCGCGGGCGCATCGGCGTGGGCAAGGGCCTGCTGCGCAGCATCCGGCCCGACTACTGGGTCTGCGCGGGCGGTGCGCAGCTGGTGGACTACAAGGGCGCAGACCTGGCCCTGCACCGCCTGACCACCGAGGAAATGTACGCGCTGGTGGACTTTTTTGAGGATTACGACCTGCCGCTGCGCTTTACCTACCACGACGCGAACTACGCCTACCTCGGCTATGAGGAGTTCGCCCGCCGCGAGCGGGAGAAAAATCTGGCGCTGAACATCGTGGACGGCGAGGATCAGGACAAGCATCTGGAGGAGATGCCCTTCGGCGCGTTCGGCTTTCTCTCGCAGGAGATGGCCGACAGATTTCAGGAAAAATACGGCTATCTGGGGCTGAATTTCCTGTTCTCCTACCCCGGCAGCGACGGCTGCGATATTTTGCAGCAGGGCGTTGACAAGGGCGCAGGTCTGCGGGAACTGGCGAAGCTGGCGGGCATCGACCCGGCGGACTGCGTGGCCGTGGGTGACGGCGATAACGACGTTGCGATGCTGAAAGCGGCGGGCCTCGGCATTGCCATGGGCAGCGGCAGCGCTGCCGCCAAGGCTGCCGCGGACCGCATCGGCCCCGACGCCGAGCCCCACGGCATTGCCGAGCTCTGCCGTGCGCTCTGGCCGGAGGCGTTTTAAATGGCCAAGTACACCCATGTCGGCCCCGGTCTGCCGCCGCTGCACGGTGCGCGGGCCATCGCGCTGATCTTAGGCAGCTTTCCCAGCCCCAAGAGCCGGGAGCAGGGCTTTTTCTACGGCCACAAGCAGAACCGCTTCTGGCCGATGATCGCCGCCGTGACCGGTGAGCCGGTACCCGATTGGGCCGACATCGAGGCGAAAAAGGCCATAATTTTAAAGCACGGGCTGGCCGTGTGGGACACGATCGGCGCGTGCGACATCAAAGGCGCGTCGGATGCGTCGATCCGCAACGCCGTGCCGAACGATGTGGCCGCGCTGATACAAAAGCTGGGCGTGCGGGCCGTGTTCTGCAACGGCGCGGCGTCGGGGCGTATCTACGCGAAATATGCAGAGCCCTTGACCCACCTGCCCGCCGCCGTGCTGCCCAGCACCAGCCCCGCCAACGCCGCCTGGTCCCCCGCGCGGCTGCAGGCGGCATGGGGCGCTGCTTTGGCACCGTTTTTGCGCGCGGATGGTTGCAAGTGAACGGATTTTGTTCTATAATAAAAAGGTATAATTTTAATATTGTCTGCCGGTAGGGGCGGGGCATGCCCCGCCCGCAGCCTTCCCATGGAAGGCGGTTGACCGTAAGGCCGCGGGCCGGACATGTCCGGCCCCTACAGAGCAAGAAAAACAGGGAGGTGCCTGCATGAGCAAATGGCAGGAAAAAACCAAACGCCCGGTGCTGCCGGTCTATATGGCGGCGCTGGTGTGGCCTATTATGGCCCTGCTGGTGCCCATCTACACGCTGGGCGGGCTGGTGCTGACCGCCGCGGTCAGCGCGGGTGCCTACTTTGCGGGCACAAAGCTCTGCCCTACCCGCGTTGTGCGCACCTACGTGCCCTATGCCACAGGCAGTGAGGACGTGGACGCCATGCTGAACGGCATTGCCGCAAACCTCGATGCACTGCATAAACTGAACGAGGCCATCCCCGACCCGCAGCTTTCCCGGGCCATGGACCGCATGGAGAAGGCAGGCCGCAGCATTGCCGCCGTTGTGGAGAAAACCCCCGACAAGGCGCGCAGCGTGGACCGCTTTGCCCGCTACTACCTGCCCGAGGTCGTCAAGCTGATGGGCACCTACGCGGCGCTGGAGCAGAACGGCGTCAGGGGCGAGAACGCCGCCCAGATCGAGGCCGAGCTGCGCCGCAACGCCGAGACGACGGCGACAGCCTTTGAAAACCAGCTGGATGCGCTCTACAGCGCCGAGGCAATGGATATTTCTACCGATATTGAGGTGCTGGACAGTATCCTGAAAAGCCAGAACCTTGCCAAGTAAATAGAGGATACAAGAAAGGAAGATCACTATGGCTGACCTGAGCAACGAACTGGACCTGAACGTACCCGCCGCCCCCTCTCTGACGCTGGATGCCGCCCCCGCGGCCCCGACGCTGACCCTGGACCCCGCCGCCGATGAGAAAGTCATCGCGGAAAGCAAAAAAGCGACCCCCGTGCAGGTCGAGGACACGCCCCTCTCCCCCGAGGAGCAGAAGATGGTGAATGACTTCGCCGAGAAAATCGACATCACGAACTCCCAGATGGTCTTGCAGTACGGCGCTGCCAGCCAGAAGAAGCTGAGCGACTTCTCCGAGACCGCGCTCTCCCGCGTCAAGACCAAGGACATGGGCGAGACCGGCGAGCTCATCACGAACCTGATTTCTGAATTGCAGGGCTTTGACGCCACCACCGAGCAGCCCAAGGGCATCTTCGGCTTCTTCAAAAAGACGTCCAACAGCATTGAGCAGCTCAAGACCCGCTATGACAGCGCCGACAAGAACGTCGAGCGCATCAAGGCTCAGCTGGAGGACCACCAGGTCACCCTGATGAAGGACATCACGATGCTGGATAAGATGTATGAGCTGAACCTTGTCTACTTCAAGGAGCTGACGATGTACATCCTGGCCGGCAAGAAGAAGCTGGCCGAGGTCCGCGCCAACGATCTGAAGGCCGCGCAGGAGAAGGCCCAGCGCACCCAGCTGCCCGAGGATGCCCAGGCCGCCCGCGACCTGGCCGACCTGTGTGACCGCTTTGAGAAGAAGCTCTACGATCTGGAGCTGACCCGCAATGTGTCCATCCAGATGGGCCCGCAGATCCGCCTGATCCAGTCCAACGACACGATGATGG
>ERZ824575.3887-NODE-3887-length-10017-cov-1.996888_pt1 | contig 10017 bp, 7 predicted proteins | sample MGYA00519470_ERZ824575 | MGnify/ENA primary metagenome ERZ824575 (study PRJEB31778, sample SAMEA3449170) | human gut metagenome | biome: human gut; feature: human-associated habitat; material: faeces | place: United Kingdom | collected 2010/2012 ...
TTTATCAAAACGAGGAACTCAAAAATTTTCATTTTACCGGAGATTTGGAGAGGTACGATGATTTTTCCGTCGCTTTGCGGATGTTGGAAAAAGCCACTAATATACGGTTTCTGGTGACCGGTCGCACTGTCGTAGTTCAAATAATATAACAATTACCTGATATAATGATGAATGGGGGTGAGAAAGCGGCTTACCCGGCTTTTTTCATGTCTTAACTTAACTAAAATAATCAGCTTATTTATGGGAGAAACAATCGTAGAAGCCCGGCACTTATCGCATCGTTATGCAACACAGTGGGCTATTCAAGACATTAATTTCGAAATCAGTCAGAGGGGGATTTTGGGGTTATTGGGTTCTAACGGAGCAGGTAAATCGACGACGATGAATATTATCTGTGGGGTTTTGAATCAGACCGAAGGGGAGGTTTTTATCAACGGTATCAATTTGAGGACCGATCCGGTAGAGGCCAAGAAGTATATCGGTTTTTTACCGCAACGGCCACCTTTATATCCGGAATTATCCGTTGATGAATACCTGACTTATTGTGCCCGTCTGCGGCTGATGGACGCCCGGGAAATCCGGCAGGCAGTAGATACGGCCGAAGCTAAATGCGGCATTACACATTTTAAAAAGCGGTTGATCGGAAATTTGTCCGGGGGTTATCAGCAACGGGTGGGAATTGCACAGGCAATCGTTCATAATCCGCGCTTTGTGGTACTGGACGAACCGACTAACGGGCTCGATCCGGTGCAGATCGTAGAGGTCAGACACCTGATTAAGGAGATCGCTGCTGAACGGGCAGTTATGCTTTCTACCCATATCTTGTCGGAAGTACAGGCCACCTGTGATAAGATCAAAATGATAGAACACGGTCATATGATTTTTTCGGGTACGATGGAAGAATTTAATAATTATGTAGAACCTTGTTCTTTTTTGGTGACTTTCGGTAATCCGCCAGCTCCGGAAGAATTGAAAAATATCGATGGCATTTCGGAAGTCGAACCGTTGACCCTCAGGGAGTATCGCGTATATTTCACAGCTCCGGCCGGTATTACACAACAGGTCATTGCCCGGAGTGTAGAGAAAGGATGGCAATTGGAAGAAATTTGCCTGGAGCGGGAATCGCTGGATACCATTTTTGCACGTTTATCTAAGAATAGTAAATGATATGAGGCTCAAAGATTTCAATATAGTTTACCAAATCGCCCGGACAGAATTGAGGGTTATTTTTTATTCTCCTGTAGCCTGGTTGATTTTGGTGGTATTTGCCGTACAATGTGGGTTTTCGTTTTGTGACGTGATCTGGCCGGCGATAAAGAGCCAATCTTTAGGATATGAGGTTCAGGCTCTGACGGGTAGTGTGTTTACGAGCGGAAAAGGTATTTTCCCGGTGATGCTGGAACACTTGTATTTTTATATTCCTTTGCTGACCATGGGACTGATGAGCCGGGAATTCAGCAGCGGCTCTATAAAGCTATTGTATTCTTCTCCGGTGACTAGTGCCCAGATTATCCTGGGAAAATACTTGTCGGTTATGATTTATTGTGCCGTTTTGCTGGGGGTGATTTTAGTATATGTCGGTCTGGGGGCTTTGACGATCGGGCATATGGACGGTACGCTGATTTTTTCGAATTTTTTGGGTATGTATCTGCTGATTTGTGCTTATGCTGTCATCGGGCTGTTTATGTCCTGCCTCACTTCCTATCAGGTAGTGGCTGCTATCGGAACTCTGGCTTTTTTATCTTTTTTGAATTTTATCGGCGGAGTGGGACAGGAGATACCTTTGGTCCGGGATATTACTTATTGGCTGGCTTTGAACGGTAGGGTAGGCCTTTTTGTCGCCGGCATGATCAATACGGAAAACTTAATTTACTTTTTGGTGGTGATCGCTGCTTTTCTCTTACTTTCGGTCTGGCGTTTACAGGCGGTAAGAGAAAAACAGCCGGGGAGGAAAAAAATACTGAAATTAACGGGATTGGCAGTAGGAGTCGTTGTGCTCAGTTATGTTTCGTCACGTCCTTTTCTTACCTGGTATTGGGATACGACCGCTACGCAGAGTAATACTATTTCTGTTCTTTCACAGGATTTACTCCGGCAATTGAAAGGAGAACTGAAGATCACTACATATGTGAATTTATTGGATGCCAATTATGAGAGTGGGCTGCCAGCGGCACATAAAAAGGATTTCGAACGTTTCCGCCCTTATGCCCGCTTTAAGCGGAATTTGAAACTGGATTATGTGGATTATGCCGGATATAAATATCTGGACGAATTGTATCCCGGGTTGTCGGACCGGGAAAGGGCTGAAAAAATCTGCCAGGCTAAGGGCTTGGATTTCGGTATGTTTCTGACGCCGGAAGAGATTCGCCGGAAGATCGATCTGAGCGGAGAATTGAATCATTTTGTCCGCCAGGTGGAATGGAACGGTGAACGGAAGACCTGGTTACGGGTGTATAAAGATATGTATGTATTCCCCAGTGAGCAGGAGATGACTGCTGCTCTGAAAAGGTTGTTGGTAAAACCGCCCAAATTGTGTTTTCTGACCGGATACGGCGAACGGAATAGTACGAATAAGAGAGAAATGGATTATAGTTTTTTTTCCTCTGAGCTGTCTTTGCGGAGTGCTTTGATCAATCAAGGGTTCGATGTGGAAGATTTCTCTCTTTCTGGAAAGGAGAGAATTCCGGATGAAGTGGATATTTTAGTAATAGCCGATGTAAGAAGTAAGATCCCGGAGGGAGATTTCCGGATGATCTGCGAATATATTGAACGCGGGGGAAATTTGTTTTTGCTGGGTGAACCGGGTACGCAGGAATTTATAAATCCGTTGGCAGAATTGATTGGGGTGAGATTCCGGGATGGGATGCTGTTACAGGCCAGGGAAGGATATTTACCTTCTTTGACAATTGCCGGAATGGATCCGGAGGGGGATGAAAAGTTCCCGGTTTTCCAGAAAATGCGGCAATATGGTTTTTGTTTTGCTTTACCTGGTTGTACAGGTCTGGAAATACAGAAAAAGGGCTTCGGGATAACACCTGTTGCCTGTGTGGGGGATTCCATCAGTTGGCAAGTGAACCGGTTGTATGCAGAAGATGCTTTGAAGGGTCTGAATCATCCGGGCCCGGCCGAAGGGAAAGTACTGCCTGTCATTGTCGCCCTGGACCGTAAGGTCGGGGATAAAGAACAGCGGATTTTAGTTGCCGGGGATGCCGATTGTATCAGTAATGCAGAGCTGACCCGGGCCCGGCAGGGAGTTAAGACTGCTAATTTCACTCTGGCTACCGAATCTTTCCGCTGGTTGGCCCGGGATGAATTTCCGGTATTGCTCCCCAGTATACCTCCCCGTGACAACGAATTGTATTTGGGACGGAAGGATATGCCCTGGCTGAAATTCGGAACCATGGGATTGCTGCCCGGTCTTTTGGCCCTGGCTTATGGAGTGGTTCACTACAGAAGAAAAAGAAATTAAGATTAAAAGAAAGTTCAAATGAAAACGATTTTTAGAATAGCACAGACAGAACTTCGTTTGTTTTTCTATTCACCGATAGCCTGGCTGATCCTGATCATTTTTGCTTTTCAGGCCGGAATGGCATTTTGTGATACTTTTAGCTATCAATTGCAGAATAAAGCTTTGGGACGGGGGCAGATTCCTTTCCAGACAGTGATTTTATTGTTGGGGGATAGCGGTTCGTTCTTCAAGGTGCTGAATAATCTGTATCTGTATATTCCTTTACTGACAATGGCATTGATGAGCCGGGAATATAGTTCCGGTTCTATCAAGTTATTATATTCTTCGCCGGTAACTAATTTTCAGATTATCGGGGGGAAATTTCTTGCTATGATGTTGTACGGTGGATTGATGCTGGTAATTTTGCTCCTGCAGGTGGTGTTTGCTTTTATTTTTGTGAAAAACCTCGATATTCCGCTGATATTGTCCGGGTTACTCGGTATTTATCTGGTTTTGTGTGCTTATTCGGCTATCGGTCTCTTTATGTCTACCCTGACTTCTTACCAGATCGTGGCAGCAGTCGGTACACTGGTGATACTTACCTGCTTGAATTTTGTAGGCGGACTTTGGCAGGATATTCCTGTCGTACAGGAGATTACCTGGTGGCTGTCTTTGTCGGGACGGGCCAAAACGTTTACGGCAGGACTGATATGCAGTGAAGATGTCGTGTACTTTGGGGTGGTGATCGGATTATTTTTGACCTTGTCTGTTTTGAAATTGCAATCGACCAAGCAGCATTATTCCTGGTGGTGGCGGTGGGCACGTTACGGGGGAATGGTTTGTATCGCTCTGGGAATCGGATACCTGACTTCGAAACCGATGTTCATGTGTTATTATGATACGACGGAAACCGAACACAATACCATCACCCGCGAAGGCCAACGGGTCATGAATCTGATCGACGATCAGCTGACTATTACCATGTATGTCAATTTATTGGATAAAAGTGCTCCGGCAGGGATGCCGGAGAATCAAATGTCGAACCTCCGGGAATTGAAACCTTTTCTACGTTTTAAACCCGATACCCGCTTGAAATATGTCTATTTTTATGATAGCACCGATCATAGCCGTTTCCGTGGGGCTACGGCTTCTTTACCTTTGAGGGAACAAATGCTGAAAATATGTGATGACGAGGACCTGGATCCGGAATTTTTTCTGTCTCCGGAAGAAATTCACCGGCAGATCGATCTGACCTCCGAAGGAAACCGGATGATTTATCTACTGGAACGGGCGAACGGCCGGAAATCTTTTCTGCGTTTTTACGACGGCATGGATATCCGCCCCAGGGAAACAGAGATTACGGTGGCCTTGAAACGGTTGGTGACCGATGCTTCCAGAATAGTTTTTCTGACCGGACACGGGGAGCGGAGCTTGTATTGGAATGATAAAGGTGGATTATATTCACTGATTCAAAGAAACGGCCGGAATGCTTTAGTGAATCAGGGGTTTGATGTAGATACCCTGAATTTGACCGGCCGGACGGTTATTCCCGAAGATATCGATATTCTGGTGATTGCGGCTCCTGAAAAAAGATTTTCCCCTCAGGAACAGGGATTACTGGATTCATATATAGCTAAAGGAGGTAATCTGATCATTACCGGTGAACCGGGTAAACAAGAATTGATGAACGGGTTGGTGAAAAATCTGGGAATCGGCTTTAAGGAAGGAATAATCCTGCAACATGAGGAGGCCGACTGGGAGGAAGATTTTATTGTCGGTGATATCGCTGAATCCGGAGCACAACAAACCGGAGTCGGTGCAGGGCTTTTAGCCCGGCAATACCAAGTCGCTTTTCCGGGTACTACGGCTTTGTCGTTCAATGCAGGCTACGGATTTCAGGGGGTACCTATCGTGGAATATGCCGGGGATACGCTTATGCTGGCTTTGAAACGGCAGCTGGGAGGAGAAGAACAATGTATTATCGTTTCCGGGGATGCCGATTGGTTCAGTACCGAAGGACTGGCTTTACGGAAAGACGATGTCCGACTGAATAATTTCGGGTTATTCATGGAGATGTTGCATTATATGACTTATTCCCGGTGGATAATAGCCGTCCATCTCCTACGGACGATACCCATTATCTCGATATTGCCGATATCGGATGGATAAAAGGTCTTTTTATCGGCCTGATTCCTTTACTCGTCTTGGGAGGGGCGATAGGATTCCGGCTGAAACGGAAAAGGCAATAATGTGAAAATTATCTTAAAAAAGTATCTTTTTTATTCATCCCTTTCTTGGATTGATGTGTTCTATATATCGAAAAACGGAAGATTATTGGGGATAATCTTCCGTAAGAACTCAGCAATTAACGGGGTGTCGTTACTATCATTAACTACTAAGCATGTAAAATTATGAAAAAAAAACGAAATTTTTTACTGAAAAGTATTTTGCTGCAGTTAAATTTCTCTCTGGAAAAGGCGGGGATTTTACTGGTACTGGTGTTGGTGTTTTCCATCCAGGCAAAAGCTTATTCTCAGACGCGTATTACTGCAAAAAGGCAGGGGGTTACAATTGACGAGGTTTTAAAAGAGGTCCGGGAAAAGTCCGGTTACCGTTTTTTATACCGGGTAGAGGAAGTAAACAGATATGGCAAAAGAGATATAGATGTGAAAGATGCGGAAGTCGAAGATTTTCTAGGACAATTACTGCAAAATACGGATCTCACCTATGAAGTGGAGAATGAGGTCATTATTATCCGGCCGGAAAAATAACGGCAGGACTCCCGGGTGAATGTACAGGTGGTCAGAGGAAAGGTGACCGATGAAAATAACCTGGCTTTACCGGGAGCTACGGTTTTATTGAAGGGGACATCCTACGGAGTAGTCACTGATTCACACGGGAAATTTACGATGGAAGTCCTGGAAAGGGATACGGTTACTTTACTGGTATCGTTTGTAGGGATGGAAACGAGGCTTGTAAACCTGAAAAAAGGGCAAACGGAAATATTGGTTTCGCTTAAACCGGATATCAAAGAGATGAAAGAAGTCGTGGTGACCGGGTACGGGAATGTCCGTAAAACAAGTTTTACCGGAAATTCGGTTACAGTGACCAAAGATGAATTGATGTCCGTTTCGAAATCGAATGTCATCAAGGCATTACAGACTTTCGATCCTTCATTCCGTATTCAAACCAATAACGATTGGGGGTCCGATCCGAATGCGCTGCCCGAAATGTATGTGCGGGGAAGGTCGGGTATCAGCGGTGTAAAGGAATTGGACCGTGATCCTTTGACGAAATCGGCTCTGAAGGATAATCCCAACTTACCGACCTTTATCATGGATGGTTTTCAGATCAGTGTGGAACAGTTATACGATATGGATCCTAACCGTATTGAAAGTATTACCATCCTGAGAGATGCTGCGGCTACGGCTTTGTATGGTTCCAGGGCTGCCAACGGTGTGGTGGTGATTACGACGGTGGCTCCTCAGATGGGTAAGCTGAATGTGTCCTATAATTTTACAGGGGATGTTACGGTACCCGATCTGTCGGATTATAACCTGATGAATGCACGCGAGAAACTCGAAACGGAAGTGGCGGCCGGAGTATTCGAAGATCTGGCTAAAGATAATCCTTTGGGAGCCGAACAGCAATATTACGCTAAATTGGCTTCCATTACCAGAGGGGTGGATACTTACTGGTTATCGAAACCGTTACAGACCTCTTTCAATCACAAACACAGCCTGAGCGTCGACGGCGGATCGGATAATTTCCGTTTCGGCATACAATTGAGCTACAATAATGAAGACGGGGTGATGAAAGAGTCTTTCCGGAACCGGGTGGAAGCCGGCGTATATCTGGATTACCGGATCGGTTCATTCCAGCTCAAAAATATGGTCACTTATACCAATACCCGTTCGCAGGAGTCTCCTTACGGGGCTTTTTCCGACTATACCGGTTGTCAGCCTTACGATCCTTATAAGGACGACGAGGGGAACTATCTGGAAAATCTGCCCAATTGGGACGGAAAGAATGAAAAACGCCCTAATCCTCTTTATGAGGCGACTTTATCCAATTTCGATAAATCCAAATATGAAGAAATTGTCAATAATCTGGGTATCAACTGGAATATAACTACTAATCATTTCACTCATTCCCGCTCTTAATATCCCTGCAGCCGCAAGTACGATTCCATCTAAATTCTCATCCTGACGCGTAAGATTACCGATACGAAACGTTTTCTGGATCAGTTGTCTTCGAAAAATACAACTCCCCAGACTGCAGAAAATCCTTCTTCCGGCGAATTGAATACCAGTAGGGGAAATGAGTTCTACTGGGATCTGAGTTCAACCCTGTCTTATAACCGTTCTGTCGAAAAACACCATATCAATTTGTTGTTGGGGGTGAATGCCCGCTCTGCCAAAACCGATAATATTTCGGCTTCTTACCGGGGATTCCCTTCCGGGGCTTTGAGTTCTCCGAATTATGCCGAAGAAATTGTTTCCAAACCGGTAAGTTCCGATAATTCCACCCGGCTGATCGGTTTTCTGGGGACCCTGAATTACAGTTATAACGATGTGTATTTGCTGGATGCTTCGGTACGTATGGACGGTTCTTCGGAATTCGGGGCGGATAAACGGTTTGCTCCCTTCTGGTCTGCGGGGACCGGTGTCAATATTCATAACTACGGTTTTATGAAAGGACAAACGGTTATTGACCAGTTGAAAATACGGGTTTCATACGGACAAACCGGGAAAGTGAATTTTCCGCCTTATGTAGCCCGAACGACTTATAAAATGTTTACGGACGGTTGGTATAAAACCGGTTTCGGTGGTACCCTCTATGCTTTGGGGAATACAAACCTAACCTGGGAAACGACGAATACCTGGGATGCCGGTGTTGAACTGAGTTTATGGAAACGCCTGCTTTATATCAAAGCTTCTTATTATCAGAAAAAAACGGTGGATCTCGTCAATTCGGTGACGATTCCGAGTTCGACAGGTTTTACCACTTATATGGATAATATCGGAGAGGTGGAAAATAAAGGATATGAACTGGAATTCCGGAGCGAAGTAGTCCGTCGAAAAGATCTGTTTGTAGCTGTTTTCGCTAACCTGGCCCACAATGAAAATAGAATCCTGAAAATATCGGAGAGTCTGAAGGCTTACAATGACCGGGTAAAAGACCATTTTGCCAACAGTAACCGGTTCGACGGTTCGAATACCCAGCCGTTTACTCAATATGTCGAAGGAGGATCCCAGACGTCGATTTGGGGAGTTCCCTCACTTGGAATCGATCCTGCTACCGGAGAGGAGATTTTTATCCGCCCGGACGGAAGCATTACCAATACCTGGAATACGAACGATCAGGTGGTCTTGGGGGATACGGAACCCAAAATACAAGGTACTTTCGGGTTGAATGCCACTTATAAAAATCTGAGTTTGTATATGACTTTTATGTATGAAGCCGGCGGCCAGATATACAACAGCACTTTACGTGACAAAGTAGAAGATGTGAATGTATACACCTCTAATGTTGATAAACGGGTGTTCTCCGAACGTTGGCAAGAACCGGGGGATAAGGCTCGTTACCGTAAGCTGACCAGCGGGGTGGGCGGCAGTATTATGCGTACCCGTCCGACTTCCCGTTTTGTCGAGGATAACAATGTATTGACCCTGAACTCTATTTCTCTGGGATATGATTTCGACGCCGGGCAGAAGTGGATGAAGACGATCGGCTTGAGTATGCTGCGTTTTGAGATCGGTGCGAACGATGTTTGCCGTTGGTCGTCGGTGAAGGTGGAAAGAGGATTGAATTATCCTTATGCCCGGAGTTTTAATTTTTCGCTGAAAGCTGCTTTCTAATTTTTAAATTTTGAATTATGAAAATATATCATTGGATAATAGCCTGTTGTTTACTGTTGCCATTGGGAGGTTGCAGTAATTGGCTGGATGTGATTCCGGAGGATTCTGTGGATGAAAAAGATTTGTTTTCCACCGGAGAGGGATACCGGAATGCGTTGAACGGCGTATACCGCCAGATGTCTCAGACTTCGATGTACGGGCAGCAGATGAGCTGGGGATTTATTGATGTTTTGGGACAGTTGTACAATACTCAAAAATTGTCGAATTATTCGGCATATGGAATCGCGGGAAAGAATTATGCTTACCGTGATGAAACAGTGAAGTCGGTGATTCAGGTTATCTGGTCGAATACCTATAATTCGATTGCAAACTGTAACAATATTGTCGGGCGGATTACCGGGGAGGATCCCTCTAAATTCAGAGGAGGTGAGGCAGAACAGCATATGATCCAGGGGGAGGCGCTGGCTTTACGGGCTTTCCTGCATTTTGATTTACTGCGGCTTTGGGCTCCGGCACCGGTGACCAATCCTTCGGGAAAATTACATGCCTTATTTCGAGAATTATCCTTCTACCTACGAACCGGATAAAAGTGTACAGGAGATTTTGTCGCTGGTCGAACGGGATTTGCTCCAGGCCAAAAACTTAGTAGCTCCGTTCGATACACTACCCGACAAATCGATGTTGGTGGCTGAAAAACGGATTAAGAAT
>ERZ824575.3888-NODE-3888-length-10016-cov-2.703343_pt1 | contig 10016 bp, 7 predicted proteins | sample MGYA00519470_ERZ824575 | MGnify/ENA primary metagenome ERZ824575 (study PRJEB31778, sample SAMEA3449170) | human gut metagenome | biome: human gut; feature: human-associated habitat; material: faeces | place: United Kingdom | collected 2010/2012 ...
GGGCTGGGATTCGAACCCAGGACCCACAGCTTAGAAGGCTGTTGCTCTATCCAGCTGAGCTACCTGACCATCCTTATTTTCGTGGTGCAAAGGTAAGGATTTTTCTTTTCCTTGCAAACTTTTAGTACACTTTTTTACATATTGAATTTAGAATGGATAACCAACGGCAAAATGCAAGGCGAAATTATCCTTGAAATTAGGACGGGTTATCGCCCAACGCCTAGACTTTTTCTCCTGAGGATTATAAGCCTTGAAGCCTGTATCTAAACGTAGTAGAAAGAAATCAAAGTCCAAACGAAGTCCCAAACCATAGGAAACAGCGATCTCCTTATAAAAACGAGAGAAATCAAAGTTTCCAGCCTTATAGCGTTCATCTGATACATTCCGGGTCCATATGTTTCCGGCATCTATGTAAGCCGCCAGTTCAAACTTCCAAAAAAGTTTCGTTCGATATTCCAAGTTCAAATCCAAGCGGATATCCCCCGATTGAAGAGCAAAAGAAGTCGTGCTGTCAACTTCCATACTACCCGGACCTAACTCTCGTACAGACCATCCCCGGACACTATTCGCTCCCCCCGAGAAATAAGCACGCTCAAAAGGTAAATAGTTTGAGTTACCATAAGCCATCCCCACTCCCACTCCTATATGGAAAGCTAACTTGTTACGACTGTCAAGCACGATTCCTTTACTAAAATCGAAATCCAATTTCACATATTGCGCATATTCCGTACCAAATAACTCATAATAACCGTCATCATTTTTCTTCGCCCCCGTAAGATGCGAAAAGGCACTCAACAAATTCCCCGCGACCTCGACCGACGCACGTAGGGAATGCGTGTTTCTCAAACGATTCTGGGGAGAATAATTACTGAAGGAATAAGTATATCCCGAACTCATGATAAAATGGTTCGTATAGTTATACAACACCATATAATCCGGCAAGCTATTGATAAAGTCCATATTCTTATCCGGCAAATACACATAATTCAAGTCTACAAGCTTAAAGGTATGGCGTGCCTGTGTATTACCCCGATCTTGCCAAATATAACTCCAACCACCAGATAGAATCGCCCTCGTATACTCCGGACGTTTTTGCAGGTTATAACTTATTTTCACTTCAGTTGACGCACGTAGCCGCCTACGAAAATCCGAACTCAAGAACGGGAACAAGAAACGAGGAAACAGCAAGGATCCTTCCGCACCTAACTCCCAGTAATTACCAAAGCCATTCGCCTTATTTCCGGATAACGCCTCGTAAGCCCCTCTCACCCTCGCCGAGAACAGCTCCGATCCTCGGAAGATATTCCTATGCTGATAATTCAAGCTGGAGGCAAACCCATAATCACCCGCCGAGTTAGTACCTTCCAAATCCACTCCCACCGTATTTATCTTCGCGGGAGAAGTGAGAATGTAACAATCCAACTTCATCGTATCCCGCTCCTCTACTTCCGTAAAACGTATATTTACGTTCCTCAAAGCCCTTAGAGAAGCGAACGCCGAATAGGTCTGCTCTATATTCTTCTCACTAAATAATTGCCCCGGACGAATATAAGTACTCCTCCGAAGCACGCTCGGACGGATACTCTTCCCGTTTCGGCCATATACGATATTCACCCCTGCGCTGAGCATCGTATCTGTAGCCATGAAACTAGCGTCCTCTCCTACCCCCATCGGATTATAATCGGTTAAGACCGTTACATCCTTAATATAATACTGACGATGCGGCTGATCCTCTACCGACCCATTGGGCAACACCTTCCGATAAGGTTTCATGGACATATCAAGATCCACGACATTTTGGTTAAAAGAACTATCAGCGATATATCCTAAATAATCCCGATTAAAACCATAATACCCGTTCCAGCGAAGTAAGGTTGTAATACGCTCCCGCTCCTTGTCCAATATATCCCGGTCGAATAAAGTTCCTTCCTTAACTAATTGGTTATACTCTTCCTGTGAGGACCGGAACGCAGAAGCTAAGGAAGAGCGGCGAGGCGCTTTCAGATGTGCCAAACTATCAATTTTCGGATCGGGGAACTTCATCGTGTAATTGCGTATCCTATACGGATCGTTCGCCTTTATATGGTAAGTTACAACCGCTTTCTTATGGCGTGCCGTATCGATCGTCGTTGATACATCCGCATGGACATACCCTTTATTAATGTAAAAACGCTCTAGTTCCATGGCGGACTGTTCCACCAACATCGTATCCAGCACCACGGGAGGCTCACCAATCCTACGTAACTGTTTATTGATCCATTTCTTCTCATTCTTACCAGACCAATCATAGACAAACAACTGCCACTTCATCAGACCAAACACCTTGAAGTTTGGTTGCTGCCTAAGATAAGATTTTAAATCCGCAGACTTATAGTCCCTGTTATCCGACACGATCTCCACCTTATCCAGCAAATATTCCCCATCCGGCACAAACTTGGTCGTACTACAAGAGGTTAGTAGTAGTACGATACAGATAAAATAGCATATACGTAGAGATCGATTCATCATTCCAAGCTTTTTACGATCGCGAATGTACTGGAATTTAAAGAATTTACCGTACTTTTGTTTTGTAAAAAGAACTAAGATGCTAAGCAAGACCAAAGTCAAATACATCCGTTCTCTGGAATTAAAGAAATTCCGGAATGAAAATAATGTTTTTGTAGCCGAAGGAAATAAATTGGTAGCCGATATGTTACCGGCCTTTGAATGTGAGTTATTAATAGCCAAGCCATCTTGGATGGCTACACAAGGCGATATTCCGGCCAAGGAGTTATTGGTAGCGGAAGAAGATGATATTCGTAAAGCCAGCTTCCTGAAAAATCCCCAAGATGTACTCGCGATCTTTAAACGCCCCAATTGGGATATAACGGAAATAACGCCGGAAAAGGAGCTTGTTCTCGCATTAGACGGAATCCAAGATCCGGGCAACTTAGGTACGATCATCCGGTTAGCGGACTGGTTCGGTATTTCCCATATCGTATGCAGCAAAGATACCGCCGATGTTTTCAGTCCAAAAACCGTACAAGCCACTATGGGTGCGCTCGCCCACGTAAAAATACATTACACCGATCTGGAAACGTTCTTACAGGCCCAATCAGCCCAAGCCATACCTTTATACGGCACCTTCCTTGGCGGAGAAAACTTATATGAGAAAACCTTATCCGGAAACGGTATCTTGATAATGGGTAATGAAGGAAATGGAATACGTCCCGCCATAGAGGCTTTTGTAAACGAAAAATTATATATCCCGAACTATCCGGAAGGAAGAGACACCTCAGAGTCTCTCAATGTGGCCATCGCTACAGCTGTGGTCTGTGCCGAGTTTCGCAGACGCCAAGGGAATCCCGCTTAAACGATATATATGGACTGAACAACCCGGCGTAATCTTTTCGGTTAACGCCGGCCAAGATCCCATCACCTGCTTAAAACCAATCGCCGGTTCCGAGGAAAGAACCGGCACCAGCACTCCATCATAAAAAGCGGTTCCAGCTATCTCCTCATTCAACGGGTAAACACCATGAAACGCACCATTATCATCCAGTTCGATATAATGCATACGATAAACCTGCTTACACCAAACGTAATGAGCGGCAATTCTTCTCATAAGTATAATAAACAAATAGAGAGATTACTTAATAGAATCCTTAGGTAATTCGGCAAGCTCCTTACCATAGTTATATTTCATCAAGCTTAAGCTATCTATATACACCTTATAATAAGTCGTATCCATATTATCCATACGGATATATCCAAACACACGCTTTACTTTCTTAGTTGGTATAGTCTTCAAGATCGTCTCGTGATATCCATCTTTCGTGATCTTACTATTCACCGTCAAGGTCGTATCACCTTGGTCTGCGCTTAAACGTACCTCCGGCTTATAAGCCATTTTGTTATTCAATCCCCAGACACGCACGCCCAGCACGAAACTACTGCCCGAGGAATAATTCGTTTCCGGACGTATATCGAAAGTCACCCCATTAAATACAGAGGTAGGAGACAAGACCAGATAAGAACGGCGAGGCCAAATATCCACAGAATCCCGGTTCGATACCGGCGCAGCGTCCGCCTGCACATCCCCTAAGTTATTGATCCGTTTATTAAGATCGGCCAAGACCCGGTTGTAGACCTCCATGTAAATATCCAAGTTACGGCCGTACCACACCAACGAGCTATCATACACCGCTTGTGTAATATCATGCTTACGGAATACAGACTCATACAAGGCAAGCTTCATGGTATCGGATTTATAAGTATTATAATCCACATTTACCATGGCCTCAGCCAGCAACATATCCGTCAAGACACCCTGCATCTTTTTCTCCGACAGAATACCATCCGGAACCTTACTACATGCCGCCAGCAACGTCGTGGCTAATAAAGCCATACCATATATCCGTAATTTTCTCCGCATTTATTTCTCTTCTTTCGAAAGGCTAGCCGACAAAGTATGCCGATAAAATATTAACAAAAGGAAAACTCCCACGCAAATCGCCGAGTCCGCCAAATTAAAGATCGGACGGAAGAAAACGAACTCCTGTCCACCCCAGATCGGAACCCAATCCGGGAATACGGTCTCTATCAATGGGAAATAGAACATATCCACCACCTTACCATGCAGCCAAGAGGCATAACCACCTCCCTCCGGCATAAAAGTAGCGAGTTGCCCGAAACTATGGTCGAAGATCACGCCATAGAATATCGAGTCGATTATATTACCCACCGCCCCCGCAAAAACCAAAGATATACAGGCAATAAAACCGAATTTATAATTTTCTTTAACCAGCTTATACAAATAATATCCGATAAACAATACAGCCACGATACGGAATACGGAAAGGAATAATTTCCCAATCACCTCTATACCGAATGCCATACCCGGATTCTCGGTAAAATAGAGATAAAACCACGGAGTTATCTCTATACTCTCATGCAACTGCATGTGGGTCTTAATCCATATTTTCAGCGCTTGGTCAAGAAGAAGGAGCAGTATTATGATTAACACTGCTCCCCAACCTTTAGAATATCTCATTTACTTTGCACCTCCTTGTTTTGCTTCGATACTTAAAGTCGCATGAGGCACAGCACGTAGCCTTTCTTTCGGGATCAATTTACCAGTCTCCCGGCAAATACCGTAGGTCTTATTCTCGATACGGATCAAAGCGGCCTGTAAATTCTGGATGAATTTCATCTGGCGTTGCGCCAAACGGCCCGCCTCTTCCTTCGATAACGTAGAAGCGCCTTCCTCCAGCACCTTGAATGTAGGAGACGTATCAGCCACGTCGTTACCGTCGGAATTCGTAACCCCTGATCGCAAAAGCTCGTAATCCCTCTTCGCGATTTCCAGTTTCTCTAATATAATAGCGCGGAACTCCTCGAGCTCAGCGTCTGAATATCTTGTCTTCTCTGCCATGGTTCTAAAAAAATTTAGGTTCAACAATCGTTCAAATATCAATCAAAAAGAAGAATTAAGAATGAATATAAAATCATATTATTTCTTCTTTGCATGCAAAGATAATATAATTATCGATTTTCCTATATTTCATTCCTAATTCTTCCGCAAGAAATGCTATTCTATTTTTAAGCTTTCTCGATCTTTACGGACAATTTAAAGTCCTCGAAATCGAGTTCCGTAGCGTCGCTGATCGCATTATCCATGATTTCGATAGATTCCGCCAATACTTGGTTAGCGATATAATCCTTATAATCATAGATCGCCTCATCCATCTCCTCGCAAGAAAGAATGGATACATGGATCTTATCCGTTATATCGAAACCGCTGCTCTTACGCAAGTTCTGGATACGATTCACCAACTCACGGGCCAGCCCCTCCTTACGCAAATCCTCGGTTACGGTAATATCCAAAGCGACTGTCAAGCGACCTTCATTAGCGACCAACCAACCCGGGATATCCTCAGAGATGATCTCTACATCCGTACGCTCCAAAACGGCCTCCTGTCCATCTACCATCAAGGTAAACGTTCCGGCTTTCTCGAAAGCGTTGATATCTTCTTGGCTCATCGATTGAATCGTGGCGGCCAACGCCTTCATGATCTTTCCGTAGCGCGGGCCCAACTTCTTAAAGTCCGGTTTGATCTTCTTCACCAAGATACCTGCCGTATTATCCACGAACTTCAGCTCCTTCACGTTCACCTCGTTCAAGATCAGGTTCTTCACGGCCTCGATACTCTCTTGTTGATGAGCGTCTACAACCGGAATCATTACCGTATGCAACGGCTGTCGAACCTTGATATTCACCTTGCGGCGAAGAGCCAATACCATAGAAGAAACATCTTGAGCCATTTGCATACGCTCTTCCAAATTCTTGTCGATCTTAGACTCGTCGTAAACCGGGAAATCGGACAAGTGTACGGACTCAACGTTCTCACGTCCCGTAACAGCGACCAAGTCCAAGAATAACTGATCGGCATAGAACGGAGCGATCGGAGCCATCAACTTAGCCACTGTCTCCAAGCAAGTATATAAAGTCTGGTAAGCGGACAACTTATCCTCCGTCATACCACCACCCCAGAAACGGCGGCGGTTCAAACGCACATACCAGTTACTCAAGTTATCATTTACGAAATCAGAGATAGCACGTCCGGCACGAGTCGGCTCGTAAGCCTCCAAGTAGCCATCCACATCCTTCACCAAGCTGTTCAACAGAGAAAGGATCCAACGGTCAATCTCCGGACGCTTGCTCCATTCCACATCCGGATCGGAGTAGTCGAAGCCATCCACGTTCGCGTACAAAGCGAAGAATGAATACGTATTATATAATGTACCAAAGAACTTACGGCGAACTTCCTCGATACCATCGATATCAAACTTAATATTATCCCATGGAGAAGCGTTCGTGATCATGTACCAACGCAACGGGTCGGAACCATACTTTTCAATCGTAGTAAACGGATCGACAGCGTTATTCAAACGCTTGGACATCTTGTTACCGTTCTTATCGAGTACCAAACCGTTAGAGATAACAGCTTTGTAGGACACGCTGTCAAATACCATGGTAGCGATAGCATGCAAGGTAAAGAACCAACCACGAGTCTGGTCTACTCCTTCCGCGATAAAGTCAGCCGGATATACCTGACGGTTATCCAACAGTTCTTTATTTTCGAACGGATAATGGATCTGCGCGTATGGCATAGCACCCGAATCGAACCAGACATCAATCAGGTCTGATTCACGCTTCATCGGTTTGCCGTCTTTCGATACCAATATGACGTCGTCTACATAAGGACGGTGAAGATCAATCTTATCATAATTTTCTTCCGAATATTGACCCGGCACGAAACCTTTATCCTTGTATGGATTGGATTTCATAAATCCGGCAGCTACCGATTTCTCGATTTCATTATAAAGTTCTTCTACAGATTCGATACATATCTCATCCGTATTATCTTCTGTACGCCAGATAGGCAATGGAGTACCCCAATAACGAGAACGGCTAAGGTTCCAGTCATTCAGATTTTCCAGCCACTTGCCGAAACGGCCGGTTCCGGTAGATTCCGGTTTCCAGTTGATGGTTTTATTCAATTCCATCATTCGCTCCTTGCAAGCGGTAGAACGGATAAACCAGCTATCCAACGGATAATAAAGTACCGGTTTGTCTGTACGCCAGCAATGAGGATAGTTGTGTATATGTTTTTCGATTTTGAAAGCCTGATTGTTTGCTTTCATCATCATACAGAGAGCGACATCCAGAGATTCGGCAGCCTGAGCTGCTTTCTCGTCATACTTGCCGTCTACCATAAATACGGGATTATAGGCATTCTTTACCCATGCACCCTGATATTCTTTGTATTTGTCTACATCCACACATTCTTTCACGAAGTTTTCATCCAGTTCGTCCAGCATATAGAACTTACCGGTAAGGTCTACCATCGGACGGGTTTCACCCTTCTTGTTAATCATGAAGAGCGACGGTATACCTGCTGCACGAGCCACGTTCGCATCATCCGCACCAAACGTCGGTGCGATGTGCACGATACCCGTACCGTCTTCCGTCGTTACATAATCACCAGGGATTACACGGAAGCCTTTACCGCTAACTTTCCATGTTCCGTCTTCAGATACTTCAACCGGTTTCACCCAAGGGATCAGTTGCTCGTATTCCATACCAATAAGGTCAGCACCTTTGTATTCGGCAACTACCTTGAACGGTACAAGCTTATCTCCTGCCTTGTAATCTTCCAGTTTCAGATCAGCAGCTTTTGAATTGAAATGAGTATTTAATAAAGCTTTCGCCAGAACAACCGTGATAGGTTCTCCTGTATAAGCATTATATGTCTGTACTGCAACATAATCGATTTTTGGTCCTACACAAAGCGCTGTATTTGAAGGCAATGTCCAGGGAGTTGTTGTCCAGGCAAGGAAGTAAGGAGTCCCCCACTCTGCCATTTCCGGTTTCGGGTTCTTCATCTTAAACTGGGCAACAGCTGTCGTATCCTTTACGTCACGATAGCAACCCGGTTGGTTCAGCTCATGCGAACTCAATCCTGTTCCGGCAGCCGGAGAATACGGCTGGATTGTGTATCCTTTATACAGCAAGCCTTTCTTATGCAGTTGCTTCAGCAGCCACCACAATGTTTCGATATAACGATTGTCATACGTGATATAAGGGTGCTTCATATCCACCCAATATCCCATCTGATGAGTCAGGTCTTCCCATTCCTTGGTATACTTCATCACGTCCTTACGGCAAGCAGCGTTATAATCTGCTACAGAGATTTTTTTACCAATATCCTCTTTTGTGATACCTAATGCTTTTTCTACACTTAGTTCCACAGGCAGTCCGTGCGTATCCCATCCGGCTTTACGCTTTACCTGGTAACCTTTCATTGTTTTGTAACGACAGAAAATGTCCTTAATGGTACGAGCCATTACATGGTGAATACCCGGCATACCATTAGCCGAGGGAGGTCCTTCGAAAAACACAAACGAAGGGCAGCCATCACGTTCTGTCATACTCTTGGCGAAAACCTGGTTTTCGTCCCACTTCTTCAACACGTCTTTGTTCACCTGTGAAAGGTCAAACTGCGAATATTCAGTAAATCTCTTACCCATAGCTGTCTACGATTTTACTATTTACAATTTACAATTTGAGGGGTATCCCCATTTTTAAGGGTGCAAATTTACAAAAACATTTGTTTAGTTGAGCAAAAAGCAAGGACTTTTAATTGGAATCATGTGAAGTTATCGTTTATAAATGGATGTTGCGTTAAACAAAACGGATATCTCCTTGTTTTAGTGGGAAACCTAAAAGCACTTTAACTTATGAATTACGGTATTAGCATTTTATTCAGAGCAATCCCTTTGGCGATGGCTATTTTTTGCTTCGGATACGGAGCGTTCATTTATGGTTATGGAGATGACGGGAGTCGTGTTGTGGCGGGTCCTGTCGTGTTTTCACTCGGTATGATATGCATTGCACTGTTTTGCACGGCTGCCACTATCATCCGGCAAATCATACATACTTATAATAAATCGGCCAAATACATTTTGCCGGTTATAGGCTATCTGGCAGCCATCATTACTATTATTGGAGGCATCTGCATTTTCAGTAATGCCACTTCCACCTCTGCATTTGTTGCAGGACACGTTATCACCGGCGTTGGATTTATTACCACTTGTGTAGCTACCGCCGCCACCTCTTCTACCCGCTTCTCTTTAATTCCGAGGAATTCAAAAGCGACAAGTAATGAAGTTCCGGAAGGAGCTTTTTCCCTTAATCAGAGACGGGCATTGGTCATTGTTGCCATCATCGTTTCGCTGATCGCATGGATATGGGCATTTGTATTATTAGGCAACAGTCATTCTCATCCTGCTTATTTTGTCGCGGGGCATGTAATGGTCGGTCTGGCATGTATTTGTACCAGTTTGATTGCGCTGGTAGCTACCATAGCACGTCAGATACGTAATGATTATTCAGAAAAAGAACGGAATAAATGGCCGAAACTGGTTTTATTAATGGGATCGATCTCTTTTGTATGGGGATTATTCGTTATTTT
>ERZ824575.3889-NODE-3889-length-10014-cov-3.416407_pt1 | contig 10014 bp, 7 predicted proteins | sample MGYA00519470_ERZ824575 | MGnify/ENA primary metagenome ERZ824575 (study PRJEB31778, sample SAMEA3449170) | human gut metagenome | biome: human gut; feature: human-associated habitat; material: faeces | place: United Kingdom | collected 2010/2012 ...
ATAAATTCAAAATGTATTGGTGCCATTTGTGGAAATATAATTGTATATTCTTTTTATATGCTACATAAATACATATAATTCCAACTGTAATTGATCCAATTATATAGGTGATAAACATAGGAAAAAGTTTCATATTGAACCATGGGGCTATGCCAGGCATGAGATCTAAATTGAAAACAAATTTTTTTCTAAGAGAAAAGTATAATATTAAAAGGAAAATAAGTGCATAAATTGAGTATGTAATAAAACGAAGAGCAGATTTCATAAATTTTTTCCTGGTCAATTTGATTTTTCATGATAAGGCTCACTTTTAATATCGTTAAAATTATCGTATAGTCAACGGACCAGAAAATGGGAATTGTTTGTTTTTTTTGAAAGATTGTTTTAACTATGCGGAATTAAAATAACTTTTAAGAAACTATCGGAACTGGAGTTGGCTAAAAAATATAGAGAAGTAATAGTATCATGTATAGGTGGAAAATATATAAATTATAAAATTGTTTCATATAGATATTGTTTTAAATAATGATTTTATTGCCAAATATGTATATCGTGATGGTTTGTTTTATTTGTCAGTATGGACTTGTTTTATTATTTTTATTGCAGGACTGAAAAATAAGGATAAATTTTGTGATAAATTAATATGATATGATAAATGTAATTGGTTATTGCTAAAATCAACTTGACGTATGGTTATCTAAATATATTAATTTTATTTAGATAACCATACTTATAAATAATTATTATTTTGCTTTTATGCCAAATACGGTTATGAGATCATGAAAATTTTTATATATTGAAAAATTTAAAAAAGGATGTTTTTGAATAATATTATACATATAGTTGCCTATTCCTGTAGGTTTTCCTTTGTAAACACGCAAAATTGAAGTTGAAAATTTTAATTTCTGTGTATTATAATAGTAGCTATGAAATTTAAATCCATTTTTATTTAATAAAAGTTGCAGTGTTTTGAGATTAAAATAAAAAAGATGATCTGGTGGAATAATGGCATAAAAATGTGAACCACATATTTTTGAAAGAAGGCAGGAAATATTATGAACTTTTATCGCAAGAACTCCACCAGGTTTTAGTAAATTATAGCAATGACGTACAGTTTCAACAGGATTATTTGAATGATCGAGTGCATCCTGAATTGTAATATAGTCAAAATTATTTGAAGGGAATGAAACAGTTTTCAAATCTCCCTGAAAAATGTGTGTGCATCTCGTTTTTGCTATTTCAACTTGAATTGGATCTAATTCAACTCCATATGTTTCCCAGTCTGGAAAAAAATTAAAGAATGCACCATTCACACCTTTCATTGAAGCAAATTCAAATTTTGAACGAGGAAAAAAAGGACTACTGCATCGCATTGGAAAACTCCCTATATCAGGAACATTAACTATATAATTAGGCTTATACTCTAATTTATCATAACCATGCAAAAGTGCTCTCTGAAAGGTTGTTGCACTAACAGATATACGACCTTTGGTTCGTTTATTTATAAGTGGCATTGTAGTAGGTTCACAGAAACAGCCCAAATACAAAACTTTCATAAAATAATTTATAAAGAAATAATTATTTTCAAATATATGATTTAACAAATGTGCCTTTAGAATACTCATTTAAAATGCCGAACAATAGACAGAAAAATGCAAAAAACATTGGAATACCTTCAAGAATAGGTTCAGACACAAACCCGACAAGCATTATAAACGAAAGAAAAGTAAAAGCTAAACGTAATATCGGATTAACAGACTTTAGTTTATAAACTCTAACAAAAGAATAAAGATATTGGCATGTCAAATAAAACAATAACAATAATGGAATGATGCCTGCCACTCTCCCACAGTCAAGCCATAAATTATGTGCATGACCAATTTTATTATTCATATTCATTCCTCCCAATGGATAATCCAACAATTTTGAGCCAACTATCATTAATCTATCAATTCTACCTCCTCCGGTTTCAACTTCATCTGTTTCAAACCGATCAAAGACAATCAATAAATCCCCATATGTCGTATAAATATATGACACAATTCCAATGAGAAAAATTAGAGATATTAACAACAACCTGATTTTTTTTATAGACATACCTTTAAAATTAAATATCAATGACATCAGCATTAATATTAATATAGCCACAATACAAGTTCTACTTTGGACGCGAACTGCACAATACACCGAGAGGAAAGAACCTATTAGAAATAAAAATTTCTTTTTTCTTCCCAATGGAATAAAAATAAACCCTAAGAACGACAAAAGGAACAATAATTTTGTCGTTATTAGCGTTGCAGAAATAAACCCTTCTTCATTATCAATCCCTATTAAAGGAATATTACGCCCCATTCCTATCACAAGAAAACCATTTTCCAATACATCTTTAATTACCGAGACAATAGCTACGGCAGACATAGACAATGCCATAATATACAATAAATTAATTAATGACACATCATCACTTCTCCGTACTAAAAACTTACCTAAAAGATATATAAAGGGGAAATTAATGAAAAAAATAAAAGTCGTAACATACCCAAATCCATCTGAAAATATAAATACAGACAATGCATACAGCATTCCCCACATAAAAAGGACACAAAAGGTTTTATCTATTAATTTATATCCTTTATGAACAAGAAGATAAATAAATGGTAAATAAAACATGTAATATCCATAGCCTGAATAATCTAAAAACATCAAAGCTAATAGTATACTCAAAAAACAATACTTATTCTTATGCAATATCTTCATGTATCATTCCCCAATATCTCACCTGAATTATATTTTCAGAGAATAAATCAATAAATAACTTTACGCGGCAAATAATACCTAAACAACATAGAAAAACATGTCAATGATGTATCTATCGTCCCTACAGCATTCTTATAATCAATTTTTTGTGTAAAAAAGATACTTCTAAGTCCAATGGTATACAATTTTCCATAAGGATAAGCAAAAAAAAGGATTGCTTTTCCTACTTTTTTCTCAAGCTCTTTCCTTGATAAAAATATTTCCTTCTGCATATTATTTTCATATCGCAATTTTGAATGTGACTGAGTATGAAAGCCTATGGTTACCAAAGGATCCTCACTATACACTTTCAGTTCACTATTCCCAATATATCCCTCTTTTCCAATAAAATTAGTAGTAATATATACGGTAAAAGGGATATTATATCTCTTCAAGAAAGGATAAGCATTCATATATGCATCCATCCAGCCATCATCAAAAGTAATAACAGCTTTTTTCTTTTCCGTCTTTTCATAAATATCATCAATACTTACAATTTGATAATTTATCCTTAATTCATCTATTATTTCTTTAAATCTTTCGACCTTACAAAGACACGCAGGAATCTCATCTAACTCCTCATTCGTAACATGATGGAACATAACAATCACACCTTTTTCGCAAAAAAATGCATTAAACCATACAAAAACTCTTTCTATAATTATGTAGAAGCAAGTAAATACTTTATTTACAAACATATTTTCTAAATTTTCTTAATATTAGATCTTTGAAATATTGAAGAATCATTGAACGATTGAAACTCCTTAAATAATACTCGGATAAGAACTGAATTGTTCTTATCCCAAATTTATTATCGCTGAACTCTGACATATCATAAAGATAAATACCATTTCCCTCAATCTCTTGCAAAACATTCAACTCAATAGGTCGCAACCTCATACCAAATGTTCTAATTATCTTATAGGGCATATTACGGCAACTCAACAAATAACGGGCCTCATCTATATTTTCACGATTACCATTCAAATCAATGATCACATCTTTAGATGGAAACTTTGACTTCAATAATAAACACTGAGCATAAGTATCATAATGCACTAGATCTCTAAATAATGGTAAAACATATTTTTTTCGTCCGTATATAAGCTCAACCTGATAACTATTGCTTATTTGTCCCTCATTAGTATGTACCCCTACGTCACTAAAGTTAGTAGAAAGTGAAGTGTAAGGATAAATAAAGAATTTATTGGTTAAGATAAGATATGCCTCGAAGTATTTAGACCAAGCCTTATCCCACCCTTTTATTATCGAATAGGTATCTACCTTATCAAAATTACAGTCCCATTTTTCCAGCCATTTACGAAACGGCTTCCACATACTGTAAGTAAACGTTTCTCCCCAAGTAGAAGTTGATTGATAAGCAAAAACATCATGCCCTATATTCAAAAAATAAAGGGGAAGATTATTAAAACCATTGTGCTCATTTCGATATAATGAAATACCAGCAACATTTACATCTTCTCCATAAGCACTCACAGTTTGTTCAATGTAATCATAAAAAAAAGGAGAGACATATAAATCATCTTCCAAAATAGTAACAGATTTAAAGAACTTACTTAAATCACCGCATCTATATATATGTTCTTTCAATCCCCTCTTTTTCTCCTGAATAATCACATATTTGTTCCCATGAGTCCATTCGAAATTTTCTACAAAATCATAAAGTTCTGTACAGTCACTCTTGTCTATACTTACAACTAAGGGAACAGCTATGGAAGCATAATAAGCCTCCTGCAAACTTTTAAGTAATCGTTTTATAGATACAATGCGGTTATAACCTACAACTACAATAGCATTGTGGTTAATTTCACAATCTGGAATCTGTAACATAATTTACAAATGTTTATTCAAGAGGAATATTTAACAAACATAAGTCTATTAAAGAAAAGAAGAAATGGATAATGTGGAATCACCTTAAAAAGGAGAAGAATTATCGCAATTTTGGAAAAACCGGCATGAATGATACTTTTCCAAATATACGGCAACGAAGCAATCTCTTTTATTCGCAAAATACTCTCATTTTTATCTGTTCGTACATGCATAATCTCATTAAACAAACAGCTATACAAATCCAATGCTAAAACTCTATAATATTCGTGATTTGGGAAATTCTCACCATACACCTCTTTTAACAGATTATATTGCTGCATATGTAGATATTTTTTAGACATAGGATAATTATGCATATATTTAGTCATCAAAGAATTTGGATTCACAAACATGTAACAATAAAGAGGCTCATTAATATAAAATAATTTGCGTACATATTTCAGATAAATAGTTGTAAAGCCTACATCCTCACAATACGAAATATCTTCGTTAAAGCGAATATTTTTATCTTTCAATATGGATGTGCGATACAATTTTGTACCAATACAGTTAATAATACTAGTTTTATGAAGTACGCTAAATGGCATTAACCATTGTTCTATAGTATATAGTCCAGACTTCTTGTACAATTTTGTATCAAAAACAAATAGATTTGGTTTACAACACTTATAAGTAAATACAACACAGTCTATATCATTATTTGCATGATAAATATTCAAGCATTTTTGAAGTGTACCCGGCTCTAAAAGATCATCACTATCTACAAATATTAGAAATTCACCTTGTGCAACTTCTATAGCATGATTTCGAGCCGATGAAACTCCTTGATTAGTCTGATTAAGTACTTTTATACATGAATACTTTTGAGCATAATCATTCAGAATATTCAGACTATTGTCAGTAGAACCATCATTTACCAATAATAACTCTTTTTCTACTTCTTGTGCTAAAAGATTATCAATAGTATTGGAGATAAAAGCAGAAGCATTGTATACCGGAATTATGATACTAATTAAATTACGTTTCAACATACAGTTTATTATTTCCCTATGCAGTAATATTGAATTCCTAATTGCTCCAACTCGTCAGAATCATAAATATTCCTGCCATCTACCACTACACAATTTTTCATACTTTTGACAATAACGCCCCAACTTGGTAAACGAAACTGCTTCCATTCTGTAAGTACCAACAATGCATCGGCGTCAAGTACAGCATCATACATATCATTAGCATATGTAATTGCATCACCAATACGACGTTTACATTCATTCATGGCCACAGGGTCAAACACCTTAATAATACAGCCAGCTTCTAACAACAACTTTATGGTGACAAGTGCAGTGGCCTCACGCATATCATCAGTTTCCGGCTTGAAAGCAAGCCCCCACAAAGCAATAGTCTTTCCTCGCAAATTGTCTCTATAATACTTCTTCAGTTTATTATAAAGAATAGTTTTTTGACTCTCATTCACAGCTACCACAGCTTTTAACACCTGCATCTGATACCCCTTCTTCTCAGCCGTTTTAATAAGTGCTTTCACATCTTTAGGAAAGCAACTACCTCCATAACCACAACCCGGATAGAGAAATTTACTTCCAATACGGCTATCACTGCCAATCCCTTTACGTACCATATTCACATCAGCACCTACTAACTCACAAAGATTCGCTATATCGTTCATAAAAGAGATGCGAGTAGCCAGCATAGAATTTGCTGCATATTTAATCATCTCCGCACTAGATATATCAGTAAAGATAACACGAAAGTTATTAAGCAAAAAAGGACGATAGAGTTTGGTCATCATCTCTTTTGCCTTCTCCGATTCTACCCCCACTACTACACGATCAGGACTCATAAAATCTTTAATAGCTGCACCTTCCTTCAAAAACTCCGGGTTACTAGCCACATCAAACGGTATTTCTACACCACGGCTATCAAGTTCTTCACAAATAACAGCCTTTACTTTCTGAGCTGTACCTACAGGAACGGTAGATTTAGTAACAAGAATAGTATATTTCTTAATATTCTGACCAAATAAACGAGCTACAGATAAGACATATTGGAGATCAGCAGAGCCATCACTATCAGAGGGTGTACCTACAGCACTGAATACAATATCAACATTATCAAGACAAGAAACCAAATCAGTAGTAAAATTTAAACGACCTTCACGATGATTACGAAGTACCATTTCATCCAATCCAGGCTCATAAATAGGTAATTGGCCAGACTGTAATAATTTTATTTTCTCTGCATTTACATCTACACAAGTGACATTTACCCCCATTTCGGCAAAACAAGTCCCTGATACCAAACCTACATAGCCAGTACCAACAATTGCAATATTCATAAAAGCTAAATTAATTTAAGGAATATCTTATCATTATAAATGAATCAAACTACCCATTTCGTCTAGATATTTAGGGGCAATATAGCTCATATATCCCCCTAAAGAAGTAAACGTCATTTCACCAAAATACAATTTGCCATTTGTAATATAAAAATCAATCCGGACTTGATGATGGCCTTTTGACAAAATTTCAGCAGCTTGTAACATATCAGACAAACATGTAGGTTTTTCAATCGTCACACAATCCTGCTTATGACCACCTGACAGCATATCTGGTTTTGGATTCCATTCTAAATCATACCATGCCAAACAACAACCTTTATATAATACTCTGTCAGCACATACCAAAATTGAATAAGGTTTCCCTTCTAAACAAAATACCTTATAATCAACCAAAGAGGTAGAATTAGCATTATCATTCTTTAAATACTCCTCAGCTATAATCTTAGGTTTTATACTATTATAATGAGGTTCTGCGTAAATTGTTCCGAATTTCAATTGAAGCCAAGTATTCAGTTGTTTTCTTACTTCATCCTCATTTATACTATTTTTATTCTTAACAACAATAATAGTACCACAACCATGATTTGTCTTAAGCACAAATGATGTCGGTAATAGGTTGAAATCAATATCACAAGCATCATCCCAAACACCGTAGAGTTCCACTAAAATACTGGAAAGGCCACGCTCTTTCACATAATCTCGTACTAGATATTTATCAGCAAGCTTTGTCCAAACAGAAGTGTCAGAATTGAATTTCAACCAATTGATTTTTTCATTCAAATTTTTCGGAGAACTCCAATTGATTTTTTTGTGAGAAATATTATAATATAATAAAGAAGCAAGTTTTTTTAAGTCACGTTTCCTATAATACTCACATAAATAAACAAAAATCTTGCGACGAATGAGTACAAGAGGATAAAAAATAACCCTCAATACATTCTTAATTTTTTCACAATTTTCATCTTTCATTATTTTTTAATTTTATAAATATTTTCTTTATTATACTCTTTTCGTCTTCTCTCAAACCAAACAGAAAAGCAAAAAATAAAGTTTGAACAGCAGATAAAAATATCAACAAAAATAACCAATTTATAAAATATCTACTAATATAAAAACAGGAATCCCCCCAAAACAAACGTTTCTAAGATACTGCATAATTGAAAGATTTATATTTATATGTAAAAACAAAATACGTCCGACAGCACAAATTGATTCAAACAACACATATACCAACATTACCATTTCGGCTGAGTACCCCATTTTTAAAATAATATAAACTATAGGTAAAGTTAGAATCTTTATAGTATTAATACATATACTATAGACTTTAACATTACCCACAGCTTGATTAGCCACTGCCATATTCATAGTTAACAAATCAATCTGAATAGCCAAAAGAAACATCCTACAAAACATCGTTGTATAATCAGGAACTTCCCTTAGCCAAATAGCAAGCAACTTATCCATAAATATAAATGCAGGTACACTTATCATTGACATCAACAAAAAAGAAAACTTACATGAGATTTCTGCCAATCGAAACATCTTCTGTCTATCACCTGCACCTTCAGCTTTTATTATTTGAGGATTAATAGCTGTAGTTAATGCATTAGATAAAAAATTCAACTGTCCAGCTACTTGATTACCTATTCCATAGGCAGCATTAATCGCAGCTGAATAAAAATTATTCAAAAGTATTGCCACACCTTGCCCACGACCTACAATACAACAAGTCCCATATACATTCCATCCCATAAATGAGAACATCTCTTTAAACAAAGAATATTCAAAAGTTCTAAAATTAAAATGACGGCATTCTTCATATTTCTTTCTGCAATAAATATAATATAATATAAAATTAAATATCACAAGAAATAAAGAGCCACAAGAATACCAAATTAATTTATCAAATGTAACATAAATTAAAGAAACAACAATGGGTACTTTAAGAATGGAATCGACAATCTGTACCATAGATGAATAAACAAGATTCTCATGAGATATAAGAGATGCAAAATATGGAGTACTAACAAGATTAAAAAATAGAGAGCCAATCATTAGATAATATACAACCTTTGCCACAGACAGTCTTTCCATGCTTATATTTAACATATTGGCAAACACAAAATCAGTAGCACAAACTAATAGAACACATATAACCAATCCAAAAAAAAGTTGTATACAAAGACTATTATTAAAGATTTTAATCACCATTGGCATATCATTTTTCCCATGATGATATGAAAGATACCGTATAGTGGTATTAGCTAAATTTATCTGAATAAAAGAAAGCATAGCTATAACTCCTCCTACAAGATTGTATATTCCATAATCTTCTACTCCAAGATTATCAAGTACAACTCTTGAGGTATAAAGCATTATAGCCACTTGTACCACTGTACGCACGTACTGAATACCAGTATTAACAACAACACGCGTAGAAGAATCCATTAAAATACATTATTAATATATGTATAAATAAGTAATTATTAAGCAAAGAACTACTGTTCTTTAACCTTAAATCCTAAATAATCAAGATTACATGAGAAAAGGGTTAGAGTCTGAATTTTACTATTTTTATATACTCGGAAATTATATCACAGTTAACACTAAGTTATACCACTATTACTCAATGATTTCTAAAGGATACGGATTCTCCTCAATATTTTTCAAAATATCTATTACCTTCTTTTGCTCAGTAGATAAATCTAACATATTCCAGTTTTTCATTATGTTATAAGTTTCGCATCGCATGGATTCTTCATAAACCTCACCATAGGTATAAACCAGTAAATGGACCTTAAGCAAAGAAACGGGAAGCTTCTCCAGAACATTATAGATACGCTCTAAAACCACCTGTTTTTTCCGCTCTTTATCTCCATAATCATAAATGGTAGCATTATACCCCATCAAAAGAGCCAAGCACAAATTCGCCTCCTCCTCAACATCGGAACTCTGAGCAGAAAAAAGAGAATCGGACTTAACAAGCACTTCCTTATTCAACCGGCAAA
>ERZ824575.3890-NODE-3890-length-10006-cov-15.853583_pt1 | contig 10006 bp, 9 predicted proteins | sample MGYA00519470_ERZ824575 | MGnify/ENA primary metagenome ERZ824575 (study PRJEB31778, sample SAMEA3449170) | human gut metagenome | biome: human gut; feature: human-associated habitat; material: faeces | place: United Kingdom | collected 2010/2012 ...
TGCACATTTTTGTCAATATATTTTCTTTATTCATACAGATGTAATATAGCAATAAAATTGTTAGTAGCCTGTCTGTGAATGTCATAATTCATCTTGAAATGAAACTTAATTGCAAACAAATCTTGAAAAACACTTGTCTTCCTATGTTTTCAATATACATTCTGGTAGTTCTGTGCTATAAAAATGAGTAAAAAGATATCCTTCTCATACCACCACAATATGAAGAAATTTAATATAAAACCTCGTAATGAAATAATAAATGCAGGGTCGGATGCTTCTTACATAAATTCAGATAAAATAAGCTTTTCTAGCACCTATAAAAAAATCAGTTCCGTGGAGCAACTATATTTCTCCATTAGCAGAAATGCAGATACTGTATAGGTTTCCAGAAAAGGCTAAAAACTTTGTCCGACACTTGGGTCTGAGTACAACGATTTCATTATACAGAAATGCATCTCTTACAGTGACCGCTATAATGAAAAAATCTTCAATAGGATTACCGCTTTTTAGACCAATTTTTGTGTCTGAAATACCGCTTGTAAGACTGACTTTTATAAAATACCCGCACCCTTTATAATAATACTTTCACAGAAAAACGCACCCTTTCGCAACATTTTGTTACTAAGAGTGCGTTACATCAGCATGTCATTTTTCAATGTTTGTTCGTATACCCGACTCGGCAAAATTTCGCTAGCGTCTATTAATTAACATCATGGATTCTTAATTGCTTCTGGGAAGCCATGATGGTTAATTAATAGACGTGCAAGAGTTATAGGTTGTTTGGAGTCCGAAAGTATAACCATAATAAACTCAATATGAGGTTTTGAATTTCCTTATTATGAAGGCAAAATTAAATATATCTATTATTTTCAACCTCAAAGTTTACAATTGATAGCAAGTCATCAAAAGCCTCCTCTTCGTTTTCAGTTATCAATCTAATTCTATGTCTCCCTCGCTCATTATTAACATACACTTTCCATTTCTTTTCACATGTATCATAAAAACATCCTATTGTAAAATCAGCAAAAATTTCATCGCCAATCTCCAACTTCCACTTTCCTAATTTACCTTGCAATTCTTCTTTAATTTTCAAAAATTCTTTTCTATTCATCTGTACTACCTCAATTTATAATTCCTAATCGTTTCATGGTACTTCCGTTAAGTGGAGTAACATATTGTCCTGCTCCTCCAGACATATCTCCCCACGAAGCTGCTGTTCCTTTTAACCCGTAAGTGGCATCAATATTCCTTCCTACAGCATCTGCCGTATCCTCAATAAAATCATTATATGTATTTTGCAAATTTTTAAAATATGATGAATCAACATTCGCTATTCCTTCCTTAGATAAAATTGTATTCAATCCATTTATATCTCCATTTTTTATTGCATCAATTTTATCAAAATACGTTGCATTATTAAAAGTTCCCGTATGATAAGCCGCTTCATTCTCTACATAAGGAATTGCTCTTTCACTATATGTGTATTTACCCGTTGGAGGAACATCTGCAAAATTAGAGCCTCCCATATATCCATATCTATCCCACGTATCAGGTAAACTATCTGTTCTGGAAATAGATTGGATTGTACTTTCATCAAAGCCTAATTTAGGTGGCCAATCATATATTACATTTCCCTTCGCATCAAAACCTTTTACATATTGAATATCACTTGGCACATTTATATCAGCTTTATAATTTGAACTTTCAAACAATTTTTGTAATTCACTTATCTTCTGGGCATCAGTCAAATCACTTCTCATACCAATATCGCTTATTGCTTTACTAAAATCAGCATAAGAGTTTATACCACTCTCAACAACTTTCCCAGCATCTTCCGCTGCACTCTTCCCCACATCTTCTACACTGTCTTCTGTTGTATTTCTTACTACTTCCACATCAGACTTTACCGTCTCATTTCGAATCTTTAATATTCCATCATAATCTATCTTATTTGATTTAATAAGTTCTTCTATCTTCTGTACCGCCTTAAGTTCTGACTCTGTCATTCCCTCAGTACTTCCACTTTCCAGAAAATGCAGATATACCTCTGCCTCTTTCGCCGATACCACTTCTGTCAAATTCGAATAATTCTCTCCCTCAATTGTCTGTTCAACAATTTTCAAATCATCATCACTCAGCGTCTTCGACCCAATCTCTATCCCATCTGCATTTTTAAATAACAGCTTATTTCCCGAAATACTTACCGTGATTCCTGCTGCAAGACTCAACATCATTGTTACAGGTACCGGCCAGTCAAAGGTTTCTCCCAGTGCTCCCACACCACAGGCTGCTGTATTTCCCGCAAAGTCTATCAGAGCTGTTTTTCCAAATGCCTTAAGTCCTTCTTTTAACCCCATTTCCGAGAACTTTGTTGCTGCAATGGCTCCTCCAAGCGTAACAAGATCTACCATTGCAAAGACCACCTTAAGTCCACGTTCCATGTCTGTCAGGTCTTCTCCGGTTATCAAATCTTCTCCGGTACATGCCTCTATGACAGGTTTGATAATTGTGATATCCAATACGGACGAAACAAAGTTTAAAAATGGGTTACTGCTATCATGGGTAAATTCTCCCTGCCTATAAAACTGCTCCAAAAATTCCTGTTGGGTAAGATTGTTGTCTTCTCCCAAAGCTCCGGATGCTTTCATTGCCTCATACTGTGCTGCAAAAATACTTGCAAAATCCTCTACACTTCCATTGGTATATGCCATATGAAGCCCATTTCCATCCGCCTTTCCGTCAGAAGTTCCAATAAAATCTGCAAAAGTCAGCTTTGCTTTTTCCTGTTCTACCATGGTTCCGGCATATCCCATTCCGCCGGTTATGTAATTGTTTTCTGTCAGTCCCAGTGTATTATCTACCTCAAAGTCTTCCAGATGGATTCGGCTGATTGTTTCTGTAGCATTTTTCTTGAAATCTTTCTTTAAAGGCTGATCCAGCTTATCATCCACGTAACAATTTAAGACATCAATATAACGGTGAAGGGTTCCATGCCCCTCTAAAAGCCTGTCAATATCCTTTTCCCTAGATGTATAGTCAATTCCCAGGTCAATTTCATCTAAAATGGTATCACAGGTCTGCAGTGCCTCGTCCACATCCATCATTGTATCATACACATACATACAATTTAAATAGCTTACACCTTTTTCACTCCAATCCATGTATGCTTTTTTTATTTCTTCTTCCATAACTTTTATTCATTTCCTCCAATTTGTCCAATGACCCATTCCACAACCTGCTGTTCATTATAATACATAGTATTATAAGCATTTTGAATGTACGTTCCTGCCGCCTGATACAAAAATGTCATTTTCTGCATATTACTGGCTAGGGATTTAAAAAATGCAAGCATCTCCTCTCTGGCCTCCCCCTGATATGTATCCTCTGATTCTATATTTTGTACACACTGTTCACTATAGGTATATGCCTCCAAAATCTTTGCCTGGATATTTCCCAATTCACTTATATAATCCAAAACACCGGCACCTATTTTTATTTCTTCTGAGGATCCGCTGCAGGCCGTATCTACGCTACTACGCATAATTTTTTACCTCCTCATCAATTGCCAGAAGTCTCAGTAATTCTCTTCTTACCTGTACTGCACCCACTTCACTTTTTATCTGCCGATTCAGGTCATACTCAAATATCTGATTATTCTTCCAATAATAAAGCCATTCTTTTGTTAATGCATTATCCTGAAATTCTCCTATCATGATATTCTCTTTGCAGTCTTTTACTTCTCTTAAAAAAGAATCAATGTCTTGCAGCTGTAAAAGCTCCTTTTCTGATACTGTTCCAGTCTGTAATACCGGATATATTTTCAATAATAAATATAAGACAGCGACTCTCGGCAGCCGTAACATCTCATATTCTCTATTTTTCAAGGGAATGATCACAATTGCCTCTCTTTGTTCCAAAAGTGCAATATGTAAATAATTTATAATAACATGATTCCGACTTTCTTTATAACATTCCAACGCTCTTGCCGGAAAAAATCCCATTTTCGTCAATTCCGTTTCAGATGCAAGCACACCCTTTTCTATCAGTCCATTTATAGTTTTTTTAACTTCCTCTTCATGACCTTTCTGTGGTCGGAACTTTAACGGAATTCCAAATACATCATTTCCTTTTGTAATACTATTAAAAAACACCATTTCATGCTCCGTAAATCTCATTACATGTCCTCCATATCCTTATACTCCTGAAATTCATCATAAAAATCATCTACTCTGTCACCATGAGATTTTAATGCATCGATTGCCTGCTGCACCGGATTGTCACCGTTAGCCTTTGAAAAACTTTTATGATATTGTTGCATCAGCCCCATATATGCCATAAAAGTAGTTTCTTCTTTCCCCTTCCACAATTTATCACTCTCAATACGCGACATAAGCAGGGTCAATTCATCGTAGGAATCATCTATTCTTTCCTTTATTGCTTTCATGTTAGTCAGCAGTTCATTCATATTGCTTCCTGACATTTTAAAATCCTGCATACATTCTCCTTTCCCATAACTAACTAATCAACCTATGACGCTTCTCTTTTTCGCCTTGCCTCTTCCTCCGCAGCTTCTCTTCTTAATCTCTCTTCCTCTTCATAATATTGCTGCTGATATATCTTCATTTCATCATCTTCACGTTTTGCTTCGTCACACCAGTAATTATATTCATCTCTTGCAAATTCCAATTTTGATTTTACTTCTGCAATTATTTCTTTAAAATCAGCCCCCAGTTTTTCTACTGCCTCGCGATTTTCACTTTCCTTTGTTACAAAAGTGTCGCTGAGTTTTCCATGAGCAGAATCCGGATTCATCTCCATGATATTGTAATCTGTTGCCAATTGAGCCATAACATCACTTAAATTGTCTGTTTTCTTTAATTCTTTTTCCAAATTCCTTACTACTTTTTTATATTTATCTCTCTGAGATTCTGCATAGGTTTTCTTTCCAAAAATATCTTCTATTTTCTCCTTTAAATAATATTTTATATATAATTGCTTATGCAATCATATCAGTTTTAATCTGAGACCAGTGGTATCCTTACCTTACTGACCTCATCCTCGAATATATAATATGCATCACCCGGTTCGATTTTCTTTTGATTCTTTCTCTTTATAGCCAGCGGTATATCCACTATCTTGCAATTATCCAGGTTATCAAAAAACAGTATGCTTTTAGTCTCCTTCATCATTTTATATATATCAGGCGAACCATATGCTATCTGTGCATTTGGTACTGCCCCAAACAGGAGATACACATTTAATACCTTATATTTGCCCATAATATTTTTAAGAGCATTAAGAGCATCCTTGCTATCTGATATCGCTGTATATACCTCCTGACTGTTTATTATAATCAGGGTGTTTTCTTTTTCCGGATTTTCCTGATGGATGAGTCTCTTATATTTTTCCTCTAAGAGAACCTCTATCATTATTATTTTCTGTATAAATTCATCCGGATCCAGATCATAGCTTACATTTTCCTGACCGATATCAGACAGCTTGCGCCTGAAATCATCAGCTATATATATATGAGTATCTATTTCGCTGTTTAACATCTGCAACGCAAAATATTTTATAAAATTTGTTCTGCCCATATTATCAGCTCCGGAGATAGTTATGATATTGCATTTATTATGATCTGTGTAAACCGGGGCGACTGTGTCGTATGCAATTCCTATAATGTTCTCATCATTTTTTCTTCTGAATGTGTGATCCACATAATCCGGTGTGAGCAATTCAGGAATTTCCGGTATCTTGTCAGCAGTGATATTCCCATATACAGCATTTATCTGATCTACAAATGCATGCATATTATTAACACGTTCAATTTCCTTAGTTCCCTCAAACGCTAAAAATGTCTGGCACTCGTATATTTCCCCATCAATTTCTGTCAGGCACCTGCCAGCAGTCTCATCCGGTCTGAGTTTACAGCTTCCATAAAGAGTCATATACTCACTTGATTCATTACAAAACATAGCTATTCTGCCGGAAAAGTTTGCCAGATACTTATATCCCAGTCCTGTTGTCTGTAAATTTGAAATAATGAAACTTATTCCTACAGAGCCACCTTCTCTGCACAGATTGAGCAGTATGTCACTATCCTGCAGATACAGTTCTTTTAATGCAGTATAATTGTCTATGAGTACCACTATCTGAGGTATATCTGTAAATCCCGCCTCGCGATATGATGTGTATGAGCTTACTCCCGCTTCAAGCAGTCTTTCACGCCTTTCTTCTATCTGTTCACTCAGGTATTTAAACAGATTCTTCAACCTTTCATCGTCAGATGGGCATACTACACCTCCTACATGAGCCAGCTTCTCAAAATTTTTAAGTACCATTGATGCAAAATCAATAATATATATGCTAAGCTCTTCCGGTGAATAGTTTTCTGCCAGATTCCTCACTATCAATTCGAGAAGATTGGTCTTGCCAAACTGCGATGCTCCTATGATAATAGTATTTTTGTTACCTATCTCTATTACTGTCCGCCCCTGTCTCTGCCTGTCCGGATCGTCGTATATTCCTATTACAGCAGTCGTGGAAAGAGGGGTATCATTATGTGCCAGTTCGGCATCATATACTATCACTTCTTCCAGCGCAGGCAGACATATATCCGGCAGTTTTTTTACTCCATTGGCTTTACAGTATTTATCTACATATTCGACAACCGCCTCCAATTGTGACCTTGACTGCTCTGAATTCTCGAGCTTATGCTTATATACCAAATTCTTTTTTCCCGAAAAATCAAGTTCATATATATCAAACGGTGTATCATCTTCACCATTTATGCTCTCGGGGCTGCCAGAATATCCCGACTGGAACAATTCAAATATCTCATTATTTCCGACCTGCAAATAAGCCCGGCCCGGTTCTTTTATTTCTGCGGCTAAAGGAGATTTCAAGACTTCATTACTATCCTCCTGCGTCTGTACTTTAAGACACAATTTAAACTTTGAATTACTCCAAATCTGGTCATTAACCTGTCCTGCCGGTTTTTGTGTTGCCAGTATCAGGTGAACTCCCAGGCTTCGTCCTATTCTGGCTGCACTAATCAGCTCCTTCATAAATTCCGGCTGCTCTGCCTTTAACTCAGCAAACTCATCTACAATAATGACAAGGTGTGGTAATGCCACTTTTGCTTGTCCCTCTTTATATGCCTTTATATATTTATCTATATGATTAACATTGAGCTGTGCAAACAGATTCTGTCTTTTCAGCAGTTCAGCCTTTATTGACCTGAGTGATCTGTCTATTGCCTTTCCATCAATGTTTGTTATGGCACCAATCAAATGAGGCAGCTTTCTAAACTGATTAACCATTCCTCCACCCTTAAAATCAATTATCACAAAACCTATTTCATACGGATGAAATAACGTTGCTGCCCCAAGTATAAACGTCTGCAAAATCTCACTTTTTCCTGAGCCTGTTGTTCCGGCCACAAGTCCATGCGGACCGTGAAATTTCTCATGCAGATTTAGATAAACAATCTCATCCTTCACATTTACTCCCAACGGAACTGCCATTGTTTCATATATTTTTGATGAATTCCATCTCTCCTTCAAATTCAATGCCTGCACCGAGTTGATTCCAAGCAGCTCAAACAAAGATATGTTCTTACGCAAAGAGCCTGCCAGGCTTATTTCTTCACACTCCACCGGTTCCAAAATGCTGACCGCCTTCTGTACACGCCAATCAGGTATATTCTCATACTCAAAATATTTCTTTTGCGTCTTATTGACCGAATCATATATCATAGCACTCTCATTGTCGAATATATCAATTATTCTGCTACAATATAATGGCAGCAAAGACGGCTTTGATTCAAAAAATATAAAGACAGTATCGAGCTCTGATGCATGCTCTATAAATTTTGAAATAGGATGACTCTTTATGCCATAGTCCTGCATTACAATTATTATATTAAATCTGCCATGTACTTTTTCATCTTTTCGTATAGAAAGCTCTTTATACAAATTTTCAAATACTCTGTTTTTGCTTTCCTGATCGCAAACTATATTTCTATTGCCATTCGAGCTATTCAAAGCTTTTATTCCCCTAAGCCAATTATACTTTCCGATATTATCATCAAGTAATGCATATATACAGATATCACCATAATACTGTCTGCTGATAATATCCATAATCATATTCTTCATCATCGAATACAACGAATCCGCATCTCCGACAACCCCCACCGCATTAGCATCCTTCAGACTCATCACAACCGGCGCCTTTTCAATATCCATATATTCTCCTGCCACATGCTCAGGCAGACTGCTAAGATCATCTCCAACCTCAAGTTTCTCTTGTTTTTTATAGTCTACCTGCCGCAATGACTCAACGTTTCCCCTCCCCAGATACACTTCAAGGAAATCTTCATCTGTAGATATACGATCAAATAATACCGGGTCAAAATTCTCTATATGTTCAATATCCTGCTCTATGCTATAATACTGAGCGTTTAGACAATCTAACTCCTCTCTTCTTGCAGCTTCTATCTCATTACGTTTTTTTGCTATGTATTCAAGATATGTGTCTCTTCGTTTTACAAGGTCTTTCTTATACTTCTTTTGTTTATTTATAATACCAAATATGGATGTAAAGACTCCAACACCCATGGAACATATACTAAATGCAACAAAAGCTCCATTTGACTTGCTCATCACTCCTCTAAGCAGCACTACCAGAGCAAACATAATAATCGAAGGCATCAATGAAGTAACCAGATTGAGTTCCGGTTTTGTCGGAATAGTACCCGGATCTAATATTTCTATTGGAGTTTTATCTCTTTTTGCCTGTATTCGCGTATTACGAATAAAGACAGGATATGTTGTATGTATATCCAAGCTCTCCGGTCTGACCTCAACTCCATTTGTTCTGATAGCTCCATAATCAAAGAAAATTTTTCCATTATTGTAATATGCAGTAAAATCTCCTATTGATATGAAATCATGATTTTTTACTGTTGCAATCCTTTGAATACTTTTTCCATTTACTAATGTGTTGTATGACGAACTATATTCCGATAACATAGCACATGATATATCATCTTTCACCTGCAATCCTACTCTCACAGCTCTACCATATGCACTGTCAAGCTGTATATGTGCATCAGGTGCATTCCCTATTATCAGGACATATCCCGGATTTAATTCTATTGACCATCCATAATTTTCCATTTTCATTTTCTCCCAAATATAATTGTCGAACCATTCCTAACACCAAAATCCTCAAGCATCCTGTTTCCTTTCAAAAATGCAATTGGCTGCTCACAGGCCATATAACATTCATTCTCATTGGCTTCATCAATTTGCAGATTATATGCTTTGTTTAATGCAGTCACCAGAGCTTTTGCTGTTATATTCAAGGGGATTTCCAATTCATGTCTTTTTCCATTATTTTCATTCACAAAATTTACAATAACCTTTTCACTATCTTCCATTACGATGCTCCTCTTTACATTATTACGTCAATTTTTAGGTTGGTAATGTTAAAAGCACATTGCGTGTAACAACATTTTTCAATTATGTAAATACTATTTCTTTTACAACTCGCATAGTACTTTATCTGCCCGCAACCTTTCTATAAAATCCTCTATTGCTTCCGTTTCCGTATTATACTTATCAACTGAGTTAGTAATTTTACTAGCACGTTCATCCGTCACATATACTATCCATTTTTCATTTTCTTTCTTAAGCACTACTTCATTTTCTCTATTTTCTCGTTCTTCGCATAAATTGTAACCTTGAAGACTTTCCTCTTGTATTATTTTTCTTGCATCCTCTATTTTCATCTTCTGACCTCCATACTAGTTTATTTCTCTTAATAATCCTAATCTTTCTAATTCTACCGTTGACGAAAGTTCATACTGTATTGCTCCTCCTTTCCCCCATCCTTCAACTGCTGCTTTTCCTTTATATGAAGCCAATCTACTATAATCTCCTTTTAGTAAAATTTTATATACAAAAAGGCTGCAGCGTCCGATATTACCGGATGTTGCAGC
>ERZ824575.3891-NODE-3891-length-9999-cov-3.323109_pt1 | contig 9999 bp, 4 predicted proteins | sample MGYA00519470_ERZ824575 | MGnify/ENA primary metagenome ERZ824575 (study PRJEB31778, sample SAMEA3449170) | human gut metagenome | biome: human gut; feature: human-associated habitat; material: faeces | place: United Kingdom | collected 2010/2012 ...
AACTGCGGGAACGGCCTATCCGCTCAATGTGTTCGGCTGAGATCGGAAATCAACCAAAGGCAGGCACCTATACGGTCACGGGCACGCTTGTGACATATAACGAATCTTCAGCCGCTAATGGCCTAAAGGTAACTGCTCAGGTCGAGGTCAAAGAAGTTGCCTCTATCGACGCTCTTGCTCCCGTTAACACGCCCGTCGGCGTACGTCCTACAACGGGCGGCGGTCTTCCCTACAGCGTTGAGGTTGCATTCACCGACGGTACAAAGAAGCAGTGCAACATTGCGTGGGACCCTATTTTGGACACGCAGGTGGCAAGTGAGGGGTCGTTTAAGCTTTCCGGTTCGCTGTCGTATTGGGCCAATACCTCATCTTCATCGTCTACTCAGGTGGAGCTGGGTGACAGCAACCGAGTCACGGCGACCATCTCCGTCCGCGCCCTGCAGATGCCTTCCTCGACATCGACAAGCACGCTTATCGGTTGCCAGCCCAATATGCCGGGTTCAATCGAGGCCACGATGTGGAATGGCTCGCGAGGCAATTTCCCCGTTCAGTGGTCGACGATTAGTCAGGACGCCCTAAAGAACCTTGGCCAGATTACGGTTAGCGGATATTTTACCGGCTCTAACATTCCGACTACGGCGACGGTCAACGTCTGCGATCTCGAGGACAGCAACATCGGCAAGATTGCTTATGTTCCCGGCGCCGGACTTCTGGCTCCGCGCTACACATCCACGCTGTATTTGTCGGATGGCAGCTCGTTCTATCCCCAGTATTCGTCGGGGCAGCCTTATAGCTGGGATGAGTTTCCTCAAGAACTGCTGGACGGCAAGCCTGGCGAGTACGAAATTACCGGTACTATCACTGGCTCGCTGGCGAAGGTCAACGCGATCGCGGTGTGCAGCGAGGTCAAGGGCGTCAATAACTATAGCGAGAATGGCGTGACGCTTGGGCAGTCGTACGAGGACTGGCGCGTTATTTACCCCGGTGAGGAAGTCAATCTGGACTACTTCTACGTGTCCGGCGTATTGCAGGATGGAACGACTTTTGACAGTCTCGGCGTCAACTGGGATACCTACGATAGGTGCCCCCAGAAGGACTGCACGATTACCGGAACGGTCGCCGGAACGAATATCCCCGTGAAAGTGCACGTCATCGTGACTAAAAACTGGGAGGCTCAGCCACAAACCATTACAGTGCTCAGGGGCAGCGACGGCACCGCCATGCTTCCCGGCTATGTCGAACTTATCAGCCCCGATGCGGCAGAACATCCGGACTATTCGCACAAATACGCCGAGACCAAGTGGAACACGAAGGGCTTCGATTGGACCCAGGGCGGCGTGGTACGCGGCACTGCAACAATTAGCTTTAATGCAGGGTACGGCATGCAGACTGTCGACCTTCCGATTACTGCCACCGTTAAGATCGCGAGTAAGGCAACCTCGGTTCAGGGCGGAACCATATGGACCGTCCCCGGCACCAAGCCGATGCTGCCGGAATACCTTGAGGTTCGATACGACAACGATGTGTCTTCTGAGCCCCAGCGCGAAAAGGTCACATGGGACCGTGTCGCCGAAGACGCTTATGCCAAGGACGGTTCGTTTAAGGTGAAGGGCAAGCTCCAAGGTGGTGCCGAGGCGACAATCACTGTCGACGTCTGTTCCGTCATCTCCGTTGCCGTTCCTGAGTGCATTAATACGGCCAGCGGTGTTTTCCCCGAGCTGCCGTGGAATGTCTCGGTTGCCACGAGTGACGGCAAAACTCATAATGCCCAGGTTCAATGGGATTACGTTCGTCCCTCGGTTTATACCGGAGAGCCGGGTCAGGTCACGACAGTGTCTGGCACGCTGTTTGCAAGCGGCCTCGACGGATACGGTGACGGCACTAACACCGGTCTCACTGTTCAGACCAAGATCGTTATCCAAGGCGTTGAGAAGGCAATCGATAACGGCGAGACCGCAGTGACCACCAAGGCGGGCACTGCGCCTGCTATGCCGTCCAAGATGGCGGTCGAGATGAGCGACGGTTCCGTTTCGACAGCGGCTATTGATTGGGATCCGATCGCGCCCGAGAAGTACGAGCGGCCTGGCACGTTCTATGCGACGGGCCATGTGGTCGGCTTTGATGCCGCTGCTGTTATGGCGCTGCTTGACGATGACGGCCAAAAGGTCGGCGTGGATGAGAACGGCAACGTGACCGCCAAGGTGACGGTTGCCGATAAGAAGGCGAAGAAGGTTGCGTTGCAGCCCGAGGCAGTCGTGGTCAACACCACGGTCGGATCGATGCTGGAGCTGCCAGATGCCGTGTCCGTATATTTCTCGGATGGCTCAGCGCGGGATACTCGGGGCAGTTTAGGCGGCATCGAGATTGAAAAGTGGACCGACACCGACGGCATCGACCTCTCCAAGCCGCTCGCCAGGAAGGGTACGTATAAACTCGTCGGCAAGCTCAAGGATGTCGACAACGTCAACGCTATCGTGTACGTCAACGTCTCCGAGGCGCCGCGAACCATAACCGAGCTCGAGGCCAAGTCGTTTAGTGTTGCCATGGGCACGTCCAAGCAGGATCTGTACGCCCAGATGCCCAAGCAGGTTGTGGCGACTTACTCCGACGGCTCGACCGATTTGCTCGACATTGACGTGTGGGATCTTTCTAACGTCACGGACGAGCTGCTCAACGGAACCGGCACCGTGGAGATCACGGGTACGGTTAAGCTCAACGGCGCTAAGGTGACCTGCAATGTGACCGTGGTGGATCAGGATGCCCAGACGCCCGACCACGTCGAGCCGATCGATGTTGTTGAGATTGCGGACAATGCCAAGGTCAGCGATCTTATGGATAAACTGCCGTCCAAGGTGACGGTTGTCATGAAGGATGGCAAGACCAAGAAAGAGACGCCCGTTAAGTGGTCTCAGGTCGACAGCCTGGGCCGTGCCGGCACCGAGTTTGAGGTCACGGGTCTAACGGACAACGGCATGACTGTTAAGGCTCAGGTCAAGGTGACGGCGCATATTGTCGACATCGATGTCGCTGAAGACATTGTGGTCGTGCGCGGCACCAAGGCGGACGACGTTTTGGCCAAGCTGCCTTCTACGGTCACGGCGATTTACTCGGATGACACCGAGTCCGATGTCGAGGTGAAGTGGGACACCAAGGGTTTCTCCGACAAGGACTTTGCCAAGGAAGGTGAGGTCACGGTCAAGGGCAAGGTTGCCGGTACCGATCAAAAGGCAGAGTGCACGATTACGGTCGTGAAGAGCGATGCCGAGATTCCGGCGTCTGTTGAGCCTGTCGCGGGCGTTAGCGTTCCCGAGGGCGCATCGGCCGACGCCGTGCGTGATGCGCTCAAGGGCGTGAAGGCGACCGTTCGCATGAAGGACGGCAAGACGACGGCGGAGTCCGAGATCACATGGACTGAGGTCCCTGCCGCTGCCGCCACGTACGGCAACAGCGTCGTCGCCAAGGGCGTGACGGTGAACGGCAACCTGTCTGTCGAGGTCATTGTCACCTCCACGACGACGATCAACAAGGTTGCCGAGGTGCCGCAGATCACGGTTGAGCGCGATGCCAAGGCCGATACCGTGACGAGGCAGCTGCCCAAGAAGGTCACCGTGACCTATTCCGATGGTCACACGGACGAGGCCGCGGTCACGTGGAATACGGATGGCCTGGACAAGCATCTTGCCGCCGTTGGCGAGTACACGATCGAAGGCTCCGTCGAGGGCACGACGCTCAAGGCCATCTGCAAACTGGTCGTCGAGACACCGGCAAGCGAGATTCCCGTGAGGCCTGCGACGTTCGCTCCCGTTGAGGTGTTTGAGGCAAGCTCTGACGCCGATGTGCTGAAGGCGCTGCCCAAGAAAGTCTCCGTGATGATGAAGGACGACAGTCAGGAGGACTACGACGTCGATTGGGAGAATGTTCCCGCACTGGATTGGGGTGCCGATGATGTGACCGTGGGCGGTAAGGTTCGCGGTACGGAGCTTACAGTCAGCTGCATGGTACGCGTTAAGCCGCGCCCGGCGGCCAAGGGCCTCGTTATCGTTGACCAAAACGGCAAGGCCACGACTGCCGAAACCGTGCTTAAGGTAGAGCGCGGCAAGGAAATTGACCTTGCTGCCGCGGCGAGCAATGCGGCCGATGGCGCTCTGCTGCGTGGTGCCGTGACGTGGGTCTCGTCCGACCCGACGATCGCTACGGTCGAGAACGGTAAGGTCAAGGCCCTCAAGAACGGAACCGTCGTCATTACCGCGACGATGCCCGTTGACGGTGACGCCGCGGCGATTGCGACGCTTGCCGAGGATGGCACTGCGCCGGCGCCTCAACAGCTCACCGCTTCGGTGACCGTCGAGGTTGTTGAGCCTGTTGTTGTACAGGAACCGACAGGCGGCAAGGATAACGGTGCCAAGCCCGATGCCAAGGATTCTTCGGGCAAGAAGGATGGCAAGAAGGCCGCTAAGGGAAGCCTGGCCGAGACGGGCGACAATACTGCCGTGACCGTCGCGACGCTTGGCGGAACCGGCCTGCTGGCTCTTATCGCCGCAGCGATTGAAAAACTGCGCCATCGCGCGGAGTAAGGCTGCGAGCTTAGAGCCTTAGGGCTCTAGGACACAAGAAGGCCTCCCGGTTCTCGTCGGGGAATCGGGAGGCCTTTCGTTTGACTGTAGGGCAGCTAATTTGGGACGGGCTTTGTCTTGAGCGGACTGCTCGCCACGAAATGGGCCTATCTACTACGTTTGACCGGTTACCCTCGACCACACGGAAAATCGTGAAATCAAAACCGCAGGTAAAAGGCTTGCCAGTTTTCAAAAAAGACCCGCATGGTCGACCCATGCGGGTTAAACGTAGTAGATAGCCCGTTTTTGTGGCGCGACGTAATCGCAATGTGACAAAGGGGTTGTCCCTTTGTCACATTGGCTAGCCCAGACGGACTGGATCGTGGGGGTAGGCGTTGAGAATCTCGACGCCGTTCTCGGTCACCAGGGCCAGGTCCTCGATGCGGACGCCGGTGCGGCCGGGGAGGTAGATGCCCGGCTCGATAGAGAACGTCATGCCAGGCTCTACGACCTGCTCGTTGACGAGCGAGACGTCTCCCGGCTCGTGGTCCTGCAAGCCGATCGAGTGTCCCAGGCGATGCGTAAAGTACCGCCCATAGCCCGCGTCTTCAATCACATCGCGCGCGGCGCGGTCCAGGTCGCACATGCGCACACCCGGTGCGATGAGTGCCTCGGCGGCCTCGTTGGCACGGCGCACGATGTCGTAGATGCGCGCCGTCTCCTCGTCCGGATCGCCCCAAAAGAACGTGCGCGTCATGTCCGAGCAGTAGTTGCGATGACGCCCGCCAATGTCGAACAGCACTACGTCGCCGCGCTTGAGCACGGTGTCGTCGGGCTCGTGGTGCGGGTCGCCGGCGTTAGCACCAAAGCTCACGATGGGCGGAAAGCTAAAGCCCTCGCAGCCGTGCTTGCGATACAGGCCGAGCATCTGGTCGGCAATCTCGCGCTCCGTCACGCCTTCGTGGACGAGCTTGATGGCGTCGGCCATCACAGCGTCGTTGGCGGCCGAGGACACGCGCATGAGCTCCTGCTCCGCGGCATCCTTGTGGGTGCGTGCGGCGGTGACGGCAAAGTCGCCCAGAAAAAACTCGCTGGCTGCGTGGCGCTCCATGAGTGGCATCAAAAAGCCGGAACGCATGACGGTGTCGATGCCGAGCCGTTTGTTCGGATCGACCTCGCGAACGATGGCGTCGGCCACGACGTCAGTATCGGTGTGATAGGCCACGCGGGCATTGTCGTACTCGGGCAGCTGATGCAGCGCGTTGACCAAGATCACAGGTTCGCTATCGCGTGCGAGCAGCACGCCGCAAAAACGCTCGAACATATCGGCATAAAAACCGGTCAGATAGTAAATCGACCACGGGTCGTTTACGAGCAGCTGTGCGCCGGGGTGCTGAGCCTCGAGCGCATCAAGCACGTGCGCCACACGCTGGTCATCGACATGTGCCATGAAACATCCTTTCGCTAGGTTGCCACCATGGTATCCCCAATGCCAGGGTAGTCAATTTGGGACGGGGCTATTTTAGCTGCGTCAAACTTGCGGGCTAATAGGTAAAAGTAGCCATAAGAGGCTAGTCCCAAATGGGCTGGTTTCAAAAGTATGGCGGATTACGGGGCTGGACCTGTATTACTTGACCATGGGTAAAATCGCGAAATTAAAACCGCAGGTAGACGGCTTATCAAAAATCGAAAACTGCCGGTATGGATGGGGGTCTCCGAATCGGCCCCGTAATCCGGCATAGTTTTGAAATGGCACTAAAGTAGGCACAAGCTGAATACCGATTCCAAGGATAGTTGCGGTGGAATAGTTCCTGGATGCCGGGGTTTTGGCGGAAATCAGGAACTATTTCACCGCAATTGAGGAGGGGTGGGGTGGATGGCGGGGTAGCTAAAAGAGCTCCGTCCCTAATTAGCTACTTGGGCTCGGTCGATGTCCATGCTGGCGATTAGGTTGATGTTGGTGTTGAGGAGGTTCTCCAGCACGATGTCGCCCATGCGGATGGGGGCGTCGACGACCACGCCGCGGATGAGGGCCATGGCTTGGGCATGGAGCGCCAGTGGGATGGCTTCGGCCGTGCGCACGGGGAGCAGTGCTTCGTCGCCGCCGGATACGGCCACGGTCGTGGTGAGCACGCGCATGGGGCAGGTGAGCTCCTGATGTGCGAACTTATCGCCGCGCGGGCAGTTGTTGCCGGTCACGGAGCGCACCTCTGCCACGGCGCCGTCTGCGTCACGCTCCACCTCCACGGTCAGGAGGCACTCGGATGGGCAGATGGTGCAGTTGAACTTGAGCGTTTCGATCACGTTATCGCTCATAGTTTATGCCTCCTCGACGGGGTCGACGGATAGGACAATCTCGCTGGCACCCAGGTCGAGTGTGCGCTGAATCACCTTTGCCGGCAGCGGGAAGCTTTCCATGACGCTCGGCTTAAACGCGCGGACCTTACCGGCAAGCAGTTCCTCGCCGTCGGCCAAAATCCTCACGCAGGCGGCATCGACCGGTCGGCGCACGCGGAAGTTGAGCTTGGTGAATGCCGCGGCCGTAATGCGTCCCGGCAGCGCGTATCCCGCGATGCCAGCAGGGGAGACCGTGAGCTCGCAGCTCGTGTCCGTGACTGCGTCCGCCTCGGCTCCGCCACCCAACGCGCATGCTGCTGCAGCTGCGCCAGCCCTCTCGGACTCGGTCGTCACGTTGTCGGCCAGGTCGTGCACGTGCAGCACGTTTCCGCAGGCAAAGATGCCCGGCACGCCCGTCTGCAGGCTCTGGTCCACCACGGCGCCGCGCGTGCGTGGGTCAAGCTCTACGCCCGCGGCAACCGAAAGCTCATTCTCGGGAATCAAGCCCACCGAAAGCAGTAGCGTGTCGCACGGAACAATGCGCTCGGTCCCCGGAATGGGCGCCAGGCGCTCGTCGACTTGGCTCACCTCGACGGCTTCCACGCGGTCGTGCCCAATCACGCGCGTGACCGTGGTGGACAGATGCAGCGGAATGCCAAAATCGTCCAGGCAGTTCTTCACATTGCGGCGCAGGCCGTTGGCGTACGGCATGAGCTCGTATACGCCCTCGACGGAAATCCCCTCGAGCGTGCAGCGGCGCGCCATGATCAACCCGATATCGCCCGAGCCCAAAATGACGGCGCGCGAGCCGGGCTTAAGGTTTCGCTGCGCCAGGCCGGCCGTAAACACGCCGGCGGGACGGCTGCCGGGAATCTTGATTTCGCTGCGGGTGCGCTCGCGGCACCCCATGGCAAGGACGACCGCACGCCCGGTGAGCCGCAGCATGCCTGTACGGCTCATGAGCGTGACAGTATGTGCCGAGGTATCGCTTGCCGCGTCACTTACGCCCGTGCCCGGGCCGCCTTCGCCCTCGCTCGAATCGATCCCAATCACCATGCTGCCCAAGAACAGTGCAATATCGGTCGCGCGGACCTGGTCAATAAAGCGCTGCGCGTACTCGGGACCGGTGAGCTCCTGTTTAAAGTGCGACAGGCCAAAGCCGGAGTGGATGCACTGGCGCAGGATGCCGCCCAGGTGCTGCTCGCGCTCCACGATGGCCACGCGTGCGCCTGCCTTATGCGCGGCCAGCGCGGCCGCCATGCCGGCGGGTCCGCCGCCGATAACGACCACGTCGAAGACTTGCGTTTGTACGGCTTCTGCGATGCCGCAATCAATCGCGCTCGATTTGAATTCCGCCATCCTAGCGCACCCCCTTCAGTGGTCCCTTAACCAGCCAAGATCCGGCATCCTCCAACAGCACGTCGCTGGGGTCGCAGCCCAGCTCGCGGGCAAGGATCGCAACCACGCGGCTCTGGCAAAAGCCACTTTGACACCGTCCCATGCCGGCACGACAGCGGCGCTTGACGCCCTCGACCGAAACCGCGCCCGGGCGGCGTTGAATCGCGGCCACGATCTCGGCCTCGGGCACCGTCTCGCAGCGGCAGACAATCTGTCCCCACGTGGGATCGGACTCGATGAGCTCCTCCTTGCGCGCAAGCGGCGCGCGGTCAAAGTCGTCCGGCGCATGGCGGATCGGGTCCCAATCGGCACGTTCGCGCAGGGCCACGCCGGCGTCGCGCAGTACCTGCTCCATGCGCTCGGCAATGGCCGGCGCGCTCGCCACACCCGGCGACTGAATGCCCGCCGCCTGGAAAAGCCCCGGCACCACGGCCGACTGTCCAATAAAGAAGTCGTTCGTTCCCTGAATGACCGGACGCCCGCCGGCAAATGCGCGCACCACGCGGCGCGCATCCAGATCGGGCACCAGCTTGCGCGCGCCGGTCAGCAGCGCGTCCACATCGCTCGCATAGGTCTGCGTGTCGCCCGGCTCGCGCACGGCAGCCGTGGCGGTGATCACGGTGTTGCCATGCACAGTGCCCGTCACGATAACGCCCTTCGACACTGGCGTCGGAACGGGGTAGAGCGGCATGAGCGTGCGCGGCTCCTTGTCCAGCACCACGATGTTGCCCTGACGCCAGATCATCTGAAACTCCTCAGCGTCGGCCATGTGCGAGATGTCCGCGGCTCCGTTGCCTGCGGCGTTGATCAGGTAGCAGCAGCGCACGTTGCCAGTGGGGGTCGCCAGCGTAAAGCGCGCGTCGTCGCCCGAGCCCGCGACTTCAATCGCTTCCACCGGAGCGGACCGCATAAACGTCACCCCGTTGGCCACGGCGTTTTCCAGCGCGGCGATGGCAACCTCAAACGGGTCGACAAACCCAGTCGAGGGGCACCACAACGCGCACGTTGCATCGGCACTGGCACGCGGCTCTAATTCCTGGATGCGGTCGGGTCCAACGATCGACAGCTCGGGCACACCGTTGGTAAGGCCATTGCTCCGCAGCTGCTCCAGATGTGCGCGGTCCTCGTCGTTAAAGCCCAACACCATCGACCCGGTGCGGCGGAACAAAAATCCCAGCTCCTGGGCCCACGTGCCATATAGCTCGCAACCGCGGGCGTTGACCTGCGCCTTTACCGTGCCCGGAGCCGGATCGTAGCCTGCGTGCACCAGGCCGCCGTTGGCCTTCGAAGCGCCCAGCGCGATATCGTTGGCTGCCTCGACCACACAAATGGACAGGTCAAACCGCGCAAGCTGCCGTGCGATGGCGCACCCGGTAATGCCCGCGCCCACAATTGCGATATCAAACGTTTCTGCCACGGTGCCTCCCAGACAAGTTGACAGGCTGTCAATAGGACTATCCTACGGTCTGCACACCCCCAGTGCGGCGGCAATGCGGCGAACAGCCCCGCAACACCCGCCAACGGCAGGCGAGGGGAGACACAGTAACGTCGACGTCTTTGTCTGCTGACCCGGTGCCGGAGGTTTGTCTCGATCTGTAACAGTAAGAGGAGTTTTGGGGCCCAAGATGTTACAGATCGAGATTTAAGTCGGGGAGGGACTCCTGTGTCTCGATCTGTAACATCTAGACCCGGATTCCGCTCCTAACTGTTA
>ERZ824575.3894-NODE-3894-length-9996-cov-3.042652_pt1 | contig 9996 bp, 7 predicted proteins | sample MGYA00519470_ERZ824575 | MGnify/ENA primary metagenome ERZ824575 (study PRJEB31778, sample SAMEA3449170) | human gut metagenome | biome: human gut; feature: human-associated habitat; material: faeces | place: United Kingdom | collected 2010/2012 ...
TACTTGCGGAAGATCTGGTTCACGGTGTCGATGAAGGCGTTGATGGCCTCGGTAGGCTCGAGCACGGCATAGGCGTTGACACGCTGGATGATGAGGTCGAGGGTCTCGTCGGTCGCCTTGCGGGCCTTGGTGGTATCGGTCTTCACGCGGGCGGCATACTCGTCGGTGCGTGTGATGTCGAGAGCCTTGTAGGCATCGTTCAAGGTTTTCAACTGGGCGACGTAGGTGTCGAGGCGGAGGGTCTTGAGGGCTTCCGCCACGTCGGCCTTGGCGAGGTCGAGCAGCAGGCCGTCGATCAGGGCGGTCTCCTCGGCGTAGGCCTTGGCGTAGATCTTGTCGTAGGCCCGCAGCACGCTGTCCACCAGCAAGGCGGGGGCTCGCAGGGTCTCGTCGGGGCATACCTTATAGGAGCCGTTCATGGAGTAGATGAATTGGAGGATCTTGTCCCGCTCCTCGTCTTTCGCCTCCATCTGGGCGGTGGACGCGCTCTTGGTGACGCGGTTCACGCACTCCGCCTCCCGGTCGAGGCATTCCTTGTAGCCCGGCGCGAGGGCCTCCAGATGGAGGGCGGTCACGGTCGTATCCAAGATACGGGCGTAGATCTCGTTGTTCATGCTCATGTGGCCGGCGTTGGTCAGCGCGGTCTTCGCTACCGATCCGATTTGTTTCGCTAAACTCATACTGTTTGTTGTTTTTTCGTTAATACTTTCCTCTTGTCCGCAGACGTAAGGTATCTTATAGACCTAGGGCAAGCCCTAGGGTAATCAGTGATTTTTCTCTCGAGCGGCGCCTACGGCCGTCGGGATCGCTCCCGAGGCCTCGGAAAGGGCCGCTACGGTCGTCGGCATCGCTCCCGAGGCCTCGGGAGGGATCGCTACGGTCGTCGGCATCCCTCCGGAGGCCTCGGGAGGGATCGCTACGGCCGTGGGGATCGTTTCCGAGGCGTTTCGCTAGTCCGTCGCCTTCGTGAAGCGGATGGGCCATTCCAAGTCCTTGGTGGTGTAGACCGGGAAGATCCATTGCTTATGGTTGGTCGCCTTGTTCCGGCCGAACCAGCTGTCGCCCTCGTTGAGGTCGTCCTCCTGGTCTACCCCGAAGCGGTAGGGCGGGTTATCCGCCTTCGACTTATACTCCACGCTTCCCCAATAGGCCGGGAATTGCGTGTCGATGGAGTAAGGGAGCGTCATGTCGGTACCGGGCGAGGTGGCGATGACGTAATACTTATCGTCGCTCTTCCCCTTGCGGGCGATGCCGACGCCGGTGATGGGCTGTGTATGGCTATCGTCGGACGTGAAGCACAAGGAGACGTAATGGTTATCGATTGCGTCCCATTCCATGCCCGACTGGGCGTCCTGTCCGCGCGGCTCGAAACCGTGCTGGCGGGCGTCGTCCTCCTTCATGAAGCGCATGTGGTAGATAGGCCGGCACTCGCCCTCGAAATCGAAGGCCACCCACCAGAGCTGGTCGGCGTAATCCCCCACGTCGAGGTATTGGTGGGCCGAGGTGTCGAGCATCTTGCCGATCTGCGACTTGTCCGGCCCCTTGGTGTTGAGCACCAGCGGGCTGTAGATTCGCTTCTTGCCGTCCGGCCCGGTGAAGACGCGTTGTCCGGCGGGATCCCCGTGATCGTCCTTGCCGGTACGCATCATGAAGTCGGCCACGATCAGCTTCGGTTCCTTCTCCAGCTTCGAATGCTCCTCCACGTAGGCGTTCAGGTGCTCCTTCAGCGCGTTTTTCCGCGCGGAGTCCTTCGTCAGGTAATAGAGAGGGATCATGAAGCAGTTGGTGGAATCGCCCTTCGGCCCGTAGCGCACGAGGTGGAGGTTGCTGTTCTCGTCGGCGATGGAGTTGTCCCAGCTCTCGAAGTCCACGGAGGCGTTTCCGCCGGTGATGATCATGATGCTCTCCTCGGACATATGCTCGTTCAGCTCCGACTTCGTATAGCCGCCCCCGGCGCCGATCTTTCCGCCGTGCGTGCCCATCACGCGGTAGTAGGTCTGGAGCCAGTTCTCGTTCTCTCCCGCCGGCGAGGCCGACTTGGCGGAAAGCTCCGCCTCGGCGGCGAGCACCGTCTCGTCGTAATACATGTTCTCCTTCCGGCTATAGATATAGGTATAGCTCCCGCCGAAGACACCGCCCACCAGCACGTGGGTGCCGTAGGTGTCGTATAGGTCGTAGATGCCCTCCTTGGTGTTGGGGTATCGCTTGTAGAGGTCGTCATGGCTCACGTTCAGCAAGAACTGGGCGGTCGCGGTGAGGTAGGGCAGGAAGACGTCGGGATCGTTGTCGGTGGTATAGATGGCGGTGGCCATGTGCAGCTCCACCATCGGCTTGACATGCACGTCCACGTGATACTCGAAGCGGTTGGACGAGGTCCGGTTATGCTGGAACCGCTCGTTGAAGGAGCCGGAGAAGAGTTTCGACCTCGTAGGCGTGGGAGCGCCTTGGTTCGTGAAGCCGAGGCCGCTCACCGAGATGCCGAGCTCCTGCCACATGTTGTCCACCAGCTCCTCGTAGTCCACGCCGGAGCGTTCCCGTCCCCACGACTCGGATTGGGGGGTCTTCACGAAGGCCTTCGTGCCGTATATCAGGTCGAAATCGAGGAAAGGCTCCTTGGGGGCGGCGAAGATATCGCCCGACGCGTTCACCGTCTTGCCCACGTTGTGCATATAGCTCGGGGCGTCATCCGCCACGGAGCTTTCCAGCTTGGGCTGCGACACGAGGAAGAGCGTGTCCGTCGCCGCCTCCCCCGACTTGCTGGCGATCCCCCGCAGGGCGACCTTCTCGAGGAAAGGCTTCAGCTCCACCTCCTTCTTGAGGTTGAGCACGAGGAAGCGGCTCTCGGCCCCCTGCCTCATCTCCCAGTCGAAATACTTGCCGCTGAACTCGAAGTCGCGGATACGGTCATCGCGCACCGGGATGGCGATCTCGCCCTCCCACGGATGGATGATGAACAGCCGGTTGCCGCCCGACTCGTCGGAGAGGTTGAACTCCGCCACACGCTGGGGGACGTACACTTCCGTGTCGTCGTCGGAACATCCCGCGAGGAAAGCCGACGCTACCAGCGTCAAGACACCGAAAAACAATGATTCTCTTCTCATACTGATTTTTTTTAGATAAAGGTGTATACTCTATATTATAATGTAGGGAGTTCACCTCCCCATGACCCTATTCGATCGCCCGTACCCAATCGTCCATGCCCTTGGCGGCCTCCGGCGGCATCTTCTGTTTCAGCCGGTAGCGAGTGGTGTGCAAGCTTCCGATGGAGATAGACATCTTGTCGGCGATCTCCCGGTTGCTCAGGTTCATCTTGATCAGCATGCAAAGCGTCTCCTCCGCCGGCGTGATCCCCGGCACCCGCTCCCTAAGCGTCGGCAGGAAACCCGGATACGACGCCCGGAACGATCGGTGGAACGATCCGTTCCCTTTTCGCTCCGGATCGGCGGGAAGGCACGAGGCCAGCAGGTGCTCCTTCCGTATCGGGCACTCGGCGGCGTGACGCTCCAAGTGTTCCGACAGTACGTCGAATCGCTCGTCGATCCGCCGGCGCAGATGCTTCCACGCGAACACCCAGCAGCCCCCGCAGAGGAGGAGCGCCAGCATCCCGCACATCATCAAAATCCGTAAGTATGACCCTTCCATTACTACTTCGTTTTTGTTTCTCAAAGGAAACCATTCCTATCCTTATACGACGAATTCTTTTTTGAGCAATCCACTCAACAAGTCCTCAACAACGGCCTTATCCGTGCGAAATGCGATCATCAATTTAATTGACGCGCCGCTCGGGGCACCGGTGGTACGAACAAGTCAAAGGTACGCCGCCGGGCCTTCGGACGGATAAAAAACCAATAGATGATTCAATCGATTTACACCCCGAAACAGGCTATTTTACAAGAAAAACGGCGTATATTCGCGGGAAACCGAAAAATCATACGCAGATGAGAGACATCACGCATTTCCTGCTAGCCACCCTCCTCTCGCTAGCCACCCTCGCTTGCCGGCACGACACGCCTCCTACGGACGGCCCCCTCTCCCGGCAGCTCCAACCCGGTACCGAGGAGATACTCCGGCAGCTCAACGACCGCGACAACCGGGAGGAGGCCTTGCGCCTCGCCGACAGCCTCGCCGCTCTTCCCCCTTCCGACGACCCGTGGCTAGAGATCCGTATCGCCCAAGCGGTAGCCAACACGCTCTATAAATTCCGCCGCGACCCTTCGGACGCGATCCGTATGCAAGAAAGGGCCCTCGCCGTCTATCGCCTCCACCCCGATGCCGCCGACGATCCGGCCGACCTGCTCTCTACCCTCGGCCATTATTACCGCCGCAAGGGAATGCGGGAAAAAGAGGTGGAAGTCATACAGGAAGCCATGGACTGGTGCGTAGCCCACCCCGAGAAGCTCAACCGGGGCTTCGTCTACACCTTCGCCGACCTCTCCTCCACCTATAGCGACCTCGGATTGTACGACAAGGCTATGGAGGCCATCTCACGCTCCATCGACTACTCCCTCCAGTTGGATAGTTTTACCATCAGCGACCTCTACCGGATGAAAGCCGGGATTTTCTGGGAGCTGGAACAGCACGACTCTACCTTATATTACGCACGGCAGGCCTTAAAGAGAGGGGAGGAGATGAAAGAGAACGCCTATGTCCTCGCCGCCAAAAACATACTTTACAATTATTACTACGAATATGTGCCCGACTCTATCCCTGCCGCCCTCGAAGGGTACAAGGAATTGATAGAAGAGGAAGAAGCGATCTCCGCAGGGTATCAAGATCTTTTCAAATTCATGCTGGGGGCCTGCCTCGTACGCGACGGAAAGCCGGAAAAAGGCTTCCCCCTGATGGAAGAGGCCTACGCTCTCTACAAGAAATACGAGGCGAACGATATGATGGATTGGACCGGACGGCATTTGCTCAACCTTTACGCCGAACAGAAGAAGGGAGACAAGATGGCCGAGATCTACCCGGAATACAAGGAGATACACGACTCGTTGCAACTGGCGGAGAAGCAGCGGTACGCCATTGGTGCCAACGTACGCTACGAGACCGGACGGAAGGAGCAGGAGAATCGGGCCTTATCCGCCGAAGTGGCCTTGAAGGAACGTTCGCTCGTTTATACGCGCGTCATCCTGATCCTAGCCATTTGCCTGCTGACCGGGATCATTGTCTACGCACTCCAACGTCGCCGGCTTCACCAACGTGAGCGGGAGATCCAGCGTCAACGACTGGATAATCTCCTCGCTACCCAACAAGAACTGAACCGCCGCAATGAGCGACTGAGCGCCGAGCTGGAGCAAGCCGCCCATAACGAGGTGATCGACAGCGTACGCCAGAAGCTCAACCCCTCCTTGCTGAGCGGCGAGGACGAGTTGCGGTTCCGCCAATCCTTCGCCGCCCTGTACCCTCGCTTCCTGCCCGGCTTGCGTAAGGACTTCCCGGAACTGACCAAATCCGACGAACTGCTCTGCATGCTGATCTACCTGAAGCAGAGCACGGACGAGATCTCGTTGGCCTTGGGCATCTCCCGTCCCAGCGTCAACTCCGGACGCAGCCGTATCCGCAAGAAACTTGGATTGCAGAAAGAGGAATCCTTGGACGAATTCCTGCAAAAAAGATAATCCCTCCTTTCCGGCGGCTGCCACCCGAAGGTGGCATGCTCGCCGGAAAGGAGGGGATCAAGGGCGGATCAAGTACGAACCGCTACGCATAGCCGATAAAGGCCGCTTATAAAGTTGTCAGATAATTTTTCAGCGGATTGGAGTACATCTCTAAGATCTTCTTACGTAAGAACGCCTCATCCTTGTTCGGAAGGACGATCTTATCCAATTGTCCTTGCAAGTATTCCTCGAATTGCTTCTTATCCTTCGGACCATAATGTTCTTGGAAACGACGAGTGCCGTTCAGTAAGTCATACGCCACGTAATTGCACGGATAGAAACGATAGTTCTTATAGATCTCCCGGTCGATAACGGACGCGATAGCGCTTACCAGCTCATTCTTCTCCATATCCTTGTCCAGTTTAGCCAAGGAATCATTGATCGGGGAAGTAATCGTAAAGTGGACACGACCCTTATTGTTCAAGATACCCGTTTCCATGCTCAATAGATCATCCCGCTGGCATTTCACGAAATCCGGATCATCCCGCTTCATCTGAAATTCTTTCGCCTTCAAAAAATCGCAAGGATCAAACTCGTAGGAGATAGCGACCGGCACGATATTCAAATCCATCAAATTCAACAACAGATTGTCCTTATCACCGCCGATACTCAACATTTTTAATACGCTGCCCTGCGTACGATCGTCCGAATCCTTAGCACGTCCCTCACGCTGGGCGATCCATACAGACTCGTTCACATTCTTGATCGCATGATGGATATAGGCGGAAAGCGTCTTGCTGACCTCCAACATCTGACGAACAGAAACGCCACGCTTCACAATAAAACTATTGTTCAAGCGTACCAATGTCTCGATCCACGGACGGATTAAAAGATTGTCGCCGATAGCGACCTGCGTCATACCATACCCCACATCATATAACATGACATTCAAGAAGGAGGCATCCAATACGATATCCCTATGGTTCGAGATAAACGTACAGGCCGCCTTATCTTTCGGCAGACGGCTACGCCCTGAGATAGTAAGCGAGAAAGTAGTATTTTTCGCCACCGTCATTACAGCGTCATAGGCCAGAGTAGATTTAAACTCCTCCTTCGTCTTGCAAGCACGCATGGCAACTGAGAATTCCTCCCAATTCAAATTCGGCTTTATGTAACGTAAAGCCCGCTCGAAATCCTCATTGGCGACCAATTTTTCAATCGCGTCCTTCACCTCACTGTTGTTCAGCGGACGGATGTCGTCGAAATTAGGGGAAACTGTTTCTGTATCCATATCTATTCATTTTGTTTTTCTGTTTTTGAGTTCGTCTTCAATAATGTCTGTCATGACATCCTTTATATCCAATCCCGCCGCACGTACTTGCTGTGGGATAAAGCTGGTAGCCGTCATTCCCGGTGTCGTGTTTATTTCCAGTAAGACAGGCTCCCCGTCTGCCGGAATAATATAATCCACACGAATCAGTCCTTTGGCGCCCAATATATCGTAGATCCTTGATGTCTTGCGCTGTATCAACTCCGTCAACTCGGCGGAGATACGGGCCGGAGTGATCTCGTCCACCTGCCCGTTATACTTTGCGTCGAAATCGAAGAATTCGTTATCCGTAACCACCTCGGTCAAAGGAAAGACAACCTCTTTACCCTCCACCTTATAGCAACCGCATGTCACTTCCGTTCCATCGATAAAGCTCTCGAGAATCACCTCACGTCCTTCCCCAAACGCCTTAGCGATAGCGGGCTGGATAGCGGAGAGCTCTTTCACCTTCGTCACGCCGAAACTACTACCCCCATCGTTTGGTTTCACGAAAATAGGCAAACCCAAACGAGTCACGACTTCTTCGTCCGTAATAGTCTCTCCCTTGAATAAATGAATGGATGCGGCAATTTTTACACCAAAGTCTTTCAAGTAATGATTACATACGTATTTATTGAATGTCAAAGCGCTCACCAGCATCCCGCAAGACGAGTAAGGCATACCGATCATATCGAAATATCCTTGCAAACGTCCGTCCTCGCCCGGAGTACCGTGTATCGTTATATAAGCGAAGTCAAAATGCCTCGTCACGCCATTCTCCTTGAAGCTAAAATCATTCTTATCAATTGGTGTATGTTCCCCGCTAGGAAGTATAACCGCCCACTCATCCCTCTTAACGATGGCAATATATAAATTATATTTGTCTTTATCAATAAAAGAGTAGATTCCGTCCGCACTTTTTAATGAAATAACGATCTCGGAGGAATCTCCCCCTGCTACGATAGCGATGTTCTTTTTCATTTTTACAATTCTTTAGTGTTCGCGTATACACGCCATCTGTCGATCAGCTGCTGCATATCGGAAGGAATCTCAGAATCGAAAAACATCTCCTCTCCCGTAGTAGGATGAACGAACCCCAACGTCTTAGCATGCAAGGCCTGACGTGGACAAATAGCGAAACAGTTTTGCACGAACTGTTTATATTTAGTAAAAGTTGTTCCTTTCAAGATATCATGTCCGCCATACCGCTCATCGTTGAAAAGCGTATGACCGATATATTTCATATGTACACGGATCTGGTGCGTGCGCCCCGTCTCCAGACGGCACTCCACCAAGCTCACGTAGCCCAAGCGTTCCAACACGGTGTAATGGGTGACGGCGGTCTTGCCTTGATCGCCTTCCGGGAAGACGGTCATTTGCATACGGTCACGAGGGTCACGACCGATATTTCCCTCGATACGCCCCTCATCCTCTTGAACGATGCCCCATACCAAGGCACGGTATTTACGTTTGGTTGTCTTGTTGAAGAACTGCAGGCTCAGGTTACTCTTGGCCTCCGGGCGTTTAGCCACCACCAATAAGCCCGACGTATCCTTATCGATACGGTGTACCAAGCCTAAACGAGGATCGGAAGGATCATAATAGGGATCATCCTTCAAATAATAAGCCAAGGCATTCACCAACGTACCAGTATAATTACCGTGACCGGGATGTACGACCAAGCCTGCCGGCTTATTCACCACCAGCAAATCATCGTCCTCATATACTATATTCAAAGGGATATCTTCGGGGATAATCTCCAGTTCCCGGCGTGGGCGATCCATCACGATAGAAACCACATCCAAAGGTTTCACCCGGTAATTACTTTTCACCGGCTTATCGTTCACCAAGATGCAACCCGCCTCAGCCGCCAATTGGATGCGGTTACGGGTAGCGCCCATCATACGGTCTACCAAGAACTTATCCACCCGGAGCAGGGATTGCCCCTTGTCCGCTACGAAGCGGAAATGCTCATACATCTGGCTCGACGATGTTTCGTCTTCTTCCGGCATCAACAGGTCGTCTACCTGTTCATCATCCATATCGTCCAAAAACTCGTCCATTCCCTTAAAACCAGTTTTCTATATCACTATCCAATGGTTCTACCGGAATACTATCCAAAGCCAATGAGTCGGGAAGCATATTCGGATCGCCACTGCTTACTTTCAATACCAGATGAGCGGTCAACGGTACATGTTCCCCTTTGAGCAAGGTACGCCCGTTTAACTCCACCCCCATCGCCAAATCTTTATAATCGCCCGGCACATACTCTATCTCGACCGATGAGAAGCCACGGGCCCGCAGCAAGGCATACGCCTGACGGAAAGATAAGTCTTCCACCTCCGGTATCACGGCCATCTGGGATGTCAACGCATTAATCGTAACAAAGACGATCCGCCCCTCTTTCACCTTCGATCCGACACCGGGAACCAACTCCACGATGGAGCCCGGAGCCACATCTTTCGAGAATACGGAATCGATCACGTTATAGCGTAGCTTATTATTCCCGAAAAACTCGGCGGCGTCCTCTAGCTTCATTCCTTTCACGTCCGGAACGACCACCGCTTGATTATGGCGGGTATAAGAATCCAGCCACGCCAGTACGCCATAAACAACGCCGCACGACACGACTATCACCAACAAGAGATTGATGACAAACGGATTCTTTATCAGTTTTACAAAAAAGTTACTCATTTCACGTATGTATTTGTAGGCGGTTCAAAAGTAGAAAAAAAACGGCATATAGACCAATACCCACCAGAACAATACTACAAAAACAAAGAAAGTAAAGGCTTTTTAGGAAAAAACCTCTACTTTCTTTATAAATCTTTAGAACGTGACTAATTATCCGTTGTATTCGTCAGATACCGTTAATTTAGCTCTGCCTTTAGCACGACGAGAAGCTAATACTCTACGGCCATTAGCGGTAGCCATTCTAGAACGGAAGCCATGCTTGTTCTTTCTTTTTCTGTTGGAAGGTTGGAATGTTCTTTTCATCTTTCTATATTATTTATTATTATTCGCATACTTATTCGGGCTGCAAAGATAGAGCCTTTTTTTTAATAAACAAAGGGTTGCGCAATTTTTTAC
>ERZ824575.3903-NODE-3903-length-9977-cov-2.740073_pt1 | contig 9977 bp, 12 predicted proteins | sample MGYA00519470_ERZ824575 | MGnify/ENA primary metagenome ERZ824575 (study PRJEB31778, sample SAMEA3449170) | human gut metagenome | biome: human gut; feature: human-associated habitat; material: faeces | place: United Kingdom | collected 2010/2012 ...
GTTGGCTCTGAACAGTTACAATAATTTAAAGTTATATATATGAAAGAGGTGATTAAGGTGGTTTTACTGGATGAACTGAAGTCAAGACTGACTGCATATGAAGAACCGCTGAAAGATTTGAGGGATTCACTTTGACCTCGCTTCAAAGAAGCTTAGGATCGAAGAATTAGAAAAGAGACTGGAGGAACCAGGATTCTGGGATGACCCGGAGGTTTCCCAGCATGTAATGAAAGAATTGAAAGGTCTTCAGGATTCTGTAAAAGAGATTGAAAAATTATTTACAGATTATGAAGACATGCTTCTTCTGATTGAAATGAGTGCAGGAGAAGACGAGGAGCAGGAAGCCGCAGAAGAGATTGAAGAGGAACTTGGAACATTTGAGGAAGTCTTTGAGAAACTGCGAATCAGCACACTTCTGATCGGACCGTATGATGCAGATAATGCAATCGTGACACTTCACGCAGGTGCGGGCGGTACAGAGGCAATGGACTGGACAAGTATGCTCTATCGTATGTACAGCCGCTGGGCTGAAAAGAGAGGATATGAAGTCGAGGTACTGGACTATCTGGAAGGAGATGTAGCAGGTATCAAGGGAGTTACTTTTGAGGTTAAGGGAGAAAATGCTTATGGCTATCTCCGTTCCGAGAAAGGTGTACATCGTCTGGTACGTATTTCTCCATTTAATGCAAATGGAAAACGACAGACATCATTTGCATCCTGTGATGTAATTCCGGATATTGAAGAAGATATCGATATCGAGATCAACGACGATGATATCCGTGTCGATACTTATCGTTCCAGTGGTGCCGGCGGACAGCATATCAATAAGACGTCATCTGCAATCCGAATCACACATCTTCCGACAGGAATTGTGGTACAGTGTCAGAATGAACGTTCCCAGCACATGAATAAAGATAAGGCGATGCAGATGTTGAAATCCAAACTGTATGTACTCAAACAGCAGGAACAGGCAGAGAAGATGTCAGACATCCGCGGAGAGGTTAGAGATATTAATTTCGGAAATCAAATCCGTTCTTATGTCATGCAGCCATATACACTTGTCAAGGATCATAGAACAAACGCAGAAATCAGCAATGTAGGTGCAGTAATGGATGGAAATATTGATCCTTTTATTAACGCATATTTGAGCATGGATGCAGAAGCACAGAAAGGAAAGAAAGCAGAATGATAAATGTAGCAGTAATGGGATACGGTACAGTAGGATCAGGAGTTGTAGAGGTCCTCAGAACCAATGGTGAACTCATCAATGAAAGAGCTCAGGATGTAATCAATGTAAAATACGTTCTGGATCTCAGAGATTTTCCGGGAGATCCGGTAGAAGAGATTCTGACACATGATTTCGAGACAATCGTAAATGATGTAGAAGTAGACATTGTTGTTGAGACAATGGGAGGTGTAGAGCCTGCTTATACATTTGTAAAACGTTGTCTGGAAGCAGATAAGAACGTTGCTACATCCAACAAAGCTCTGGTAGCAAAACATGGAGCAGAACTTCTTGCAATCGCTCGCGACAGAAGTATCAATTTCATGTTTGAAGCAAGCGTTGGTGGTGGTATCCCGATCATTCGTGCACTGAATTCTTCACTGACAGCAGATGAGATCGATGAGATCACAGGAATCCTTAACGGAACCACCAACTACATGCTTTACAAGATGAGCACAGAGAACTGTGATTTTGATACGGTTCTGAAGGAAGCTCAGGCAAAGGGCTATGCAGAGGCAGATCCGACTGCAGACGTAGGAGGTGCTGACGCATGCCGTAAGATCGCCATCCTTTCTTCACTTGCATACGGAAAATTCCTGAATTACGAGAATATTTATACAGAAGGAATCACAAAGATCACACCGGCAGATATGGAATATGCAAAAGAGCTTGGCATGACCATCAAGCTTCTTGCCACAAGCCGCAGGATCGGAGATTCTTTCTATGCAATGGTAGCGCCGTTCCTGGTAGGCCAGAGTAGCCCGCTTTACAGTGTAAATGATGTGTTTAATGCAGTATTTGTACATGGAAATATGCTTGGAGATGCCATGTTCTATGGAAGCGGTGCAGGTAAACTGCCTACAGCAAGTGCTGTAGTTGGTGATATTGTGGATGCCGCAAAACATCTCCATGTTAACATTGTGACAAACTGGAACAGCACTCCGGCAGTACTGAAACCACTGGATGAAGTGACAGGAAGATTTTTTGTGAGAATTAAAAAAGAAGCAGCAGAAGAAGCGAAGAAGGTATTTGGTGATGTTGAGATCATCAGCCTGGGACAGCTTCCACAGGAATGTGCATTTATCACTGATGAAATGACACAGGGAGCATTTGAAGAGAAACTGGCTCAGATCGGAGATCAGGTACTTGCAAAGATTCGAGTTAAAGATTGATAAACTGACAGATTTCGTGTATCATATAGTGTGCCTGATAAGGTGGACACTGATACAATACTTCAGATAAATATTTGTACAGTGATTACTGTAAACAGAACAGGAAAGGGAAGATATGAGAATCTTCTCTTTCCTGTAAACTTATTATGGAGGAAGTAAAACAATGTTGATTGTCAAGAAATTTGGCGGTACATCGGTTGCAAATAAAGAACGTATCTTTAATGTTGCCAGCCGCTGTATAGAAGAGTACAGAAAAGGAAATGACGTGGTTGTCGTTCTGTCCGCAATGGGGAAATATACGGATGAACTGATCACTATGGCAAGGGATGTCAATGAGAAACCGCCGAAAAGAGAGATGGATATGCTCTTTACCATCGGAGAACAGATGTCTGTTGCACTGATGGCAATGGCGATGGATAAACTGGGAGTTCCTGCGGTTTCCCTGAATGCTTTTCAGGTTTCCATGCATACGACAAGCAGTCATGGAAATGCACGTTTAAAAAGAATTGATACAGAGCGTATCAGAAGAGAGCTGGACAACAAAAAGATTGTAATAGTTACCGGCTTCCAGGGAGTTGACAAGTATGATGATTATACGACTCTTGGAAGAGGCGGTTCTGACACAACAGCGGTTGCTCTTGCGGCTGCTCTTCATGCAGATGCCTGTGAAATCTATACAGATGTAGATGGTGTTTACACAGCAGATCCGCGTAAGGTTCCGAAAGCAAGAAAGCTCAAAGAGATCACTTACGATGAAATGCTTGACCTTGCGACTCTCGGGGCAGGTGTGCTTCACAACCGTTCTGTGGAGATGGCGAAGAAATATGGCGTGCCGCTCGTGGTACGTTCAAGTTTAAACAACAGTGAAGGAACTGTGGTAAAGGAGGAAGTTACAGTGGAAAGAATGCTGATCAGTGGTGTTGCACTTGATACAGATGCAGTCAGAATTGCCGTTATCGGTCTGAAAGACATACCGGGTGTGGCTTTTAAATTATTTGATACCCTTGCGAAGAAGAATATTAATGTAGATGTGATCTTGCAGTCTATCGGACGTGCGGGCAGAAAGGATATTTCTTTCACAGTCGATGGAAATGATCTGGATGATGCAGTTGCAGTTCTGGATGCAAATCAGGCAAGACTTGGATTTGCAGAGCTTCATTCTGAGAGAAATATTGCGAAGCTTTCCATCGTAGGTGCAGGAATGATGAGTAATCCCGGAGTAGCTGCAAAGATGTTTGAGAGCCTCTATAATGAGGGCGTAAACATCAATATGATCTCTACATCCGAGATTCGTGTGACAGTTCTGATCAATGAAAAGGACGGCGTGCGCGCAATGAATGCAGTACATGATGCCTTTGGTCTGGCAGACTGATTTAGGAGAATTACATGACATCGAGACGTGAATTAAAAAACTATGCGAAGCAGGCCATGTCAGGAAAATATGGGATACTGATCCTGGCATTTGTTGCAGTTCAGGCACTGGCTCTGATCAGCAGCATGATATCCTCGGCTTTATTTCCGGGAGAGGAAACAATTGATATTGTGTTGTCGTATGCATTTACATTTATTCTGACTCTGCTGATCAATGTGGTAGCGGCAGGTATGTTTGTCTATGCCGGTATCTGTGGCGGACAGAATGATTTGTCCATTCTTGGATGGGCAGGAGGTGTGATCCTTTTTGCCGGATTGTTCGATATGATGGACGGGCGTGTGGCACGTCTGGGAAACATGAGTTCCAAATTCGGTGCCCTCTACGATTCTGTGCTTGATCGTTACAGTGAGTTGATGACTTTCTTCGGTATCTGTTACTATTTGTCAGTCAAAGACTATTTCATTTACGCTATCATTGCGTTTGTTGCCCTGATCGGTTCGCTGATGGTGAGCTATGTGCGTGCCCGCGCCGAAGGTCTGGGCATTGAGTGCAAGGTTGGATTTATGCAACGCCCGGAGCGTGTGGTTCTGACAAGTCTCGGAGCCTTGTTCTGCGGTGTATTCAAGGATATTACCGCTTTTGATCCGATGCTGATATTGATGGTGCCTTTGACAATCGTCGCTGTGTTCGCCAATATCACAGCTTTCGCACGCGTGAGACATTGCTATAAGGTGATGACAGCGAACGAAAAGAAGAATGACTAATTAAAATAACATCCTTAATGATAAAAACAATTCAAATGCCGTCGAAGAAAGAAACCCTGACCGTTATTGTCATCATGGCTCTTTTTCTTCTGCTGACAGCTGCTTGTATCGGACTCCGTTCCGAACATCTGCTGATGGCGGCACTCTATCTGGTTTTATTTTTTGCCGGACTACCTACCCGGAAGCTGGCAGTGGCCTTACTGCCTTTCGCCATTTTCGGGATCTCGTATGACTGGATGCGTATCTGCCCCAATTACGAAGTAAATCCGATTGATGTGGCCGGACTTTATAATCTCGAAAAGTCGTTGTTCGGAGTGATGGATAATGGTGTGCTGGTTACTCCTTGTGAATACTTTGCCGTGCATCATTGGGCGGTGGCAGATGTCTTCGCCGGCATCTTCTATCTTTGCTGGGTCCCTGTGCCTATCCTGTTCGGACTCTGCCTGTACTTTAAGAAAGAGAGAAAAACTTATCTTCGCTTTGCATTAGTCTTTTTGTTTGTCAACTTAATCGGCTTTGCCGGCTATTATATCCATCCGGCTGCTCCCCCCTGGTATGCTATCAACTACGGTTTCGAACCGATACTGAATACTCCGGGTAACGTGGCGGGTCTCGGTCGCTTCGACGAGATTTTTGGAGTGACTATCTTCGACTCCATTTATGGAAGAAACGCAAACGTCTTTGCTGCCGTTCCTTCCCTTCATGCGGCATATATGGTTGTGGCATTGGTGTATGCCATCATCGGCAAATGCAGATGGTATGTGATTGCCCTTTTCTCTGTTATCATGGCAGGCATCTGGGGAACAGCGATCTACTCTTGTCATCACTATATTATAGATGTACTCCTTGGAATCTCCTGTGCACTGCTCGGCTGGCTGTTCTTTGAGTACGGACTGATGAAGATTCGCGGATTCAGAAACTTCTTTGACCGATATTATCAGTATATTAAATAGTGAAGAACAAATACCGCAATATATTCCTGGCTTTTGGCATTGTCGCCGTCCTGATCATGATATTCACTTTCGATATGGATTATCAGGAACTTTGGGCAAATTTGAAAAGGGCAGGAGTATATTTGCCTTTGGTATTATTGCTGTGGCTGTTCGTTTATCTGATTAATACTACATCGTGGTACATCATTATACGTAGCGGAGGGAAGCCGGGGTTTTCATTTGCCCGGCTTTATAAGTTTACCGTTACGGGTTTTGCCCTGAATTACGTAACTCCCGTCGGACTGATGGGCGGTGAGCCGTATCGCATCATGGAACTGAAACCGTATATAGGAGTGGAGAGAGCCACTTCTTCGGTGATTCTCTACGTGATGATGCACATCTTTTCTCATTTCTGCTTTTGGCTGAGTTCTGTCTTGCTATACCTTTGCCTTTATCCGGTAGGGTGGGTGATGGGAACCATTTTGGGTACGATCACCGTCTTCTGCCTGCTGGTAGCAGTGCTGTTTGTGAAAGGATATCAGCATGGGATGGCAGTCGCTTTCGTTCGCCTGGGCAGTCATCTTCCTTTTCTGAAAAAGAAAGTCATCCGTTTTGCCGACTCCCATCGGGAACAGTTGGAGAACATAGATAAACAGATAGCCCTGCTTCATCAACAGAAGAAGGGAGCTTTTTATGCGGCTTTATTCTTGGAATATACGGCACGTGTGGTCAGTTGTCTGGAAATCTGGCTGATCCTCAATGTGCTGACAAGGAGTGTCAGTTTTGCAGATTGCTGCCTGATTGCAGCCTTCTCTTCTTTATTGGCCAATCTTTTGTTCTTCTTGCCTATGCAGCTGGGTGGCCGTGAGGGAGGATTTGCCCTTGCGGTAGGCGGGCTTTCCCTTTCCGGAGCTTATGGAGTCTATGCGGCATTGATCACTCGCGTGCGTGAGATGGTCTGGATTGTGATAGGGCTTGCTTTGATGAAGGTTGGAAATAAAAAGTAGCCTTATTTTACTATAATTTCCCAGTATCCGTTTTTGTTTGATCCAACTCGCTGAATCATACCTTTTTGCTTTAATGATGTGATCAGGCGTTCGCTATGCCTTAGGCTGTGTGATATGAATTGTAAGTTTTGATGGCGTTTCGTACTTCCTGTATTTCACGGATGGGAGCTACTATATGCTTTCCGTCAAGGATATCTGTAATTTGACTTTCAGATAAGGTGTTTCCTTCAATAGCCAGTGAACCTTGAATGGTTTTAATTCGGTTGATTTTCCGCAATAGCAAAGCATCTTCCTGTTCCATGCGGATGGCATATCGTTCTACCAATGCGGAGATATCCGCTATTAAGTGGATAGCGCGGGAAGATATGGCGAAAGGCGGAGTATACATGCTGGAATATAAAAAGTTTATAAGTTTATTACTTTCTACAAAGATAGCATTAATTTCCTTCAGAGGAGACATCCTGATGATCTATTTTATAAAGGTAGAAACTCCAACTGCTCCGACTTAGTTTGGTCGGGCAATTGGAGTTTTCTTGTTTATAGGCTATTCAATTAAAACTTTTCTTGATTTCTGCCTCATGCTTTCCAGTTATTTTCCGCATCGAAGCAAGGGCACGCTTTCACCCATTCTTCCGGTTCTATCTCTCCGTTCTCATTCCGGTCGGGACTAAGGTCACGGTGACCGCATACGCGGCATTCCGGATAATCTTTCAGTAAAGTAAGAACCAGTACCCGCAGTGAATGTTTCTGCCATTCGGTCCGGGTATCTTTGGGGCGACCTTTGCTGTCGAGCCCGCCTTCATAGCAGATACCGATACTTTCTCTGTTGAAACCTTTGGCGTGGGCACCGACCTTTTCTATCGGTCGGGTAGACTTTATATCCCCGTTTTTGCGGATATAAAAATGATAACCCGCTCCGTTGAATCCGCGTCGGCGATGGCAGACGTCCAGGTCATATTCCGTGAAATCCTTGTCTTCGCGTGTGGCGGAGCAGTGAATTACGATTAAGTTGATCGTTCTCATAATCTGTCCGGCATTAAGCTTCAGAGATGGATGCCTCGCTTTGTGTACGCTGTAGGCACTCTTTGTTTACGCACTGTAATGTGGCAGCTTGTGCCAGTTGTTCTCTCAACGAAAAGATTTCGGTGTGCATTTCTTTCACTCTCGCGCTCAGGTCGAAATAATCTTTCAGTACCTTTTCCAGCTGTTCCATCAGGAAGGTATACTGGTCTTTCACCAGTTCGCTGAATTCTTTGACGTCTTGCGCCATCGCTTTACGCTTTTTACGATTACCCAGGAAAGGGAGGATAGTCATAATAATCTCGATAATTTTATCTAGCATTTTTTTTAATGGATAATTGATAATTGATAATGGGGGGAGTTGTACATTAAGGTTAGTTCGATATAGTATCTCTCATTCTGAGCGAAGCGACGAACCTGAGACTGACTAAAAGTCGGTAGTATCTTACTTCTCCTCCTTCGGGAAGGAGGAGTCCCCGTAGGGGGAGGTGGTAGGTGAATGCATAACTCTGTTATTTACAATAGAATAGGAATAAACCTTGTTTTACCTACCACCCCGGCTTTCAGCCACCCCTCCTTCCCAAAGGGAGGGGAATTGAGATACTATTGACTTCTTAGTCAGTTTCAATTGGGAGGGCTGCTCCAGTGTTTTGTACTGCTCTTTCCCAAAAAAGTCCTGTTAAACTGTCGGGTCCGGAGCTTCTTCATCGCCTCCGCTGTTTCCTCCGCCTCCGCTATTTCCTCCGCCTCCGGTGTTTCCTCCGCCGGCATTTCCGCCTTCCGTGTCACCTTTGCTTGCTAGTACGAATTCCACGTTGTTTTCGCTTCGTGTGCTGGTGTGACTTGCGTTCCCCAGATGCAGTGCTTTATCCGCTACAAACCGGACATTCACCTTGCGGATGCTTCGGACCGTGCAATCTTTTTCCTTCTCTGTCCCCTCGCTGCACAGTGTGATGTGAAACGTACCCAGACCGTCGATCTTCACTTTGTCACCTTGGGTGAGTGACAGGCGGAGTTGCTCTACAAAAGCTTCGATGGCATGTTTTACATCTCCTGCTGTGAGTGAAGAGTTGGCTTCGATGGCATCTGCCAGTTTTTCGACGTCCATCACTCTTACTGTACCCGATTTCTGACGTACGTAATACAGCATCGGGGAATTCTCCTGACTTACGTACTTTCTTCGCTGATAGCGTTCTACTGAAACATTCATAAATTTAAAAAGTTAAGGTTTAAGTAATAATTATTTTGTTTCTCTATGACATTACAAATATACGAAATATAAGAGGCGAAGTCAAGCATTATGCCATTTATTTCATTGTAAATATGAAATAAAATCGGAAAATATTAGAAATAATATTATGTAATATAATATTGTTTTGATTCTGTTTTTATTTTGCTTGTTTCAGTAATACTTCCAATGGTGGTGTATAGTCCGTAATTTTCGTTAGAGAAGGATTGTGGCTGAAGTATGCGTTCCCTGTCTCTCCATTGCGTTGTTTGGCTACGATGACTACCCCCAGTCCTTCGGTCGGATAACCGCTTTCCCGGTCGGTAGTGAGCCGTGCCAGTGCAGGGCGGTAGAGCAGCATTACTACATCCGCGTCTTGCTCAATGGCGCCGCTTTCGCGTAGATGGAACAGTTCCGGCCGACCACCGGGACGGCCTTCCGATTCGCGGTTTAGCTGGCAAAGCAATACGACGGGAACGTTCAGTTCCTTGGCGAGCAATTTAGCCTTGCGGGTGGCTTGTGCCACTTCCTGTTCACGGTTGCGGTTCTTCTGTCCGGTGTTCATGTCGCAAAGTTGCAGGTAGTCGATGATGATCAGATCGCATGCACTCTTGCTTTTAAGGAGCCGTGCGCTGGAACGTACATGGTCCATACTGATCGATGTGCTGTCGTCTACGTGTATCGGTAGCCGTGCCAGTTCTGCGGCGGTGGTGTGCGCTTCCGCTACTTCGTGCGGGTTAGGGATGCCTGTGCGCCAGCGGTAAGGGTTGATGTCGCTGGCGGACAACAGCCAGCGGTCGGCAAGTCGTTCTCCTTGCATCTCAAGGCTGTAGACGGCGACGGCATGTTTCTGCATGGCAGCCTGCCGCGCCAGATGGAGGGCGAAGGCGGTCTTTCCGACCGAGGGGCGTGCGGCGATGGCAATGAGTTCTCCGTTTTGCAGTCCGGACGTCATGCGGTTCAGGTCCGTCAGGCCGGTGGGGATGCCGGTAATTCCGTTTACGCTTTTGGCGATACGCTGTTCGGCTTCTTCCATTGTGTCGGTCATCAGTGCGTCCATGTCGCGCATGTGGTCGTTGTGGCCGAATTCACCTTCCAGGCGGTCGAGCAGGTTGTGCGCATCTATCAGCGTATCGGCTATGTCCATTGTTTCGTCCAGGGAGCAGGCGAGGAGTTTGTTGAGTCCTAGTATCATTTCCCGCCGCAGGTATTTCTCGTGTACGATCTGCATGTGATATTCGATGTGTGCCGAGGTGG
>ERZ824575.3908-NODE-3908-length-9965-cov-3.207770_pt1 | contig 9965 bp, 17 predicted proteins | sample MGYA00519470_ERZ824575 | MGnify/ENA primary metagenome ERZ824575 (study PRJEB31778, sample SAMEA3449170) | human gut metagenome | biome: human gut; feature: human-associated habitat; material: faeces | place: United Kingdom | collected 2010/2012 ...
TCCCATCAGTTTGCTAATCGTGACAATATCAACGCCTCGTTCATACAAAATGCTTCCAAAAGTATGGCGCATTTCATGAGGGTTTAACAGGGGCAAAGAAATCCCTTTCTGTTCTGCTGCTTGTTGAATCTTTTTGTTGGCAATATCATACCTTTTGTACGACCAATTGTGAGGATTCATGTTTTTGCCATTCTGACCTTTGATAACAAATCCAGTTCTTTGCATTTTAGAGAAAATGGCATGCAGTTCATCGTCAAAAGGAATATCCCGGATGGATTTTACAGATTTACATGGATGAATCTCTAATCCTGTGCCCGTTTCTGAAACAGATTCTCGAACGTGGATGATCTTCTTTTCCATATCTACATTGTCCCACCGTAATGCAAGCAGCTCTGAGCGCCTTAGCCCCGTTTTAAGCAGGATAATAATATCAGTGCCATTTTTTATATTTTGCGCAAGAGAAATTACATTAAGCGCTTGCTGGTAGGTATAGGCCCTTTTTTCTCCTGCTCGGTCTGTTGACTTCCTGGCTAATTGCGTACCCTTTACAGGATTTTTATAGCAATAGTCATTGGCGATAGCATATTCGAAGATTCCGTATAGCACGGTACGCATCTTTTGAAGGGAAGAATAGGAATAATTAGACTTGTTGTTTAGGAAGAATTGGATATCCTTTTGTTTTATATCGGAAAGATTTGCGTTCTTAAAGTACGGTAATATGTGTTTTTGATAAGGCGCTTGATAAGATCGTTCATAGGTAATGGTACGAACAGCATCCTCCTTATAGGCAGAAAGCCATTGTTCGGCTACCTGGGTGAAGGGGATCTGCTGTAGCCCATCAAATGTTTTGACCTTTAGGAGATAGTTATCGGCCTTTTCAAGGGCTTGCTTCTTTGTTGGCCCGTAAAAGCTTTTTCGAATAGGCTTTCCATCCATGGTTTTGCCAATAGTTTTTTTTACCTCTACAAGCCCGGTTGTTTGTTTTCTTTTTTGTTGCTTAGATCGTGCCAACGACTATTCCCCCTTTTGATGGAAAGGAAGTATAATGTGCTTACTGCTTAATTTTTCATCTAATTCATGCGTAGCATCATTCATTATCATGCGTTGCCCATGATTCACCTCTATGCAGTCACCTGGATTAGCGAACTCACCAGTTATTGCCCAATAACAGATTGCATAGACTATCCCTCCGATAAAAGAGGAAGGCAATGAAAAATCTATATCCTCATATCCAAATATTGCTGGATTTTCTAAGGCTTTTTGAATTAGAGGGCGAAAGTCGCTTGACTGTTGAATGAATATATCAAATACAGAAAATGCTACCGCTCTAAGATATTTCCCAGTAGCTTCCTCAACTAGATTTTCTGCGTTTTCTAGAGTGTCGAATTTCCCCAGAATTTTACGCAATAATGTTTTGTAGTATTGGGACTTATCTATGCTTACTGCTAAAATAAGATCTAAAGTCTTATCGGCAGCGTCTTTGCTTAGTTGGCCCTTTGCTTGGTTTCTGCTATTTTTAGTTGCCATATCCAGCGACACGCCACAATACCTACAAAATGCTGCACTACCTCGGTTTTCTTTTCCGCATTTCCAGCAATACATAGAAACCTCCTATTTGCAACATATAGAACATGGCTTATAGCCATCCTGCCTAGCTGCTTCCTCGTTATAAATCCAAATGGACTCGCATGCCCGCCAAAGCCCACATTCATATTTGTGATAATACTTTGATCCGTTATCCCCAACAATTACAACATAGTTGTCTAAAAATTCTGCTCTTTCTCTGAGAAGATCCATCTCATTCTCATAGTAATCAATACTATTGTTTTTGTTTTTGATTACCTCACTCTTAAAAGCTACCAAGTTTGCTTGTCTAATTGCTATATATCCAAGAACCCCACATCCAGCTAGAGCCACAGCAAGCAAGATAGATAACACAATAATTGTTGTATTTCTTTTTTTCTTATCTTTGGCCGATATCCCAGGTGAAAAAGTGACTTTCTCTCCGCACGAATCACAAAAAACGCTGTTATCAGGAATCTCGTTCCCACATTTTTGACAGTACATAATAATACCCCTTTGCATGATGTAAAAATATTAGTTTATTTTTACCGATGTTTCTTGTTGGAAGCAAGCTTTTTCGCTGCCACAAAAAACGATATTATCAGGAATCTCGTTTCCGCCCTGGGTGACTCACTCATTCCGGGATTCATACGGATTTTTGCATGGCCAATCAAAGTCCACATCCATATAATAATCAATGTTTTTCAAAAATTTTCTGCTGGCTGGCACCTGCTCATAGCACTCGTCGAGCAGTCCCTCATAAAACATGACGATCTCTTCTTGCACATAGTCTTCAGCATCATGAAGCGCATCTTTGTATCCTTCTTCATATGCTTCATATGCGGACGTGCATCCAGTAAGGGATAGGCAGCAGAGCCCCACAGCTAAAAAGACCTTATACTTTTTAGACATACAATCCCTCCTGATTGTCTAAAAATTTTTCTTTAAGAATAAAGGAATAAGAGCAGGCAGGATGAAAAGGACGCATAGCCCCCAAACGAATCGCCGCTTCATTGCGCATCACCTCCGATGCACAGCCTGCAAGGCGTCCTTTCCATCTCTTGAGCCTCCTGGAGCGTTATAGACGTTGCATTACCTTGCTTTGCATATCGACAAGAGGCATAGTGATATTTTTCACCGTAAGGTGTGATGTAGACGAGATTTGTTTGCGGTTCCGCTTCATTCGTTTGCTGTATGGTCGTTTCGGGCACAGAGGCGGGCTGTGCCGTATGGTTCGGCACAAAAAATCCGTACCAAGAAACTACGGCAAATGCAATACAACAAACCAAGGCAATATAAGGGAAATGGGCATGCTTTCGCAGTCCTTTTTTTATGGACTGAAACCATCCCTTTTTGAGGCGGTGATCTTCTATAAATCCGCCATACTGTGCAAGGATGGATTTTTCTAGGGTGAAGTCATCTATGTCGTATTGCAGCTTTTTAGAGTGATAACCAAGACAAGGGTTTGTCACATCGCAAATTCGTTTTATATCTTCGTCGGTTTGACACCCACACGCCCGAATTACAAGGGAAGGAACCACCAACTCATAAGCAAACAAATTGGCTTCCTGTTCTTGCGGCGCTTCAACGGTCGAAAAGCCGAGACTGCCATTATAAATGTGTTGCAAAACTATATGCCCTATCTCGTGCGCAATGGCATGAAGCTTGTCCGGCGTGGAAAGCTCGTCCCGAAAAAAGATAATCACTGTATCATCTTGGCGAAAGGTAAAAGCATCATACTTTGTATTTTGTTCCTGTCCAAGCTGTTGAATTAAAACTTCCCCGGATTTGTAAGATACAAGCTCTGAACCTATGGAAGCACAAATACGCGTCAGATCTTCCAGGCATAAAGGCGCGGTAACTCCATTTTTGGAAAGAACTTCCCAGGCTTTTTTTGCTTCAAACATCATATTTCCCCCTAACTATATAGATACTTTTATTGTATCTATAAGGGAACACGATGCCAGTTAATTACCAGAAATTACCAATGAAATATAAGGGAGAAAGGTTATCTCCTCTTTAGGCGCAACGCTTCAATCGTCGCTTGGGCGATCTCCCACTCTTCATCTGTTATATCCAATGTTTCGTATGTTTGTTCTTTTCCGTTGTAACGGATGACCGTGCTTTGCTTCCCCTTATTCTTGACATATTCGTCGATGGCCTTTTTTACATCGTCATTGCTTGTAACCGGATGCGGATCATCTGTGCGGCCTAAGAGGTAGTCGACTGACACACCAAAATAATCGGCAACCTTTTGCACTCTATCAACTGAAGGTTTGTTTTCGTCCCACCGGGTAATTGAATTTTTCCCAAGACCTAATTCAACTCCCAAGGCAGAATTTGAATAAAAGTATTGACTATCCACAAACATGGGGATATACTAAACCCGTAACGAGGTGTTGCACGAAATCAAAATAGCATTTGCTCTGTATTCACCGCTAGTGGTTGGTTCACTTTAGCGGGATACAGCCGCACTTGTTCACCTGATTGCGTTGCACTCTTATGGTGCGCCAGGCCTGGAAGAGACGTCAACCAACAACGTTTCTATGGCGCAGCTGCCACTTTGGCGGTACGGTACCGCTATAAGCCTACGGGCTGGCAGCAATGAGAAAGGCTCAGTCACCTCCAGTTTTACTTCATAGTGGAAGGCAAAAACCGTTTAACGCCCGTCGGCGTGTTTGAGGTAGAACCCCCGTATTTGCGGGGACGGGTGACCCCGAATAGCTCCCTCTGGTGGCTGGGTTGCTTTACTCATTAACAGGAGCAGGCGTAGTCAAAAGGTTGGTCAAATAACCACCTTCCTTTCTGCTTACTTCAGTAGGCCATCTTTAGTTTATACGTACTGGCAAAAGTTTGCAAGAAAGGTTTGCGAGGAGGAAAGATATTGTTTTCTGATGTACTAAGAAATAAGAGAAAAGACGCTGGTTGGTCTCAGCAGAAACTTGCAGAAAAGGCAGGGCTGTCTTTACGAACTGTTTGTTACCTAGAATCTGGGGGTACGAATCCAACTTTCGAGACTGTGTGTGCTCTGGCAGAGGCATTTGGATGTGCAACGGATGAATTGAGACCTGGAAACTTTCGTAACGAGGAGAAAATATGTGGAAGAAAGTAAAAAACTTTTGGAAAGAAGCTCCAAGGAAATATCCTAACGCTCCGTTGTATATTGCGGGGGCAGCGGTTGTGCTACAGATTATCGCACTAGTGCTAAAAACGACGTGATGAGGACGAAGAAACCCAGCACAAGGCTGGGCGAGGAGGAATTTTATGACACTTAATATCCCGTGGTATTTATGGGTTCTCATTTATACGGGCGTAGCTTGCTCTATTGCATCAGTATTTACTAGTAGAGCATCAATGAAAGCATGGGAAAAAAGAAATATAGAAAAGTCCGACCAGCTAGATAAGTTAACACTATTACTTTCTTGTTTTGGGTGGGCACTTGCAACAGGACTAGGGCTTGTATGTATGGCAATTTTTTCGAGATAATCAGTGATCCACTGAATATACATATTTGGCAATTTCCTTCATAAGATCTTCAACAGCTTTTCTATGGACTTCCCTTTGTGGTCCATAGAATGATTGGTCATCAAATTGGAATATCTTATCGCGAAGATCATCTGGGAGAAAACGAATGATTTTCATACGAGCAGACATGTATTTTGGGAATGTATTTCCTCTTACTTCGATAGATAAAACTTCACCAAGTGCTTGGGCAAATTCATCATAAGATGCTTGCATAGCTTGTATGCGTACTCTCTCGATCTGCAACTCTCGTTGGAATTCCATATCTTTTTTATGATGATGATAGTCAAAACATAATTGGATAAGAGTGGTTATTGTGGGGGCTACAATAGCGGTAATAAGAGCTATCCAACTTGCATCCATATTAAATCACCTCATGAATAATTAGTATTTAGCAGATCATCTGAGAATCCAAAAAAACCATGACTTACTAACGTGAAACACCTAACCACAGAATACCAAAATCAATAAATACAAATCAACTATTTATAGAAACGAGGTGTAAATATGCAAGTTCCAAAGATTATTGAATCGCAACAAAAGATGTTGGTGGAAATGTTGGAACGAGACGATTCCCCTTACCTAAATGTGCAAGAGGTCGGAAAATTCCTTGGCACTGATCCTGATTGTATCCGTGCATCGGCAGAAGGAGGGAAATGCCCATTTGCCTTTGGTGGCAGAAACGGTGTGAGAGGAGCACGATTCACAAAAATACCAAAGCTGGCCTTTTATAACTGGATAACACAAGGTGCAATGTACAAGGAAAGATGACCATAAACGAGAGCCTGCCTTAAGCGGCACTCCGGCCCTGCATACAAACTCCAAAAAATAAAACAAATGTCTGACCAAGGCAAATCCAGACAACCTATATATAGGGAGTGCCGCGCAAGGTGGGCTTTCGGGAAAGGGAACAATGGCAAGCTACGAATATTACGATCCGAAACCAAAGCAGAAACGGATCACGATTCCACAGAACAAAACGAACACACAGTACGACAGGGACAAGCAAATACAAGGGTATTTGCGAGAAGCAAACAAAAAGAAAGGGCAAGTGTGATGAAAGGAAAATTGAACGGATTTATCGAATATGAGGACGAAAGAATTGACCTTAAAGAGTGCAAACACATTATAGCCGCAGTCACTACAGATGATAAAGTTTGGGGCGTTGTATTTGGCGAATTGAAAACGATAGAGATGGCACAAGCAATTTATGTGCTTAATAAAACAACAGAAGAGTTTCTTGAATCAACGCCCGGTTTACGTGAAGCTATGAAATTTGCAGAGGTATTTCAAAATGAAACGCAGGATTGAAACCTACAGCGACGCCTGGTTCTACTGGATATTCGCAAGCACGGCGATAGGGTTTACCCTGTTCCGCTGGGCGGCCTGGATGGCATGGGCGGTGATGGGATGAAAAATGACAAAAGAAAAACCGCGCAAGCAGCGGCAACTGCAAAACGCGGCAAAGTAAAAAGACCTACCAAAAATATACCACAGAAAGGAAGCGCGTGCAAGCATGACAGCATGGCATGACCCGTTCGGGGAACGCATCAAAGCAAACGTGCGGCAGTGCGACAAGTGCGGCACAGAACTGGACGAGGGAGACAACGCCTACTTTACCGGCTTGGACATGCTGTGCTTGGACTGTGCAGAGGCAGCGGCCAGAGCACAAGCAGAGCAGGATACCGTGGAAACAATACAAACGCGGTTTCATGCGATGGAACAGCGCGGATTGACACGGCGGGATATAGATGCCCTGTACGACCTATTGCGGGATGTGATGGGCGATGAGGAGAGCGCGATAGAGGACAACCTGGCGGACATGCGGGTGGTGCTGGACGAATGGGGGGAGGGTATGTGGCTTGAATGCTGGATAGAATGCGATGTGTGCCATGAACAGACTGAACAAGCAGTGAGGACGGAAGAGGGCTTGTATGTATGCCAAAAATGCAGAGAGGAGAGGCAGGATGCTGAAACCATACAGTGAATTGGTCAAGGTAGACGTAACGAAATACTGCAAAAAACGTGATGGCATGGATTATCTAAACTGGGCCAAGTGCGTGGAACTGTTGCACGAACACGGCGCTGAAACAGTGTACTTTGAGCCTATGGTCAACGAACATGGAAGCTCACTGTTTATGAGCGATCAAGTCTTTGGCGGCGGGAAAGAGGGAGACCCTACTAACCGCTGCTATGAGGTAGGTGTAACCGTACATGTAGATGACAACACATGGGAATTTCGAGGGCCTTTGATGAACGGGAAAAACCCGGTCAAGGATAATAGTCTGACACAACAGCGAGTATGGACTGCACAGACGAGATTGTTTGTCAAATGCATTGCTATCCATACCGGGCTTGGTTTTCATCTGTGGGTAAAAAGCGAGGAAGACGAACAGGACGCGGTGGATGAGTTCGAGACAAACAAAAACAAGCACTCGCTGTTGGTCATCAAAAGAAGGATGGAAGAACTTGTTACGGCAAAGATGCAGCAGACAGGATTTTCTTTGGACGATTTAGCACAGAAGATCGGTATTGCGGATGGTGATACCCTACGGGGATATTTTTCCTACTTTACCACACTAAGCCAAATGGAACGGGACTTGAGGAAGCTATGATCCATAGCCAAGACAGGTCCGGATGGTTCGGAGCGTCGGACACCAACCGGATCATGGGCGGATGGCATACAAAAACCTTTCAGGCCTTTTGGGCGGAAAAACTGGGGATTACAAAAATCAACCTCCATACGGTTCCCATGCAGGCAGGAACAATGTACGAGCACCGTATATTGGATGCTTTGGGTGTTATGGAACGGGATCGGCAAATCAAGATTCCAAAGCTTTGCTTACGCGTCAATTTAGACGGAGAGGATGAACACATCATCCATGAAGTGAAAACCTACAGGAAAGAACCGTTCCACGTATCGACCGCTTACTGGCGGCAGGCGCAGGTGGAAATGTACGCTGCAAACAAACCATTGGAGATTGACGCGTATCACCTTACAGAAGAGGATTACAAGAACTATTTTTGCCCCATAGACAAAGCGCGGATCACCAGACATTTTGTAGCCTATGACGATGCATTCATAGAAAAAGAATATCTTCCAAGACTGAGTTATTTGGCGAGCTGCTTACAAAAGGGGGTGTGGCCGGATGACAGAATTGAAATTTGAAACATCGAAATGCAAGTGGGATGACGGGATCTGGTTGTGTTTGAAAATCTCAAAAGGATATGAACACGCGGCCCAGAGCTTTGTTTCCAGAATGAAAGACAAGCCGTACATCGCACAGATCAAGGAATACAGAAAGAAAAGAAGTTTGGACGCCAACGCATATTGCTGGAAGCTGATCGGGAATATTGCCGACGCGCTGCGTACCAGCAAGGAAGAGGTGTACCTCTTGATGCTGAAACGCTACGGGCAGGGCGGCATGGTCAGCTTGGAAGCGCATCAGGTTAAGCAGTTTGAACGGGCGTTCCCGTACCATGAGAAAGCAGGGAAGGCAGTGCTGAATGGCAAAGTATTCTATCACTATCGGTTCTGGGTGGGTTCGTCTCAATATGACACCAGGGAAATGTCCATCCTGATCGACGGGATTGTAGACGAGTGCAAACAGATGGGTTTGGAAACATGGCCGCCGGATCAGATTGCACTGTTAAAGGACAACTGGCAGGAGGCGGGATGAAATCCATTCTGCAAACGGAGAGGGAATGTTACTTGAGCGGGCGCACAGACTGGCTGGAAGAGCACCATATCTTTTACGGACAGGGTAGACGGAAGCTGTCAGAGCAGTACGGCTTAAAAGTATGGCTCAACCATTACTGGCACAACGAGCCGCCAACCGCGCACTGCCCGTGCGGCGGGGTGCATTTCAACCGGGCCTTGCGCAGGAAACTGGAGCAGGAAGGACAAAAAGCGTTTGAACAGCGATACCCGGACTTGGATTTTAGGAAACTGTTTGGGCGCAGCTATACAGAGGAGGAAGCATGAACAGAGCAACGCTGATAGGAAATCTCACGAAAGACCCGGCGGCAGACACAGAGCGGTGTACCGGTGTGTACGTTTACCCTTGCGGTGCAGCGGCGGTACGCAGACCAAAGCGGAGAAAAGCAAGCGGACTTTTTCAACGTCGTATGCTGGCGGGGGTTAGCGGACAACTGCGGCAAATACTTGACAAAGGGCAGCAAAGCAGGGGTGCACGGCAGCATCCAGAACCGCAGCTATGAGGACAAGCAGGGGAACAAGCGCACGGTGACAGAGATCATCGCGGACGAGGTGGAGTTTCTAAGCCGAAAGGTGGAGACGCAAGCGCCGGCCTATGAAGAGATAGCGGACAACGATCTGCCGTTCTAAGGGGGAAAAGATGGGAAAGAGCGGAATCCCTTACTTTCCGCTGGATGTCGAGTTAGACGAAAAGATGGAATTGATAGAGGCCGAGTATGGGCTGACAGGGTACGCCGTCATTATTAAGCTTTTACAGCGTATTTATGGAGGACACGGGTACTACATACATTGGACATACGAGGTTGCGCTTTTGTTCGCCAAAAGACTTGGAGTGGGTGGGAGCGTCGTTTCGGAAATCATAGAGGCCGCTGTCAAACGAGGTATGTTTCACAAAGAAATCTTTGCAAAGTACAAGGTGCTGACCTCAAAGGGGATACAAAAACGGTACTTTACAGCCATAGCCCGGCGCAAAGAAATTGAAGTGGATGATGACATACTTCTGGTTCAAGTCAGCCATTTTTGCAAAAATGCAAGCATTATCCACAAAAATGCAAGCAAAACTGCCGAAAATGCAGACATTCCAGCACAAAGGAAAGAAAAGAAGAGTAAAGAAGAGAAGAGTATAGGAGAGAGTATGTCCGGCGTTGGAAATCCAACGCCA
>ERZ824575.3916-NODE-3916-length-9953-cov-2.444130_pt1 | contig 9953 bp, 7 predicted proteins | sample MGYA00519470_ERZ824575 | MGnify/ENA primary metagenome ERZ824575 (study PRJEB31778, sample SAMEA3449170) | human gut metagenome | biome: human gut; feature: human-associated habitat; material: faeces | place: United Kingdom | collected 2010/2012 ...
TAGTTAAAATTGTTTTTAATTATTTCTACAATGCTTTTTAAAAGCAGTCTAGAACTGTCTAAATGTGAACTGATATATGAATTTGGAACCGAAAATGCAAGTTCACATAACGATAAATCCATTCCAATTGATGCTAAAACATCAAAGCCAAAAGCTTCTTCGGTTTCTTCCCAAGCACCGACAATATACTTTCCTTGAGAATTCTTTCTTTGTTTATTAGCTGAATAAACAGGGTGATATATAGCTTTTTTTATTTCATTAGGCGTAAAGGTTTCAGTTTTTCCATTCATAATATAAGGAAAAATTAATGAACCAATATTCTTATCACCATCCATTGGGTCATCAACGTAGCCTAATTGACCATTATAAATATTGGTTAAAATTGATGCATTATTTTGTGGGTCAAAATCCACTATCAAAACTTTTTTATTTAGTTTTGTTAAATTATAAGCAAGGTTGACGGTCGTCGTAGTCTTTGCGCAGCCACCTTTACTATTAAATACAGAGATAACTTTTGTCATAGTTTACATTTTCCTTTCTATATTAATGTATCTGTCCACTTCTATTATAACAAAAAAATAACCAAAAAAAAAGGAGCATAAGCTCCTCTGATAGACCTTGCCTATCAATTTGAGGCGTAGCCTCGAAACAAGGAAGACACCTCTTCCTCTTAATGCAGGAACATATCCAAACATAAATTTGTGTTTAACCATGAAATACGTTAAAAATAACGTCCTATATTCTATAATATATTATTTTATTTAATCGGTGTTTTATGGCTACCAACAATTCATATCAGATATCAAAAACATTTATACATCACTGCATAAATATTATTATCAATCATTTCCATTCATCAGCTATACTTTATTTTATTATATTTTGCTTGATTCAGTATGCCTTAGAAAGTCCACATGTTATCCACAACTTCATTAAAAAGAAAAACAATCAATACACTTCTTAGCCATTGCCAAGGTTATATCAACTGTCTTCCATTTTTAAGTCTTTTGCGGGAAGACTTAATACAAATTTAATGTATCATATAAAGATTCCGGGTCCGCATTCCATTCACTTTTTAGATACGTTTTGCGGTATGAATTTCATGATTTGCGGTATCACTAATTCACCTACATTATAGAAAGATAGAGGTAAATGTCAATTAAAAATAATTAAAAATTAAAACAAAAAAAGCGCTATTTCTAGCGCTTATAATGTATCTTATTTTTATTTAAAACATCAATTAATTTTTCGGTGATACTTACTTTGAAAGGGAGAAGTCTTGATTTAGTATTAGATACATCCATAACTACAACGTCACAGATTCCATTAAAAGAACTTATTTCCTTAATAATATCTTTGGTTATATTTTTAGAATTTTCTAAATATAATGTTTCACTTTTATCTAAAATTTCCATTGTAGATATTATAAATGAGACTTTTTGTGTTTGATTTCCATTTTCATCTTCATCTTCTTCGACTTGAAGCTTTCCTTTTAAAAGTGTTGGCATATCTTGAAAATCATTAATATAATCCGCTAATTTTTCAAAATCGCGAGGGAAAATTACACCATTCATTTCGGATGTCTCATCATCAAATTCAATAAAAGCCATAGGTAAACCTTTTTTTGTATTGATTTGGCGAATACTATTAATAACTCCTAACAACTGAATAGGGGCATTTTCCATTAATAACCCATTTTTAGAAAGTTCTAACGTTTCAGCAATAGAAAGGACTTCTGTGTATAAAGGTCTATAACTATCTAAAATATGTCCATTTAACGATACATTAATGGAATCTTTTTCTCTTTTGCAAAGGTCTAAAAGAGAAAATTCATAGCCATCAAATCGTTTCTTTCGAGGTAAAAAGTTTAGAATAGGATTGATACCAATAGCCATAAGTCCTCGTTTATATTTTTCCATTGCAACAATAGAAGGGACGGCTTGACATAATTGCTTACGTGAGCCAAAACAATCAAATAACCCAGAATCAATCAATGAAATGATAAGGTCACTTTTCATTAAAGGCATTTTACTAACATATTCTTCAAACGTATCAGCTTCAATATTTTCTAAATCGTTAGCTGTTTTAACACTAACTCTATTGATTGCTGATAATCCATAACGAATATCATAAGTTCCTTCTTCATTCTTTTCAATAGTAAAATGAGAACGTGATTTTTTAATATCTGGTGGTAAGACTTTTATTCCCATCTTTTGTGCTTCAAATAAAATTGAAGCAACTTTTGTTTTATCTTGTGAAGCAACTGTAGCATTAGCTGCCATAAAAGCTTCTGGATAGTAATGTTTTAACCATCCAACTTGATATGAAACATAAGCATATGCACAACTATGTGATTTATTAAACCCATAATTAGCAAATAAAACAATCATATCATAGATTTTATTTGATACATCTTCACTTACATTCCATTTCTTTTTAGCACCATCAATAAATTGCTTTCTTCCTTCAATGAGGTAGTGTTCTTCTTTTTTTGAAATACCACGTCTTAAAATATCCGCTTCACCTAAAGAGAATCCAGCCATTTTTTGCACTAAAGTCATGATTTGTTCTTGATAAACCAAAATCCCGTATGTTTCTTCAGTTACTTCTTTAAAGGCTTCATGAGGATAATCTACAGAAGATGGATGTTCTTTCCCTTCAAGGTAATTTGGAATAAATTCTAATGGACCAGGACGATAAAGCGCGCAGGCCGCATTCAAGTGTTCCAATTTTGTGGGATGCAATTTTGTTAGAAGATTTCTCATTCCAGCACCTTCAAACTGAAAAACTCTTGCTGTATCTGCTTTTTGGAATAGGTTATAAACACCGGCATCATGAATATCAATGTTATTAATATCGATAGTTTCATGAAGGTTTTCTTTAACTAAGTTTTCTGTTTGTTCAATAATATCTAGCGTTTGTAACCCTAAGAAATCCATTTTAAGTAATCCAATAGCTTCACTGTCTTTTTTTTCAAATTGAGTTACAAATACTCCGTCGACTTCCATTAAAGCTACAATTTCTTTTAATGGTTTTCGTCCAATAATTACTCCAGCAGCATGTTTTCCTGTAGAGGCAGGTAATCCTTCAAGAATTTTCCCCATTCTAAAAACTTTTTTAATAACATCATCGCTATTAATCTGACGAGAAAAATATTCTAATTTTTCAATTTCAGACAATAGTTCTGGAGCTTTTTCTACTTTTTCAATAATTCCTTCACTGTTTTCTTTTTCAACAATAATACTGTTAGGAATAGCTTTAGTCATTGCATCTGCTTTAAAATAGGGAATGCCTAAAGCTTTAGCTACCTTTTTAATAATTGATTTAAGTTTTAACTTTTGAAAGGTAGCAATTTGGCTTACATGTTCATATCCGTACTTTTCTTGAACATATTCAACAACTTTTTCTCTATCTTTATTTGAAAAATCTATATCAACATCAGGCATAGATACACGTTCAATATTTAAGAAACGTTCAAATAGCAAGTCATATCTCATTGGGTCCAAATTTGTGATTTTCAAACAATATGCAAGTAAAGAACCTGCTGCTGAACCTCTACCAGGACCAACTTTTATGACAAAGTTTTTGTTTTTAACCATATCACAAACATCATCAAGATTTCTATTTGGAAAATATCTTTCTGGATGTTCATAAACCTTATCATCTTTAGACCAGTTAATAAAATCTTGAACAATTAAGAAATAATCGACAAATCCCATACTGGAAATCGTATCCAGTTCATAATCCAGGCGGTCTTGAAGCATCTGTTTATCGTACTCACTGTCGTGGTATTTGCGCTCCAGTCCTTCCTGACACAATTTCCGCAGGTAACTCTCCGACGTATAGCCTTCCGGCACTTGAAAATGAGGCAGTTTGTAATGTCCAAATTCAATCGTCACATGGCAGCGTTCTGCGATCTTATGTGTATTGGTGATGGCTTCCGGCGCATACGGGAACAATTCTGCCATTTCTTCCGGCGATTTCAGATAATACTGTCCGCCGTCATACCGCATACGGTTTTCGTCTGTCACTTTTTTCCCGGTCTGAATGCACAAAAGGATATCGTGCGCTTCCTGGTCGGTGTCATAAATATAATGAAGGTCATTGGTCGCCACGAGGTCAATGCCCGTCTCATCGTGCATACGCAAAAGCCCCTGATTGACGATCTGCTGTGGCTGCAATCCATGATCCTGTAATTCCAAAAAGAAATTTCCTTTTCCAAATATTTCCTGTAATCGGAGTGCCTCTTCTTTTGCCTCTTCATACAATCCCTTTACAAGCCTTGTCGCTACCGCACCGGCAAGACACGCGCTGAGCGCAATGATTCCCTCGTGATAGCGTTCCAACACTTCGTAGTCCACGCGGGGTTTATAGTAAAATCCTTCGGTAAAACCGCGGGAGACAATTTTCAGCAAATTATGATACCCCTTGTCATTTTCGGCAAGAAGCACCAGATGGTTGTAGCGGTCCTCTCCCTGTCCGATCTCGCGGTCAAAACGGGAACCCGGTGCCACATACACTTCACAGCCGATGATCGGTTTGATTCCGGCTTTCAGGGCAGCACGATAAAAGTCCACCACGCCATACATAACACCGTGGTCCGTAATGGCGATGCTGTCCATCCCTAATTCTTTTGTCCGTGCCACAAGTTCGTCGATCTTACTGGCACCGTCAAGCAGACTGTATTCTGTATGAACATGTAAATGTGTAAATGGAACCTTTGACATGCTTTCCCTCCATTCTCCTCAATAATAGTAATAGCCCCTTCTCCAATCGGGGAAGAGGCTGTTTTCGTCTCTATTTGCTTCCATGAAGATAATTTTCTATGCTTTCGGCTGCTGCCGTCTCATCTTCACCTTCGATATTTACCTCGATGCTCTGTCCCGGGGTCAAGCCGATTGCCATCATTCCCATGATGCTTTTGGCATTTACCATCTTATCCTCTTTCTTGATATTGATCTTACTCTTAAACTGACTGGCTAACTGCACCAGCATAGCGATCAAATGCGCCCCATTATCCGATACATGAACTTCGATGTCTTTCACTATCATTTTAATTTTATCCTCCTGGCTGTCTTATTGACGTTGTCTTAAATCTTCTGCGATCCCGCTCAATTTACGGAGCCGATGGTTGACACCGGATTTCCCGATCGGCGGATCTAACATTTCTCCGAGTTCCTTTAGCGGTACTTCGGCATACTCCAGCCGAAGTTTGGCAATTTCTGCCAACCCCTTCGGAAGGGTTCCAAAACCAATTGTTTCCTTCACATAACGTATGTCTTCAATCTGTCTGGTCGCTGCCGTCACAGTCTTTTTAATGTTCGCCGTCTCACAGTTTACCTGTCGGTTGACGGAATTCCGCATTTCTTTCAAAATCCGGACATTTTCAAACTCCATCAATGCCACGTGAGCTTCCATAACATTCAGAAGATCTACGATCAGTGCTCCCTCTTTGATATACACAATATAGTTTTTTTTACGTTCCACTACTTTCGCCGGAATTTGAAAATCTGCTAAAATCTGTACCAGTTCTTCTGCTTTCCCAATCGTTCCGACCGCCATTTCAAGATGATAGCCTCTCTCCGGATCGGTCACCGAACCGCACGCCAGAAAAATGCCGCGGATAAATGCCCGTTTGCAGCAATTTCGCTGAATAACCAATTCGTGAACCAATGCCTTCCCCTCCAGGATTTTAAGTGCCTGTAGAAAAATTAATGCATCCTCCGGATTTAATATGTAGATCAGATATTGGTGACCCCTCACCGACATCTCGATATCAAAATGAAATACCTTCTTAATTAAGATAGAATATTTTTTCGCAACTGTCAAGTTTTCTGTGGTAAATTTTACGAAAAAGTTTCGTTCGCCCTGCGAAACCACATGGCCACAGCAGGAAAAAAGTGCCGCCAGCTCTGCAATCTGGCAATGTCTCGCTCGGCTTATCTGGCCGCCAAGTTCTTCTTTTACTTTTCTGGAAAACGACATAAATTTCTTAACCTGTCCTTCTCGATGTCTCGGTGTTCTTTCTTGCATCCATAATTCGAATTTTCAAATTCGCTGTAAATCGCATTGGTCAGTGTAACGGAGCGGTGCTTTCCGCCCGTACAGCCGATGGCGATCACAAGCTGATTCTTTCCCTCCGTAATATAATTCGGGATCAAAAAATCCAGCATATCTTTTAATTTATACAAAAATGTCTTCGCCGTGTCACTGTTCATCACATAATCAAAAACAGGCTTATCGTTGCCGGTAAGCGGTTTCAGATCGTCGATGTAAAACGGATTCGGCAGGAAACGCACATCAAAGACAAGATCCGCATCGGTCGGAATGCCGTATTTAAAGCCAAAGGAAACAAAAGTCAGATAAAAATTGCAGCTTTGGTCTTCTTCAAAAATCCGCTCAATCTCCTGCTTCAGATCCCGGACCAAAAGTGTACTTGTATCAATGATATAATCCGCACTGCTCTTTAATTCGATCAGAAGTTCCCGCTCGGCTTCGATTCCCGAGTCGATTCGTCCTCCCTTAGCAAGCGGATGAAGTCTTCTCGTCTCCTTGTATCGTTTTACAAGAACCGGCGTACTCGCCTCAAAGAACAGAATTTCAAACTCATATCCTTGGGCTTTCAACGACCGGAGTACACTTGCTGTCTCCCGCAATGCTTCTGCTCCGACACGAATATCCAACCCCAGCGCCACTTTTTCAATCTGCTCACTGGAATTTTTTGTAAGTTCCATAAAGGTTGGCAAAAGAGACACCGGCAGATTATCTACACAGAAATACCCATCATCTTCCAATATCCGCATGGCAGAAGAACGTCCTGCGCCACTCATACCTGTCACTATAACAAATCTCATCTTTGCCCTCCTTTTCTGCAGTTCTCAAAAACTGCTCTTCTATCGTATGATCCGCACTTCCGGCTCAAGCTGTACCCCAAACTGCTCTTTAACCTTTTTCTGTACCTCTTCGATCAACTGAAGCACCTCGGCACATGTCGCCTTTCCGCGGTTTACTACAAATCCACAATGTTTTTCCGATACCTGAGCATCCCCGACACGATAACCGCGGAGTCCGGCATCTTCTATCAGCTTTCCGGCAAAATATCCTTCCGGACGCTTAAACGTACTTCCGGCACTCGGATATTCCAGCGGCTGTTTTTCTCTACGTTTTGCATTCAGTTCTTTCATCGTGCTCTGAATCGCCTCGGTCTCTCCCGGTTGCAGTGAAAATTCGGCTTCCAACACGATGAGTTGTTTCTTTTGGACGATGCTTGTACGATACCCAAGTTCCAATTCATCGCAGGACAACACTTTTACACCGCCGTCTTCGTCCATGACTTTCGCACTTACGATGACATCCTTCATCTCACCGCCATAGGCACCCGCATTCATCGTCACGGCGCCTCCGAGCGTTCCCGGGATTCCACCGGCAAATTCCAGTCCGGCGAGCCCCTCTCTGGCTGCAAATGCCGCCAGCGAACTCAATGACACCCCTGCCTGTGCACGGATTCCGGTGTCGCCGATGCGTTCCACCTTTTCCATGCCGGCTCCGATCTCAATGACTACACCGGAATATCCCTCATCCGGGAACAGCACATTGCTCCCCTTGCCAAGGATATAATGCGGCAGACCCTTCACGATGGCAAAATCCACCGCTTCCATGATCTCCTCTTCGTTCTTTGGCACAGCAAAATATTTTGCCGCTCCGCCGATATGAAATGTTGTATGATTACTCAGAAGTTCTCCTTCTTTTAACTGTATCACGCTTTTTGATTCCTTTCTTACAGGACCATACGCACCGCACCGTAGATGCCCGCGTCATTTCCAAGTTCTGCCAGATTGAACTGCTTGCCGCGCAGGGCAAACATTACACTGTCATTATAATATTTTTCTATACTTTCCGTAATGATGCTTCCGGCTCTTGCCACTCCGCCGCCGATTACAAATGCTTCCGGATCAATGATCTGTGCCACATTGCCAAGTGCCACGCCAAGATAGCGGGCAAACCGGTCTACGATCTGAAGGGCATAAACATCTCCGGCTTTTGCTTCATCAAATACGTCTTTCGCCGTAAGATTGCTAATTTTTGCCAAAGATGACGTTTCCACCATCTGTTTTTTCGCCAGACGAACGATTCCCGTCGCGGAAGCATACTGTTCAAGACAGCCTTTCGTGCCGCAGTTGCAGGTCTCTTCTTCGTCATATTCTACGGTCATATGGCCGATTTCTCCGGCCGCTCCTTTGGTTCCGGTCAAAATCTTGCCACCGAGGATAACTCCGCCGCCGACACCGGTTCCGAGTGTTACCATGACGATACTGTCAAAGCCGCGTCCGCCGCCCTTCCACATTTCTCCAAGAGCTGCGACATTGGCATCGTTTCCGACACGGATATTGGCTACGCCGGTCAGATCAAACAATTTTTCTTTGACATTAAAGACCGGCCAATGAATATTGGCACATTTTAACACGGTTCCGTCGTCTGTCACCGGTCCCGGGATGCCGAGTCCGATGCCGACAATATTTCCATTTTTTTCCGCACGTTTTTCTTCAATACTTGCAGCGATATCCGGAAGGATACGATCCGTTTGCTCATCTTCATCCACACGCGTCGGAATTTCCCATTTTTCGAGCAATTCCCCGGTATGTGAAAACATTCCCATCTTGATCGATGTGCCTCCGACATCAACACCTACATAAAACTTTTCCATGACTTTCCTCCTGATTTCGTATTATTCCGGCAATCTTGCGGTCACACGATTGTACAATTCTTTCGCTGCATTATAACCCATCTTTTTCTGACGGAAATTGACGGCTGCCGACTCACAAATGATTGCAAGATTTCGCCCCGGACGAATCGGAATCGAATGGCATACCACTTTATTTCCGAGATATTCGATGTATTTTTCTTCCAGTCCCATGCGGTCGTAATCCTGCTCTTTGTCCCACTCTTCGAGTTTAATGACAAGATCGATCGACTGGGTATTTTTTACACTTTCTACACCAAACAAGGCTTTGGCATCAATGATTCCGATTCCACGAAGTTCGATAAAATGTCTCGTGATATCGGGAGCGGTACCGATCAATGTCGCATCACTGACTTTCTTGATCTCTACAACGTCATCCGATACGAGACGGTGTCCGCGGTGGATGAGTTCCAAAGCGACCTCGCTTTTACCGATTCCGCTCTCTCCGGTGATCAGCACACCTTCGCCGTAAATGTCGACCAAAACACCGTGAATACTGATGCGCGGCGCAAGTTCGACTTTCAGCCATCGGTTCAATTCGGAAGAAAATGAGGAAGTCGTCTGCTTCGTACGTAAAATCGGCACACCGGCTTTGTCCGCCACCTCAAGAATGGCATCCGGCACCGCCATATCACGACAGTACACGATACATGGTACTTTATAGGACATAATGCGTCCCATCATTTCCACACTGTACTCAAGTCCCTGTTTTTCCATATACGTATTTTCCACATGACCGATAATCTGTACACGATGGTGGTCAAAATAATCAAAAAATCCTGCCAGCTGAAGTGCCGGACGGTTGATATCCGACTGCGTGATCTTAATCTTTGAAATATCCACATCCGGTGTGAGACATTCGAGATCCATCTTATCGATGCAGTCCTGTAAATCTACTGTATACATTACATTTCCTCCTTCTTCACGTTCCTACGTTTTATTATAACGGTTCTTTCCGGGTTCGTCAACGCATGCTTAACGAATAAAATTCGTACTCTCTTTTTCATTTTGCGGATGTTCCGGGCCTGCCTGAATGCATTTTATCATCCATGCCATATTGCGGCCGAGATTGTACATTGTACGCATCCCCTCTTTATCCTGACGGACTTCATCCGGTGTATTTCCATGCACCATATTCCAATAATTAGAAGTCACGATTGGCATCTGATTGATGGAAAAATGCTTATTGATCACTTCCAAAGATGCCGTTGTA
>ERZ824575.3933-NODE-3933-length-9890-cov-3.892628_pt1 | contig 9890 bp, 8 predicted proteins | sample MGYA00519470_ERZ824575 | MGnify/ENA primary metagenome ERZ824575 (study PRJEB31778, sample SAMEA3449170) | human gut metagenome | biome: human gut; feature: human-associated habitat; material: faeces | place: United Kingdom | collected 2010/2012 ...
AAAATTATTTTGAAAAAGATAATAATACAATAATGGTTCATATTAGACATATAAGAGAAAAGATGAAAGATACTTATAGCAAACCAAAGTATATAAAAACAATTTATGGAGTGGGGTATAAAATTGAAAAGTAATAGAGAAGATTTATTTAAGAAGAGATTCTGGACACTAGTAGGAAAAATGATTATTAGTTTTACAATTATTGCAGTATTTTTTATCCTTTTAAAGAGAATAATTGAACTATCTGATTTTCAGTGGTTATATGATATAGATTCAGTTAGTTATTATAGATCTATTGAGACATTTAATAAATTATATTATAATGGTACAGTATATATAGTAGTAGCCACATTGGCCATAATAATATTTTTAATATTACTATATAAAGAAATAAAACATATGACATCATATATAAATATAATATCTGATTCATCAGAAAAGTTATTTGATGGAAGTGAAGAGTATATAGATTTACCTCCAGAGATGAAGGAGTTAGAAGTTAAATTAAATCATTTTAGAAGTGAGTCCATTAAAAATAAAAAATCAGCTGAAGAAAATGAAAAGAAAAAAGATGAATTAATTGTTTATCTAGCACATGATATAAAGACACCTTTAACTGTTGTTATTGGCTATTTATCTCTTTTAGATGAAATTGAAGATATGCCTTTAGAGCAAAGAAAAAAATATATTGAACTTGCTTTAAATAAATCATATCGTTTAGAAGAATTAATAAATGAATTATTTGATATAGCAAGATTTAATTCTGAGAAAATTATTCTTGAAAAAGAAGAATTAAATCTTAATATGATGATAGAACAGATAATAGATGACTTTTATCCTATGGTAAAAGAACTTAATAAAAGTATTAAATTTACTAGTGGTGAGAATATAACTATATATGCTGATTCAGATAAACTTAGTAGAGTATTTAATAATTTAGTTAAGAATGCTATAAGTTACAGTAAAGAAAATACAGATATTGATATTAAAATGTATAAAAGTAATAATGAAGTTAATATTGAGGTAATAAATAGAGGTAAAATGATACCTAAAGATAAACTTGATAGAATATTTGAAAATTTCTATAGACTTGATACTTCAAGAACTAGTAAGACTGGTGGTAGTGGTCTTGGACTTGCTATTAGTAAGCAGATCGTAGAACTTCATGATGGTAAGATAATAGTGGCTAGTGATAAAGATAAAACAATATTTAAAGTTAGTTTACCAATCAAAGATGAATAGTTTAAGAAAATATTAAGATTTATTTAATGGTTAATTAATAAATTAATAATAAAAAATTAGTATAATTATGATATAAGTTTTTTATTATAAATAGAAGGTGAATATATGAAATTTGTGGAACTTTCAAGTAGTGAGTTTGAAAAAGCAAGTAATAATTTTCCTGGTAGTAGTTTTTATCAAAGTTATGCTTGGACTAAAATAAAGGAACTTACGGGATGGAAACATTATTTTGTTGGAGTGTTAAGAGATAATAAATTAGTAGCTATATCTTTAATAATTGGTAAAAAAGTATATTTTGATAAATATTTATATTATGCTCCAAGAGGGGTATTACTTGATTATAATGATACTGAATTACTTAGTTTTTTTACTAAGGAAATAAAGAAGTTTTTGATAAAGAAGAAGGGTGTAGTATTAAAGATAGATCCTTTTATTGAATACCAAAAGCATGATAATTATGGTAATGTCATTGGAGACTTTTGTAATAGACAAGTTATAGATAATTTGATTAAGTTAGGCTATAAACATCATGGTTTTACTACGGGTTATACGGACGAGATACAACTTAGATGGAGTTATTATTTGGATATTAATAGAAGTATAGAAGATATTAAAAAAGGTATGGATCAAAGATGCCGAAGATGTATTAGAAAATATGAAAAGTATCCTTTAGAACTTGTTATACTAGGTAATGATGATGATATTAGTGATTTTAAAGAAGTTATGCAAAGCACTGCGAATAGACAGAATCACTTTGATAGATCTTTAGAATATTATAAAAATCTAAACAATCTTTTAGGGGATAGAAGTCTTCTTACGATAATTTATTTAGATAGAAATAAGTATTTAAAAGAATGTACTGGTGATAAACTATATGATATAGTTATGAATGATAAAAGAAAAAAAATACCTATAAGTGCTGGAGTATTTATTTTTGATAAAGATAAATTATTTTATTATAGAGGTTTGAAAGAATACAAAAATGAAAAAGGATATTTAGTTGACACTTGCTTGAATGCACAAGATCAATATGCTAATGTAATAAATTACTTTTTAAAATAAAATAATTATATTGAATATAAAGCAAATTATAGTAGAATAGTCAATAAAGAGGAAATAGTATGGTAGAAAATAAGATTACAGAATATACAAGACAAGATATAGTAGATTTATTAACTAGTGGTTATTACGATAAAAAGAATAATAAGAAAATACAATACTTTTGGAGTGGAAGACTTGATGAAGTTTCATTCTTGTCGAGACTGTATAATTTACAGCAAATAGAATCTACAGATCATAGATTTAAAAATGCTTATGGAGACATAACTCAACATAGAATAAACAATTGGGATTGGGAAAATGATTGGGTATTTTATGATCCACGATTTGGAATAAAAAATTTGAATGATAAAGAATTTTTAAGATTTATTTTGGAAATATTTAATCCAGCAGTGAGAGATGAAAGTAAAAATTGGGAGGAAGCGTTAGAAAAAATAAATGAATTTTTAAAGAGAGATGGATTTGAAATATATGAATCAGATAATATTTCAGGACGCCAAATCTTTCAATATAGAAGATATTCAGAAATGAAAATAAAATTAGAGTCTCAAAGTAATAAACATGCCAATTTGCATCTTATAGGGGAGGGCTCATATGCTTTGGTGTATTACTATAAAGATGATTTTTATGATAAAAAAATAGCCTTAAAAAGAGCTAAAAAAGATTTAACGAGTAAGGAATTGGAAAGATTTAAAAGAGAATTTGACGAACTAAAATCTTTTAAATCTCCCTATATAATTGATGTATATTCATATAATGCTGAAAATAGAGAATATACAATGGAATATATGGATGCTAATCTTTATGATTTTATAAGGGCAAATAATGATAAATTAACAATAACTAAACGAAAAAACTATGTTTATCAAGTATTAAAAGCTTTTAAATATATACATTCAAAAGGTAGATTGCATAGAGATATTAATCCAAAAAATATATTAATAAAAATATATGATGATGTACCAGTTGTTAAAATATCTGACTTTGGTTTAATAAAGCAAGAAGAAAGTACCTTAACAACAGTGAATACAGATTTTAAAGGATGGTTTAATGATCCGAATTTGAGAATAATAGGTTTTGATAAATATAGTATGTGCCATGAAATATATGCTCTGACTATGACAATTTATTATCTAATGACTGGAAAAACTAATACAACAAAAATAGAAAATAAAAATTTACAAGAGTTTGTAAAAAGAGGAATGAACACCGATTGCTCTAAAAGATATAAAGACGTAGAAGAACTACTTAAAGAATTTAGAAAAATTTAATGTGCTATTTAAGGGAGAATAAAAATGGAAAAGATAATAATACTAGATACAAATTTTTTAGTTGCTAATACTGGTAAAATTAACGAAATTATACCAAAGTTAGAAAAAAATAATTATCATGTTTATGTGCCTAAAATGGTACAGGAAGAATATATAAATATTCAGTTAAGAAAAATAAAAGAATTATATAAAAAAATTGAGAATATAAAAAGTAGTAATGATTTTTTAAATTTAAAATATGAAAATGAGGAAAAAGTATTAAAATGGAATGAAAATGGATATAATAAATCTTTTAAAGAGTATTTTGGAGATAATGTTATTGGGTATAAAAAAGCTAACATTCTAGAAAATGTTTTAGCAAGGAATAGATATAAGGAACCTCCTTTTTATGATGAGCCAAATAGTAGTGATAAGGGATTTAAAGATACAATTATTTGGCTATCTATAAAAGAATTTATAAACAAGTATGAGAACAAAGAAACATTTTTTTATTATATTACATCGGATAATGGATTTGTAAAATATAAAAATTCATTAGAAAAGGAAATAAAAGATAAATATTTTGAAATTGTGGACATTAAGGATGTAAATAAATTATATTCCAAGTTTAATATAGAAATACTAGAAAATAAAAAAGAAATTGAGGAAAATGTTTTTGATTCTCTAATAGATGGAGTAAACCTAGATGAAGCAAGAGAAAAAATAAATAATTTAATGTGGGATTTTAATAATTATGTGGATGTAGATTATTATGGAAATGAAAATATAGGAAATAGATACGAAATAAAGAAACCAATTTCGTATAATGAAACAGAGATATTATTAAATCATATTCAAAGAGTTCTAAAAGATAATTTTTTTAGAAAGACTATAAATCCAGAAAGTATTTTTCCATCAGAGTGCCAAGTTTATTCAAAGGGATGTGAAATAAGTCTAGATTGTATCACCAAATATTTAAAACTGAGTACAAGAATGCATTTATACAATTTGTAATGCAAAAAATAAATGAAAATAAAATAGAGGAAGTTGCATTTATTAATGCAGAAGATGATGAGTTACCATTTTAAAACCAATAAATTATATGAGAAATCGATAAAGGCGAGAGCAATTCTCGCCTTTTAAAGTGCAATTTTATGTTTTAAAGTGCAAAATTTGCACTTTAGAATGAAACATTATTGTCAAAACATCCCATTATCAACTGCACTCCATCACAAAATCCATTCCTATAATACTTCTCATTCCAATAACCAAGATAATCCAAAAAATTATCATCAAGAACACTAAGTTGTTTTTGAACAAAAGCCCTATTCTGTTTAGGAATAATATTCAAAATTCTCTCAGAAATCTCATCAAAATAAACCCAATGATTTCTATCCTCATCACAAGATAGAGAAGAAATCTCATCCTCTCTAAACAATAACCAATCCTTCAAAATATCATTATTAACTTCTCTTAAATTATTCATAATCTAAAACCTCCAAAAATTAAAAATTTTCATCTTAAAAAATGCACATACAAGAGCTGAAATTCCAAGAACAAACGTACTACACGAGTTGGGTAAAAATTGGGTAAAATCTACTCCAAAAATGCCCTAAAAATGCACAAATGATCTACAATCAAAAACTCTTGTAAATGTTGAAATACAAACAAAAACTCTAATTTTCACAAACTTACAAAAAGTGGTCAGGTCTCGCTCATAACCCCAAGCCCATTCCCATAATCTCCGCCAAGCAAAAACAAGAAAAACAGCAAAAAACATTTAAACAATCCACAATAAGTGATATAATTGTGGAAAAGAAACAAAAATAGCAAAGGAAACAATATGATAAAAGTATATGATCTAAAAAACAAAAAAGAATATATAGAAGAAGTAGCAACACTAGAATATGAAGAATGGGCAGACGACAAAGAAAACAACAAAAATAGAAGAATAAATGAAAAAATAAAAAAGATAGAAAAAAATTTAAATAGCAGCAATTTTTGCAAATTAATATTGCTAAAAGAAAATAGCCTAATAGGATTTATATCAATATTCCCCAATGACAGTAAAGAATGTCCCAATCTAACACCATGGTATTCAACAATGTATGTAAAAAAAGAATATAGAAAAAAAGGATACTCAAAAATACTAAATGATGCAATTTTACAAGAAAGCAGGAAAAGAAATTACAAAGAAATATTTTTAAAAACAAAATTAAACAATTATTATGAAAAATTCGGTGCCAAATTTATAAAAACATTAAACAATGGAGAAAAATTATATAAATTTGAATTATAAAAAGATTTGCTAAAACACAAAATAATAATTTAAAATCATAACTTATGGATTAATAAAACCATAAAAAAAGATTTAAAACAGCAAATAGACTATTTTAAATCATAATACATACCTTGAAATAAATTCTGTTCCCTCATAATTTTATCCAAACCATTAAGAACCCACTTTTTATGCAAATTCCAAGAAGGGGCAACAAGCAAATCTTTAGGAGCATCTGCAACAATCCTATGAATAACTACATTTGGATTAATATGAGTTAAAACATAAACCAAGCAATCCATATAATAGTCAAAAGAAATTGGAACATATTCTCCTGAATAATACAAATTAGCCAAACCAGTATTTTTAACAACATAAGTAGAGTGAATTTTTATTCCTTGAACATTATGATGGTTAATAAAATCAACACTATTTTTTACATCATTAAAAGTTTCTAAAGGAAGACCAATCATAAGATGGACAACAATATCAATGCCATATTTATTAAGAAGTTTTGTTGCGTAAGTAAAACTAGAAGATAAATAACCTCTGTTAATAAAATTTCCAATATCATCATTAGAAGTTTGAAGACCAAGTTCAACACAAACATAATATTTATCTTTATAACTACTTAATAATTTAACAATATCTTCGTTTATACAATCTGGTCTTGTTGCAACTTCAAGTCCAACTATTTTGGGATTAATTAAAGCTGCATCATACTTGGCTTTTAAATTTTTTATTGAATCATAGGTATTTGTAAAATTTTGAAAATATGCTATAAATTTATCTGCGCGAAGGCTTTTATAACTATTAAAATAATTAACAACTTGGTTATGTATTTTATCTATTTGGCTTGTACCATTTGCACAAGAAATTAGTTCGCCAGAACCTTTTTCACTACAAAAAATACATCCACCTGTAGAGATTTTTCCGGTCTCTGTTAGGGCATGTAAATCCACCATCAATGCATATTTTTAAAGTACGCGTACCAAATTTTTCTTTTAAATAATTGTTTAAATGTTTATATCTTGCTATATTTTCCATAATGGTATTATAGCAAAAAATAATAAAAAATACAAATAAAGGAAGTAAAAATGATAATAAATAATATAGAATATGAAATAAATAAAGGCAAAAGAAAAAATATATATCTTCAAATAAAGAACGGAAAAGTAATAGTAAAAGTGCCATATTACGTAACAAATAAACAAATAGAAGAAATAGTTTATAAAAAATCTAATTGGATTCAAAAATCTTTAGAAAAGTACAATCAAAAAAATAATGAATTAAAAAAATATCAAGAAGGTGAAATATATAAAATTTTAGGGAAGGAGTATATTTTAAAAATTAATTATGAAGAAACTAATCAAATTAAGGTAGATATAACAGACTGCAACATAATTATAAATTTACCATTTACATATAAGATGGAACCAAATTTATCTAATAAAATAGAAAAGATAATAAATAAAATGTATATGCAAATAATACAAAAACAATTAGATTATACTATGAAAAAAGTTACCAATATGGTTGGACTAGCACCAAAAAAGTATAGGGTAAGAGATATGAAAAGTGCCTGGGGAAGCTGTTCTTCTACAAAAAATATAAGTATAGCTTTAAAATTAATTGAGCATAGCCCTAAGGCATTTGAATATGTTGTTTTACATGAAGTGTGCCATTTAAAACATATGAATCATTCAAAACAATTCTGGCAAATGGTAGAGGGATATATGCCAGATTATAAAAAATATAAAAAAGAGCTAAATTCTAGTAATTATAATAGGTAAAATTATGGAAAATCTTAACCAAATAATAATATAAAAGACTTATGATAAAAATCATAGGTCTTTATTTTATGTAGAAATCCAATACCTAATTTTTATAATACAAATAATCTGTTTAATATACATGCCCTAAGAAAAATGTATTTTTATGTCAAAAATATTACTAAAAAAAAATGAAAATGACATATATATATAAGTATTCTTAAAAACTATAAATCCCTAAGAATATTATGTAATAGGATTTAAAATCCTTCTAATAATTATATTGACTAAGGTTAAAAAAAAATAAATAATAAAGTATAAAATATTTTAATTTATAGGGGGATTAACATGAAACCAAAAAGTCTTGACACAAAAGCAAATAAAAAATTATTTATTATAGCAAGTATAATTCTAATTGGAATTATAATGGTTGTAGCTATGATTTACAAAAGTAGCGGTACAAAAGAAATAATTCAAGGGCAAGAGTCAAAAAGCTTAAGCCAAGAGGATGAAAATTCATTTGATTATGGAACAGAAAAGGGAAAAGTAATAATAATGTATCAAGATGAAGATGGAAATAAGATTGCTGAGAATGATGAGATAGAGGGAATAGTTGGAAAAGAATATACAACAAGCAGAAAAGAAATATCACATTATGTAGCAGCAAAAAAAGACCCTTTAAACAAAATAGGAAATTATAAGAAAGAAGATATTACTGTAGTATACCAATATAAATTAATTCAAAATCTAGTAAAAACAAATGTAAGTGAAGGAAATAATGTAACAATACAAATTGGAAATGAAAGACAAAGCAGAGAATATAAATTGGTATTAATGCAAGAAACTGAAGAAGGAAAAAAATTAACAGGTGGAAAATTTAAAATACAGTCAGATATAACAGTAGATGGAACAACAACAAATGGAAAACTTACAATTGGAGCAATAAATGTTCAAAGCGAAGGAACAGAAAATTACACAATAACAGAAGAAGAAGCTCCACAAGGATTTGAAAAAACACTTACTTCAAACTACGTTTTGCAAATACAAAAAAAATATAATAATGAAAATAAACAATATGAGTTAATAGCAACATCACAAAATAATGAATTAGAGTTAGAACAAACTCAAAATGATGAAATATTATTAACTATAAAAAATAAAAAAATACAAACAAATGAAATAGCATTAAAAAAGATTTTAACTTCAATTAATGACACACAAACAAAAAAAGAGGTTACAGCAAGAATTGAGAATGGAAAAGTTGTTTATGACAAAAGTGAAGAACCACTTGAAGTAAAAAAAGGTGAAAAGATAGTATATACAATAAGGGTATACAATGAAGGAAATCAAGATATAGTAGGAAAAACAGTGGAAGACATAATTCCGGATGGCCTAAAATATTTAAGTGATAGTAAAATAAATAAAGATTATAAATGGGAAGAAGAAAATAATTTAGTAAAAACAAATTATTTAGTTGGAAAAACAATAAAAGGTTTTGAAATTGAAAATAACGAAAAACCATTATATGAAGATATCAAAATTGAATTAGAGGTAATAAAAGAAGAAGGCACAATTATAAATACAGCAAAAACTGAAAGTTTAGAAAATGAAAAAGACATAAATAATAATGAAGATGAAGAAAAGGCTAAAATAATAAAGGATGAGCCTAAAACTTTTGATTTAAGTATGCAAAAATATTTGTATAGTATAGATGAAGAAAAATTAACTAATAAAGAAATTGTAGCAAAAAATATAGAAGGCAAAATTGAATATACAAAAAATAACGAAATATGCAAAGTTGCAAATAATCAAAAATTAGTATTTACATTAAGAATATTTAATGAAGGAGAAAAGCAAACATTAGGAAGAGATGTATATGAATATATTCCAGAAGGATTAGAATTTTTACCAGATAATGAAACAAATAAAAAATATGGATGGATAATGTTAGACGAAGCAGGAAATGAAACAGAAGATGTAAATAAAGCAAAATATGTAGTAACAAAATATTTATCTAAAGAAGACGATCAAAATGGACAAAAATTAATTGGGGCGTTTTATCCAGATGAAATGGAAAGCCCAGCATACCAAGACGTAAAAATTGCATTCAAAGTGACAATGCCTGATACAGAAGATAAAATAATAATCAATCATGCGCAAATATCAGATGATAGTGATGAAAATGGAAAAGAAATTGATGATAAAGATTCGATTCCAGACGAATGGAATGAAGGTGAAGACGACCAAGATATTGAAAAAGTAAAAGTACAATATTTTGATTTAGCTTTA
>ERZ824575.3941-NODE-3941-length-9881-cov-3.115001_pt1 | contig 9881 bp, 11 predicted proteins | sample MGYA00519470_ERZ824575 | MGnify/ENA primary metagenome ERZ824575 (study PRJEB31778, sample SAMEA3449170) | human gut metagenome | biome: human gut; feature: human-associated habitat; material: faeces | place: United Kingdom | collected 2010/2012 ...
AGAGAAACTAATATTTTCATGATTCTATTGGTGACTTTCGCGAAGCAGAAAGGCGAATTATAACTATGATGAATCAACGAAAACGTTCTATCTTATTTTTACTTTTCACCGCGGGGCTTTTTGCCGGCGTGCTCTTTTGCACCGAAACTACCCAGGCAAAAGTAAAAACAACGATTAAAAATGGAGTCTGTACGGTTTCCGGAAAAGGTGCCATGACGGACGACACCAGCTACAATAAGAAAATCAAAAAGGTCATAATTAAAGACGGGGTGACATCTCTCCCGGAAGAAGCCTTTGCGGGCTGTCTGAAACTAAAAGAAATTTCCATTGCCGACAGTGTAAAAAGCATCGGAGCGTGCGCCTTTATGCAGACGGATCTCCGCGAGATTACGATACCAAATTCGGTAAAAAAGCTCGGAAACAGCGTTTTAAGTTCCTGCAAAAAATTGACAAAGGTCAAGATGCCGGGAAATGTAAAAATAATCTATGGAAGCGACGAGTATTTTCCGGTCTTTCAATTTGACGTTGATTCTCCGGTCAAAACCATTGAATTGACAAGCAGTCTCAATCTGGAAATATTTATGTATCTGTCGGCGGAAAATATCGTGGTATCCAAAAACGACCCCAAATACACTTCGATCGACGGCCTTCTCTACACAAAGGATGGAAAAAGCCTCGTCCGCATCCCGAATCTCCGCAAAAAAGCAGTGATTGCCGATGGCTGCGAAGAATTTTGTACCACGGCTGTAGAATGGGCTGGTGACGATGATGGCGATCCTTATATGGGATGCGAAGACCTCAAAACGATCGTTCTGCCGGAAAGCATCCGGACCATTAACACGAAAAAACATTTGACCCGCTGGGGAACCTCTTCTTACGCAGAAGAGCACCACACGGATAAAACGGATTATATTTCCTTTACCATTGCAAATAAAAATATGCCGTGGGAGCAGGTTTCTCTTCTTCATAAAAAATTTAATACGCCGTATGAAACTCTTCAAAAAGAAGTTCCTGCCGTATTTGGACCGGGCGCAGAGCAGGGCTTTATAACTCCAAAAGACGGAACGGTGCTATTAAAATACGTCGGAAAAGACGACAATGTATGTATTCCTCAGGGGATTACAAAGATTGAAAAAAATGCCTTTGCATCCTCCACTTTAAAAAATGTTGTTTTCCCGGAAGGGCTGGAAAAGATTGGTGAAAACGCCTTTGCTAATTGTAAAAAGCTTACAAAAGTCACCATTCCCAAAAGTGTGGACATAATTGATCAGGATGCTTTTTCAAAATGTAAGAATTTAAAGAAGATCACTTTCAAGGGCACTCCATCTGACATTTCGCCTTATGCCTTTGACGGAACCGCCGTTGTCTCGGAACCTGGCAGCATCAAGACACAATACACCTGGGCTGTCCTTGACCGCTTAAAGAGTACCCGCAAAAAGTCTGTCTTCAACGGTACATTTCACTGTCTCCGTTTAAAAAGCGCAGACGGATACGAACTGCAAATATCTTCCACCAAAAAGTTTACAAAAAAAACGACTAAGACTTTCGCTGTCAAAAAGGACGGAAAACGTGTATGCAGAAATCTAAAACTTCCTAATGACCTATATCTCCGAATCCGTCCATACAAACTTACGGGCAGCGAGAAAACCTATGGAAAATGGACATACGCAGACTACGATACTTGGGGTTATGCCGACGAAACGTAACACACACTCAAAAAGGGGCTGCACTTTTTTGCACAGCCCCTCTTTCTCCGTTTATCGAATGATTTCAAAATACGGAAGCACATTGGAAATGTACGTATTCAGAATGTCTTTAAACTCTTTTGCCTGCTTTTCATCCATAATCTCACCATACTCGATCGTGTAAGTGTCCCCATCGCGGCTGTCAATATAGGTCATTGTGTCATTTTTCTTTTCTACCTGCTCCGGAGAATACTCGCCTTTAATCTTGTGGATTGTGAAAAATGGCATCTTCACGCCGTTTTTCTTTGCCATAAACATAGCGTAGGATTCTTTCTTTTTGAAGTCAGCATTTTTGACATTTTTCTTTTCCTTCACAGTAATAAGTTTTGCAACATTTTGGGGAAGTGCCACCGTGCAATTTGCCGCTTTACTGCGAAGTTTCGTGCGCTGTTCCAATTTTACATTGGGATTAAGCACTACCGTCTGGTCGCCAAATGTAACGCTAACAATATCTTTCGGCTCAATAACTTTCCGGAAGCCAATTCGGCGGTAACCTGAAGTTTTCTCATCGCCCCATTCCTCATTGACGTCATCGCAGAAACGGCTGTCTTCGCGTGTTCCGTCAGCAAACTGTACGACAACACGCTGTGTCTTTTCCAATTTATTCCATTCTTTAAATGACATATGTGCTTTTCCACTCTTTGTAATCTGGAAATCCACGGTCACGGAAAGTGGCGAAATGCGAATATCTTTCCATGTTGCTTTGGCATCTAAAAGCGAGATGTTTTTATTCACTTCTTTGGTTGTAACGTCTGCCTCGGTTTTGAAGGTCCAATCCAGTTTCCAATTTCCTTTTTTTACCACTTTAAATTTACCTTTTGCATCGCGGTAACCGATATTTTTCAGTGTAAATGCAACGCTTTTTCCATTCAGATTGACATCTACTCCCTGCTTGTTGATGCCGCTCACTAAAACGTTAAATGTCGTTGTCTTTCCATCACCCCCTGCCATGTTAGGACCATCTATGGTGTAATCATATGTGGCGCCATCATCACCTTTTACAGCCAGTTCTGTTGTCTGAAACTCGTATTTTTCCGGTTTTTCCGGCAGATTTTTCACTTTCAATACGGCGTAAAAACGTGTCGTATCTCCAATCACCTGACTCGTGGAAACGCTGACTCCATTATTGGTTGTGGATGCCTCCGGCGTGCTGACCATTTTTTCGATTTTCTGCGATGGTACTCCCGCCTCAATATGGAAGAAGTTGCGAATGCTGTCATCAAGTCCAAGTGCCGCAGCTGCCTTTGTGCCACCAATTCCTACTAATACTACAGCGGTCACGGCCGCAGCTGCTTTTCCGGCTGTTCTCCATCTTCGATTCTTTTTGTCTCTATTTTCATTGACTTTTTCCTGCTCAATCTTTGTCATTGTCTGTGCAAAGATTCTCTTTTTCTCAAGGTCTGTCATTGTGATTTCCTCCTGTTCTGCCTTTTTATTTTTCTCCCCAAGTCCCTGTAACATATTTTCTAAATCACGCATAATATCCTCCTTTCGCCGTTTTTTAAGCGGTCTTAATTCCTCTCTGTAACAGCTGTTTTTTCAAACGCTCTCTGCCTCTCGCCAGCCTTCCCTCTACGGATTTTACAGAAATTGACAGTGTCTCTGCAATTTCACGAATGCTGTTCTGCTCATAATAGCGATAGATAAATATCTCGCGGTCCGGGCTTTTCATGTCTTCAATGAGACCAAACAACATCTCATTTTCACTCTGCTTCACAACCGCTTCTTCGATATTTTCCGTGGATGCCATCTCTGGAATCTGGCCAAAATCTTCTGTTGGCTTTTGCTTTGCGAGCGCTCTCTTCTTATCGAGCGCCGTCTTGCGGGCAATCCCATACAAATATATTTTCAAACCTTTTCCATTTTTGATCAATACCTTGTCTCGGGACTTCCACAATCCGACGAACGCATCCGATATCGCTTCCTCCACATCCTGTATCGGATATCCGGCAAGTATCGACTTGCAAATACTTTTGACTGCGCCCCCGTATTGCTCTATGGCAATTTCAATCCCTTGTGCGGCATCTGCTTTTATTAATTGTAATAATTGTTCTTCCGGCATCTTGCACGCCTCCTTTATCTTCTTTCTGAAAGACCTTTCACTTACCTATTCGTATATTATATCGAAAAACCCTCGGATTGGGGGGGATTTTTTTGGGGGAGGACGTCTGTGATGGCTCCGCACACGTCACAAACTTGCTTTTTCTTTTGGGCGGGTACTACCGGTTCTCCGCTCATGCCTTTCCCCCAAATTTCCTTTCCGGCATGACCCATCTCGCACCCCCTCTCCGCACACGCATATCTCGCATAACCGCTCCCTCCTCACCACGCAAAAACCGAGCCCGGCGCTCCGCGCCGGACTCGGTCCCAAGCTTCCCAGACTCCCCTAACTCCCCAGTTTTCCCAAACTCCCCCAATCTCCCCAATCCCCATTTCCTACCTTATCCTCTCAGCCTGCTTCCACTTCGAAGATTGCTTTTTCCAAAATTTGTAATCCTTCGTCAATTTCCTCTTTCTTGACATTGAGCGGGGTTGCAAACCGCATGCCGTTTCCGTAAACTCCGCAGTTCAGAGTGAGCATGTGGCGTTTCAGACAGCCTGCCTTGACGGCGGTCCAAAGATCCGGCGCCGGGCTTCCGTCCTCATGCGAGAATTCAATCGCAACCATCAGCCCAAGACCGCGGACATCCGAGATACAGATGTGGCGGCTCTGCATTTCACGAAGTTTCTCTTTCAGATAAGCACCCATCTCGTTTACATTTTTTAGGAGACTGCCGTCCTCGAAAGCATCCAGCACCGCATTTCCGGCGGCGGCTGCACACGGATTTCCGCCAAAGGTCGTTCCGTGGGTTCCGATCGGCCATTTGTCCATGATCTCCGGTGTCGAGATAACCGCACTCATCGGCAGACCGCCGGCGATGGCTTTTCCTACTGTCATAATGTCCGGCACGACATCAAAATGCTCGCTCGCCCACATTTTTCCGGTTCTTCCATAGCCACACTGGATTTCGTCAAAGATGAGGAGAATGCCATGCTCGTCGCAGATTTTGCGGACTTCCTGCACAAATTTCCTGCTCGGAACGACGTAGCCGCCCTCGCCCATAACCGGTTCCATATAGATACACGCCACATCTTCCGGATCTACGACGTAACGTAACAATTTTTTCAATTCAAACAGTGCGTAGTCCGTCCGCTCTTCCTCACTAAGTCCCGGCGGGCAGAGATCCTTTCCCGGATATGGAGCAAAATACACATTTCCCATGAGTGGATTGTAATGCCGGCGGTATTTGGAATTGGATCCGGTGATCGCGGTCGCGCCGACTGTTCGCCCGTGGAAAGAACCCATAAATGCAATCACCGCACTTCTCGCGCTGTAAGACATTGCCAGTTTGAGGGCGCTGTCCGTCGCCTCCGCGCCGCCATTACTGAAAAAGATGGAACTCAATTTGCCTGGTGCTTTCTCCGAAAGCCGCTTTGCGAGTGTCAATGTAGACTCGTAGTTTACGAGGTTAAATGATGCATTGACAAGATTTCCCGCCTGCTCCTGAATAGCTTTCACGACAGTTGGGTAATTGTGGCCCAATGCATTGACAGCGATTCCCTGAACAAAGTCAAGGTAGCGGTCGCCATTGACATCGGTCAGATAGCACCCGGAAGCACTTTTTGCCACCAAATTCGTCTGCTTATAAAAAACGGGACTCAAATACTGTTTGTAATCTTCAAATTTAATCATAATAAAACCTCCATTCTAGTGTAACTGACTATTCATATGCTTTTTCCAAAATTTCTTCGACATCCTGCTCCGTGATCTTCACCGGATTGACCGCAAGAAGCCGGTATTCCATCGTTCCTTTGATAATGGCTGGGAACATTTCTTTCGTCACACCAACCGCCGTCAATTTCTTGGGGATCCGCAGATCGGCTGCCAATTTTTGTACGGCCGTGATAGCACATTGTGCCGCTTCCCACTTACTGAGGCCCGCGACATTTTCCCCAAGCAGTTTTGCAATCTTTCCAAACTTTTCCAGATTTCCCGGAATATTTTTCTCGATTACAAATGGAAGCATCATGGAATTGGCGGTTCCATGAGCGACGTGCGCCACGCCTCCCATTGCCTGCGAGATTCCATGCACCGCGCCCAGACCGCCATTGACAAAGGCAGTTCCAGCAAGTGTGCTCGCGACTGCCTTTTTTTCACGCGCCTCCAAGTTCAGCGGATTGTGTACCGCTGTCCGGATATTTTCCCCGATCAGGCGGATCGCCATTTCGCCGTAAGCATCGCTGAACGGATTCGCATTCAGTGAGACGTAGGACTCAATCGCATGCGTCAGCGCGTCCATTCCCGTCGTTGCGGTGATAAACGCCGGCATATGTATTTGCTGCAGCGGATCAATAACGGCAAATTTTGGCATTAGATATTCATGCGAAACGGACAATTTAATGTCGTTTTCTTCATCCGTTATGACGCTCGCCGCCGAAACTTCGCTGCCGGAACCGGCTGTCGTCGGCACGGCGATTAACGGAAGAGATGGATTTTCAACCGTTTTGCTTCCACCAAAGAGGTATTCTTTGACGGAGCCTTCATTGGTAATGAGCATGCACATGGCTTTGGCGGTGTCGATCACGCTGCCACCGCCGACCGCAACGCACACATCACAACCACTGTCTTTCAGCACTTGCGCCGCCGCATCACAGACATCAATCGGAGGATCCGGCTGTGTGTCTGTGAAAAGCTGCACGGAATACCCTTTTTCTTCCAATGATGCAATGATCTTGGCAAATTCGTCGGTTTTGCCAACATGCTTCCCGGTAACGAAAAATGGCTTTTTTACGCCCATTTCCTCAAATATCTCATACAATTGAAATGATGTGCCTGCGCCAAATTTGACTTTGGTCGGGCTTTTAAATAAGAAATCTTTCATGCCCGTCTCCTTTCCATATACAACACAACGAGGCACAAAAGGAAAATTCCTTTCATGCCTCGTCGCATTTCTTACTTATTTTCGCTTATCTTATCATCTTTCTTCGATTCTGTCAATAGGCAGCCCTTTTCAAAACCCCGTCACATTGTTCTGGTGATTGTAATTTTTCATCTTCGCCTGCCATTTATTTCCTTCGTGTTCATAATAGCGGTACCACTCTCTTTCAGTTCTGCCATGCGTTTCCAAAACGTCTCGTAATCCGCCTTCGCCGCATCCTTATAATTGTTGGAACTGTTCATCTGTACGGAAGTCAGCAGTTGCTCCAGTTCCACGATTCTCCTTCTGCCAAACATTTACATTTCCCCTTTCCATGTCACTTTCGGCTGCGCTCCATGCTCCCCGATGTGCTTCTCCAGCGCCGCATACAGTCTACCGCCTCACGAATCTGTATATTGGGTTCTAACATCGTATCGCTTCGTTTCCTTTTTCTTAAGTATAACACAAATGGAGCGAAAGGGGAATAGTCCGTGCAAGGCTGGGTCTTGTGGGAGCACAGCCGCCGGCTTTGTTGACGCCAGTCAATAACTCTATTGCCGGGCCGCATCTCTGCCCAAACCTCTCTCTACCATCTCTCCGCCACAGCCTTATTTCCCCCCAAACATACTCCTCCATCAAACACCCGCGCCAAAAAAAGGCGCCCCTCCGGGCGCCCTCTTATCCGGCAAACAGCTAACCATCGTCCTCGCTGCTTTTACTGCTGTACTTCAAATGTCGTGTAGACATCTTTTTTTGCTGCCATATCTTCTGTTACTTCGTCTATCCCTTCTGCTGTGGTGTCAATCCCCGCTTCTTTGCCAGTCAGAATTTCTGTTCCGACTTTTATATCGACGGATTTCTGTGAGCCATCTTTGTATGTGGCTGTGCAGGTGATTACTGTGTCTCCGATCAATTGCTGACGTGCTTTCAAATCTTCCTGCAGATTTTTTCCGACATTTTCAAACAACGCTGAAAAGCCTTTCTTTGTCAAATTGCCTTCCCCGACAAATGCGATACGGAATTTTTTTTCCGGTTTTTCTGTGCCGCTGACCGTAAAAGATGTGTATTCATTCTGGTCATAAAGGGAATCTGCTTCCGGGTCTTCGGAATCCGAAAATCCCAAAGCGACACCAAACTTGTTTTCCGGCTTTTTACGCAGTTTACTCTCGGAAGCGATCAGATATTTGGAATCCTTTTTTGCAGCCACTGAGAAATAGCCTTTATTAATCGTATATGTGACACTCTTGATATTGTCGCCTGTGCAGCTAATCGGCGCAAGAATCCAATACGATACCTTTTTTCCATTTTCATCCCCACTCCAGGCACTTCCATAACTCGTACTCGCTGTCGCATATATTTTCGGTTGTGCCTTCCCGGACGCCTCTTCGCCCTGAGTCGATGCGCCGGAGGCTTTATTCTTTTTCACCTCTGCCGCACTGACCGTTACCGTAAGGGAATTCAGTACACTCTGTGGTGTTGTCTTTGTCATTTTCGTGCCCTGCTGCGCCGGACTCCTTCCGATATCTGAAAAATGTCCGTATCCGATGCCTGCCACAAGTGCCAGACAAGCTGCTGCCGCAACCGTAGATTTTATTATTGTATGTCTTCTCATAGTATGTTCACTCTCCATTCGTGGTGCCCTGTCCCAGACTTCCAATTCTTCCTCGGAAACTTCCGGTCTAAGGGATTTCCTGAGAATTTGATCCAATTCTTTATCGTTCATAATCTGCAACCTCCAATTTCTTTTTCAAGATACTTTTTGCCTTGCGCAATCGACTCTTTACTGTATTTTCTGAGATTTTCAGACAGTCGGCGATCTCTGCGATCTTCATGTCAGCCGAATAAAACAAGTAGATTGAAGTGCGGTATTTTTCCGGCAGTTCACTTACCAGGTTTCGCACCAGTTCTACGGTTTCCTTCTTCAATACCTGATTCTCCGGAGTTTCCTCCGAAGTCGACATCGAAAGCTGATCCCCGCTCTCCAAATGTGCCTCATAACTTTCAAAAGATGCCAGCCGCTTTCGCCAGGCAAATTTTCTCCGTCTATTCTTCCACAAAAAGACTGCCACAGACAATGCATAACTCTTTATGTTTTTGTCAGAATCCAATTTATTTAATTGTTCAAGCAATGTCAGCATCGTGTCCTGATACAATTCCTCTCCCTCGATATCACTTGCTGTCGTCATTTTGCAGAAGCGGAGGATATCCGGACCATGCGTAAAAACATATTGGTCAAATTCATGCTTTGTCATCTTTACTTCCTTTCCCGGCAATCATTCCGGACTAACTGCCTTTCAATTCTATATTGTAATAACCCGCAAAAAAGTTTATAATGAATTCGTAATTATTTAATTACATTATTGTAACTATTCAGGATCCAATGTATGGAAATCAATGAATCGTCGTGCTTGCACGCAAGAGGCTTTGATTTCCGTGCATTTAGATCCTAATAAAACTCCCCTCCCCATATGAGCATTTTTAACCTTGTCAAAGGCGGGAAAAGAACACGAAGTGTTCGAAATGCGAATGTGGGGAGGGGCGTCCTGAATAGTTACAAATATTTTATTCCATTTTAGGAATCTGTCCATCTACATGCAAAATATGGTTCACCAGCCATTCCGTGAGAAACTCAAGCATATCCATGATCTGTTTATCCTGATCTTCTACCTCTTCCTTATGGTGTTCCATAAACTCGTCCAGTTTTTGAACGAATTCCTGATGCTGGATTTTCTGCGTAAATATTTTTTTGTAATGAATGGATTCCATATACGCCTCTTCGTCAGCAAAATGCTTTACCGTATAATCACGAAGATTCTGCAAAATCGTATTCATTTTGTCATATTTATCGGGTGTAAATTCATCATGAAGCAGCTCATAAGCTTCATCGGCATATTGAAAGAGCTGTTTGTGTTCCTCATCGATCATTTCTATTCCAATATAATATTCCGGTTTCATTTCATACATAATTAATCTTCCTTTCACGATATAATTTAATTTTCATCATCTTCCATCTGTTCATTCAGCAATTTTTGCAATGCTTCCTTGCTTGGTAAAACTGTCTCATATTTGCCGGCAAAAATCTGCTTATTATCCTCAGGTAATGTCATCTCTACAACTGCATTGTTATAATCCGCCTTTCTGCTTCGCGAAAGTCACCAATAGAATCATGAAAATATTA
>ERZ824575.3944-NODE-3944-length-9877-cov-9.502545_pt1 | contig 9877 bp, 8 predicted proteins | sample MGYA00519470_ERZ824575 | MGnify/ENA primary metagenome ERZ824575 (study PRJEB31778, sample SAMEA3449170) | human gut metagenome | biome: human gut; feature: human-associated habitat; material: faeces | place: United Kingdom | collected 2010/2012 ...
CCCGCGACGACATTCGCGTGGCTATGCGGGCGACCGCAAGGGTCGCCCCTACACCCAACCACCGATACCCCCCGCGTCGACTGCCGATAGGACTTCCGTAGGGCGGCATGACTACATGCCGCCGCCCAATACGCCGCGGCATCCCTTGCGGCGGGGGGTGGTCACCCCGCCCTACAACATTTGCCGGCCGCCGCCCCACCACCCCATGAAGGAGAACCTATGCGCAATATCGCCCTGACATTGATGTATAACGGCAGCGCCTACCACGGCTGGCAGGTGCAGAAAACGGAGGTCTCCGTGGCCCAGACGCTGGAGCGTGGCCTCAGCATGGTCTGCGGCCACAGCGTCAAGCTCACCGGCTGCGGCCGCACCGACGCCGGCGTCCACGCCGAGCACTATGTGGCCAATTTCCGCACCGATTCCCGCATCCCGCTGGATCGCCTGCCCTTTGCCGTCAATACCCATATCCCGGAGGATATCGCCGTCAAGGCCGCCTTTGAGGTGGCGGACGATTTCAACGCCATCGGCTCCTGCGTCAAGAAGGAATACACCTACCGCATCTATAACTCCCGCATCAAGAACCCGTTTTATGTCAACCGCGCCTATTTCTATCCCAAGAAGCTGGACGAGGCGGTGATGGACCGCGCCGCCCGGATGTTCGAGGGCACCCACGATTTCGCCGCCGTCCGCTCTGTGGGCACCAATGTCCGCAGCACAGTGCGCACCATCTACTACTGCCGGGTCACCCGCAGCGGGGAGCTGCTGGAGCTGAAGGTATGCGCCGACGGATTTTTGTATAATATGGTACGGGCCATCACCGGCACCGTGCTGTACGCCGCCGAGGGGAAGCTGACGCCGGAGGATATCCCCGTCATTCTCGACAGCGGCAACCGCACCCTGGCGGGACCGACGGCGCCGCCGGGCGGCCTGTATCTGACCCGCGTCTGGTACGACGACGAACGCCTGGAACGCTGACATCCACCGTGAAAGGGAGGGAGACCATGAAAAGAGACACCCAAAAAATTTATGATTTCCAGCCCGGCGACGTGCAGGAGGAGCAGCCCCGCCGTGTGGAGCAGCGAAAAAAGCCCCGCAAATGGCTGTGGCTGACGCTGGCGGTGGTGATCGTGCTGGGCGTGGTGGCCGCCGCGGTGCTGTGGGACGCCAACAGCTTTGACGGCCTGCGCCGCAGCATCATCTATGCCCGGGCCGAAAAGGACGAGACCGGCTGCGCCAAGCTCTATTACTATGAAAATGACGCCACCAGCCGCTTTGCCGCCCTGAACGGCAGCCTGGTGACGGTGGCCGCCAATCAGGTGCGGGTGCTGGACGAGCGCAGCCAGGTGCTGTATCAGAACAGCGTCCGCTTCCTGCACCCGGATCTGGTGTCCGGCGGCGACGTGGCCGTGGCCTATGACATCGGCGGCACAGTGCTGTACGCCCTGGACAGCAAGGGCCTGCGCTGGCAGCAGGAGACCGAGGGCGAGCTGCTCTCCGTCACCGTCAACCCTCACGGCTATGTGACCGCTACCTATAATAAAAGCGGCGCCAAGGCCGCTGTCACCGTGTGGGACAGCAGCGGCACGGCGGTGTTTACCTATCTCTCCGCCCAGCGGTTCGTCATGACCGCCGCCCTGGGCCGGGATGACCGCACGCTGGCGGCGGTGACCATGGGACAGGAGGATGGCGGCTTCCAGAGCTTCCTGGTGCTGTACCGCACCAACAGCGATAAGGAGGTGGCCGCCACCGCCATCAACGGCGGCGCGGTCTACGCCCTGGAGACCATGCAGAAGTCCTTCTGCGCCGTGTCGGAGCAGGGGCTCTATCTGCTGGATACCGACGGCGCGCTGCGCTCCAGCTATTCCTACGGCGGCCAGTATCTGCGCCGCTGCGCCACCGGCGACGGCGACTGGGCGGCGCTGCTTCTCAGCCGGTATAAGTCCGGCGGCTTTGCCAGCCTGATCACCGTGGACAACGACGGCAACGAGCTGGGCGGCTGCGACATTGACGGCGAGGTGCTGGATATGTCCACCGCGGGCCGCTATGTGGCGGTGCTGTTCAGCGACCGGCTGACCATCTATGACAAGTACCTGACGGAGGTAGCCACGCTGCCCGACGTCAGCGAGGCGCGGGCCGTCCTGATGCGTGAGGACGGCAGCGCCGTTTTGGCGGGCGCCGCCGGCGCTTCGCTGTATCTGCCGTAAGGGCAAAAGGAGTTTTTATGAGTGTTTCCCTGATATTAGATGTGGTCATCGCGGCGATCCTGCTGCTGTGCCTGGTGATCGGCGGCAGCCGGGGCTTCGTCAGCAGCCTGCTGAGCGTGGTGATCCTGGCGGTGGCCCTGGTGGGCAGCGGCATCGTGGCCAATCTGCTGGCTGACCCGGTCACCGATTGGGTGACGCCCCGGGTGCAGGAGCGTATCCTGGACCGGCTGACCGACGGACACAGCCAGGAGGCCGTCACGGCCGCCGCCGCGTCCGACAATGAGGCGCTGGCCGGACTGGTGGACTTTGACGCCATCACCGGCATCGCCAAGAGAGCCATGGACAGCGCCGTGGAGGCGGGCAAAAACCTGCTGGAGGGCGCCGTCACCGGGCTGGTGCGGTCGCTGGTGTACGGCGTGCTGTTCGTGGTGTCGTTTCTGCTTCTGTCGCTGCTGCTGCGGCTGATCACAAGCCCATTGCAGCTGGCGGCCCGTGCCCCGGTGCTGGGCTTTCTGAACCGCCTGGGCGGCGCGGCCCTGGGGTTGTGCCTGGGCATACTGGTGATGTTCGCCGCCGCCAGCGTGGTGCAGTGGACAGGGCTGGTGGACGCCGCCACCCTGCAAAAGACGCACCTTCTGCAATATTTCGCCCAGCACAGCCCCATGGATCTGATTGCCATGCTGTGGTGAGCGAGCGTGGGAGAAAAACATAAGGGGTACGCCCCATCGTTGTAGGGGGCGGCGTCCCCGACGCCCCGTCGTTTACCGAAAATGCCGTCGTATACCGTGCGGGCCGTCGAGGACGCCGGCCCCTACGGACGGTGATAAGAACCCGCTGTGTGATACGGCGGGCCGATGTGGGCATCGGCCCCTACGGATTTCTACCGATGGTGCGCCGCATTTACGGCGGGCCGTCGAGGACGCCGGCCCCTACGGACGATTATCGGACCTATTGCGATCAGCGCGAAAATCACCCCAAAAACCGCAATTCTATTGGCTATGGGCACAAAACGCTTACGCCAGTTTCTGATTTGGAGGAACCATATGCAGCCTACCCTTTGTTCAAGATGTAAGAAAAACGTGGCGGTGGTGTTCATCTCCCGCCTCAACGAGAAGAACGAGCAGGTCAACGAGGGCCTGTGCCTGAAGTGCGCCGCCCAGCTGGGCCTGCCCCAGGTGGACGAGATGATGAAGCGCATGGGCATCACGCCGGAGGATCTGGACAACATCTCCAACGAGATGATGCAGGCATTCGGCGGCGCGGAGGAGCTGCCCGAGGCCGAGGACGGCGACGAGGACGACGAGGAGAGCGGCAAGACCGCCACCTTCCCCTTCCTGAACCGGCTGTTCGGCAATAACGGCAGCAATCCCCCCGCCCAGACCCAGCAGCCCTCCGGCGAGGGCAGCGCCGCCCCCAACAACGGCGGCGGCCGCAAGACCGAGAAAAAGCGGAAGTTTCTGGACAACTACTGCATCAACCTCAGCCAGCGGGCCCGGCAGGGCAAGCTGGACGCCGTCATCGGCCGTGAGCAGGAGATCGAGCGGGTGGTGCAGATCCTGAACCGCCGCCAGAAGAACAACCCCTGCCTCATCGGTGAGCCCGGCGTGGGCAAGACCGCCATTGCCGAGGGACTGGCCCAACGCATCGCCGCCGGGGAGGTGCCCTTCAAGCTGCGCAATAAGGAGGTCTATCTCCTTGACCTGACGGCCCTGGTGGCGGGCACCCAGTTCCGCGGCCAGTTCGAGAGCCGCATGAAGGGCCTGATCGAGGAGATCCGCAAGGCTGGGAACATCATCCTGGTCATCGACGAGGTACACAACATTGTGGGCGCGGGGGACGCCGAGGGCAGCATGAACGCCGCCAATATCCTGAAGCCCGCTCTCAGCCGCGGCGAGATCCAGGTGATCGGCGCCACCACCTTCAACGAGTACCGCAAGCACATCGAAAAGGACACCGCTCTGGAGCGCCGCTTCCAGCCGGTGACCGTCAATGAGCCCAACATTGAGGACACGCTGAAAATTCTCCGGGGCATCGCCCACTACTATGAGCAGTTCCACGGCGTGTCCATCCCCGACGGCGTGCTGCGCCAGGCGGTGCAGTTGTCCGAGCGGTATATCACCGACCGCTATCTGCCTGACAAGGCCATCGACCTCATCGACGAGGCCTGCTCCGACATGAACCTTCACGACGCGGACATCAACCGCCGCATGGAGCTGGAGCAGCAGCTTGCCGCCATCGCCACCGAGCAGGAGACCCTGTCCTCGGAGACGCCGGAGGAGGAGCAGACCCCGGAGCAGATGGATCAGCGCTACGCCCGGATCGCCCAGCTGCGCAGCGAGCAGATCCGCTTGCAGCAGGAGCTGGAGAACATCAAGGCAAAGGGCACGCCCACCCTGACCATGGACAACATCGCCCGCGTCATCGAGATGTGGACGAAGATCCCCGCCAGCAAGATCAAGGAGGAGGAATTCCAGCGGCTGAGCCAGTTGGAGAACCGCCTGAAGAAGCACATCGTGGGCCAGGACGAGGCCGTGGCCGCCGTGGCCGCCGCCATCCGCCGCAACCGGGTGGGCATCAGCCCCAAGCACAAGCCCGTCAGCTTCATTTTCGTGGGCAGCACCGGCGTGGGCAAGACCGAGCTGGTGAAGCAGCTGGCCGACGACCTCTTCAACGCGCCGGAGAGCCTGATCCGGCTGGATATGTCCGAGTTTATGGAGAAGCACTCCGTGTCCCGCATCGTGGGCAGCCCTCCCGGCTATGTGGGCTATGACGAGGCGGGCCAGCTGACGGAGAAGATCCGCCGCAAGCCCTATTCCGTGGTGCTGTTCGACGAGATCGAGAAGGCCCATCCCGACGTGCTGAACGTGCTGCTGCAAATTCTGGACGACGGCCAGATCACCGACGCCCATGGCCGCAAGGTGAATTTCGAGAATACGGTCATCGTCATGACCTCCAACGCCGGCTCCGACAAGGCCGCCGGTTCGGTGGGCTTTGATAAGTCCGCCGGTGATCAGGGCAAGGAGCGGGTCATGAAGGCCCTGCGGGACTTCCTGCGGCCGGAGTTCATCAACCGTGTGGACGAGGTCATCTATTTCCACCAGCTCACTGAGGAGAACTTCCGGGATATCGCCCGCATCATGCTGGACGAACTGAAGACCTCCCTGGCCGACAAGGGCTTCGGCTTCATGTACGACGACGGCGTGGTGGACGTGCTGGTGAAGAAGTCCTATTCCGCCGCCTACGGCGCACGGAACCTGCGCCGCTGCATCCAGAAGGAGCTGGAGGATCCCATGGCCAACCTGATCATCGACGCCTTCGAGCATCCCGTCACCCAGTTGAAGGCCACCGCCGAGGACGGCCAGATCAGGCTGTACAGCCTGTAAGACCGGCAAGAGAGAGGGAGGGAACCATGAAGCTGTTCCGGAAGAATATCGAGCCCCGCTGCGCCTACTGTGCCCGGGGCAGCCGCATTGACGCGGAGCATATAGCCTGCGTCAAGCGGGGCGTGGTGGAGGATACGGAGAGCTGTCCCGCCTTCCGCTACGATCCCCTGCGCCGCGTGCCGCCCCGGCCCGCGGAGTTGAATACGTCCAAGCTGTCGCCGGAGGACTTTCAGGTCTGACGGCCCGTGTGAGAGAAGGAGGGGTCACCATGTCCATTGCCGCCGTTCACGCCGTGTATTTCAGCGGCACCGGCACCACGGAAAAGACCGTCCGCCGCATTGCCCGCCGTCTGGCGGACAGGCTGGGCGCGGCCTACACCGAGTATAGCTATACCCTGCCGGAGGTGCGGAAGAAGGAACTGACCATCCCGGCGGGCGATCTGGCGGTGGTGGGCTGTCCCACCTACGCGGGCCGCGTGCCCAATCTGCTGATGCCATATCTGCGGGATCTGGTGCGCGGTGAGGGGGCTTTGGCCGTTCCGGTGGTGCTGTTCGGCAACCGGAACTATGATGACGCCCTGATGGAGCTCAGTAAGCTGCTGACTGCCGACGGCTTCACCTGCGTGGCGGGCGCGGCCTTTGTGGGAGAGCACAGCTTCTCCCGCACGCTGGGCGCGGGCCGTCCCAACGATGCCGACATGGCGGAGATGGACGGTTTCGCCGACCGTATCGCCGCCAAGCTGGCGGCAGGGGACACCACTCCCGTCACCGTGGGCGGCTGCGACCCCATCCGGCCCTACTATACGCCCCGTGACCGCCACGGGAACCCCATCAATATCCTGAAGGTGAAGCCCAAGACGGACATGACCAAGTGCAGCGGCTGCGGCTGGTGCGCCGCCCACTGTCCCATGGGCAGCATCGACCCCAACGACCCGTCCCAGGTGCCCGGCATCTGCATCAAGTGCTGCGCCTGCGTCAAGGGCTGTCCCACCGGGGCCAAATACTACGACGATCCCGGCTATCTCTACCACAAGAGCGAGCTGGAGGAGGTCTACGCCCGCCCGGCGGAAAACGATCTGTTTGTGTAAGGACATACCTATATGAAATACACCTACTTACTATTCGACGCGGATAATACTCTGTTCAACTTCGACCGGGCCAACCAGGAGGCGTTCCACGCTGTCTGCCGCCAGTTCGATATCCCCGACAGCGACGAGACGTTTGCGCTCTATGAGCGCTGCAACAACGAGATGTGGGCGGCCTTTGACCGGGGCGAATATACCAAGGAGTTCATTGTGGTGCAGCGTTTCCGCAACTTCCTGGCGGCCATGGGCCTTGACCGGGACGCAGAGGGCTGCAACGCCCTGCACCTCGCCACCCTGGGCCAGTGCGCTTTCATGCTGCCCTACGCCGAGGAGGTGTGCCATACCCTTGCCCGCAGCCACAAGCTGTATCTGGTCACCAACGCGGTGGCCTCCGTCCAGCGTGGCCGTCTGGCGAAAAGCCCCATCGTCCCCGACATCACCGCCGCCTTCATCAGCGAGGAGGCGGGCGCGGCCAAGCCATCCACGGCGTATTTTGACTATGTGTTCGCCCACATCGACGGCATCACAAAGGACAACTGCCTGGTGATCGGCGACAGCATCTCCAGCGACATCCGGGGCGCCAACAACTACGGCCTGCCCTGCTGCTGGTACAACCCCAAGCACACCCCGCGTCCTGCCGATCTCCGCGTCGACTACGAGATCGACGACCTGCGGGCGCTGTATGATATTGTATAAAAAAAGGATGCAAGCGAGAGCTTGCATCCTTTTTTTATCATTGTTCATCACCAAAATCGGCTCTGTACGCGGCGGCCAACTTCTCCGGCCAGTCGCCGATGGGCTTCAGTACGCCGGTGAAGAACCGCAGGGTGGCAGGCTCGTGGACGAACCGCAGGCCACCCACCAGATCCCGGTGGTCAAACAGCCACTTCACCCGGTCGATGACGTACTCCGTCTGGGACAGGGTGAATACCCGGCGGGGGAAGGCCAGGCGCAGGAGCTCCATGCTGGCGATGCGCTCGGTGCCGTCCGGCTCCCGCTCCTCGGAGAGGGTGCCCCGCTCCATGCCCCGGATGCCGCCGCAGATGTACAGCGCGCAGGACAGGGCGCAGGCGGAGTACTGGCTCTGGGGCACATGGGGCAGGAACTCCTTTACGTCGATGTGGGCGCCCAGACCGCCGCCGGGGGTGATCACCGGCACGCCGTACTCGTCCAGCCGCTTCACGCAGTAGTCGATGAACTGGGGCCCCTGGGAGATCACGTCCATGTCCATGGTCTCCTCAAAGCCCACCGTCATGGCCTCCATCTCCTTCACGGACATGCCGCCGTAGGTGAGGAACCCCTCAAACATGGGGATCAGATCCTCCATGGAGTGGAACAGCTCCTCGTCCCGCACCAGGATGGCGCCGCCCCGGGCGAAGCCGAACTTCCGGGCGGAGAAGTAGATGATGTCGAACAGGTCGGCGATCATGCGGGTGATCTCACGGATGGACTTGTCCTGCATCCCATTCTCGCGGGTCTTGATGAAGTACAGGTTGTCCTGCAGAAGGGAGGCGTCCAGCACCGTCAGCAGGCTGTGGCGGTGACAGATGGCGGTGGCGGCCTTCATGTTGGCGTAGGAGATGGGCTGGCCGCCGATCAGGTTGGTGCCGGCCTCCAGCCGGACGAAGGGGATGTTCTCCGGCGTTTCACGCTGGATGCAGGCGGCCAGCGCGTCCAGATCAATGTCGCCCTTGAAGGGCAGGTCGCTGTGGCTCTCCAGGCCCTCCTTCTTCACCAGCTCCTCCACGCGGCCGCCCAGACGGGTGATGTGGGCCTTGGCGGTGGTGAAGTGGTAGTTCATGATGACGCAGTTGCCGGGCTTGACGAACCGGGTGGCCAGGATATTCTCGCAGGCGCGGCCCTGGTGGGCGGGCAGGCAGTGCTCGATGCCGAACAGCTCCTGCAGCTTGGCCTGCATCTTGTAGAAGGTCTCCGATCCGGCGTAGGCGTCGTCGGCCATCAGCATGGCGGCCTGCTGCCGGTCGGACATGGCGTTGACGCCGGAGTCCGTCAGCATATCCAGAAAGATGTCCTTGTTGTGAAGCTGGAAGGTGTTGAACCCGGCGGCCTGCATCCGCTGCAGCCGCTGCTCCGTGGGCAGCAGTTGAAGCTGCTGGACGATCTTTACCTTGTGCATCTCCATGGGGATGGGTTCGTGCTTGTAAAATGTAATGGCGGGCATAATGCGCTCCTCCTTGAAATTCAAAATTATTTGTGCTGTGCAATGGCCGTCACAGCGCGGCGGTGCTTCTCTGTGTTTCTTGATGATCCCGCCGCCGCGGGTATCGTTTCATGCCGGTAAATGTCATCATATTTCTCGCTCCTTCGCGTTGATCGCAATAAAAAAACGTCCTCCATGTCCCAAAAGGACACAGAGGACGAGTCAAACCCGTGGTACCACCTCAGTTTACCGCTTGCGCGGCCTCATAGGATACAATCATATCCGCAGCGCGATATCGGGCGCACCCGGCGCCGCCTACCACTCATCAGGAGCTTCGGGGCGCGGCTCAGGACGGTAATTGGGACGCTGTATCTCCGCGGCCTTGCACCACCGGCCGCTCTCTGAAGAAGATGATCACAGTGTCTTACTGGATGTCCATCATCGCTGTTGAACTTTGTTGCGAATACTTTACTACTTTGCGGGGCGAAAGTAAATAGGGAGAATCCACAAGATGCGGCGAAAAACGGAATGGGCACTTGTGCAAAACGGAAGGGCGAACTGAATTTTGACATAAGGTGAAGTTATGGATTTTGAGCTGCCATCAAACATGGAAAAATAGAGTAGAAAAGCGTTGACAACCCTGGAAAGATGTGGTAATCTAACCTAGCTGTCCGCGAGAGACAGCGATCCGGTCGAAATCGAGCCGACGAAAAACATCGAAAAAAGATGAAAAAAGTAGTTGACAAGATGGCTGACATGTGATAAGATAATGACTGTTCCGCGGTTGTGGAGCGTGTACCTTGTAAATTAAACAACGAACGAAACGAAAAGCACCAGACGGGAGCGTGAGAGACTGCGAAAGCGGTCTGGAACGCAACTGAAGCTTGCTCTTCACGGGTTAAGTCAATTACCGGGGAGAGTAAGGATAAAAAGTTTTTGAAGCTATGACAAATAGCTCTGTAAAGATTTGAACGGTGGAAACATCGTTTAGATACAATTTATAGAGAGTTTGATCCTGGCTCAGGACGAACGCTGGCGGCGTGCT
>ERZ824575.3945-NODE-3945-length-9877-cov-3.157707_pt1 | contig 9877 bp, 5 predicted proteins | sample MGYA00519470_ERZ824575 | MGnify/ENA primary metagenome ERZ824575 (study PRJEB31778, sample SAMEA3449170) | human gut metagenome | biome: human gut; feature: human-associated habitat; material: faeces | place: United Kingdom | collected 2010/2012 ...
GTTTGCGGCTGTAAAAGTACGAATATTATCTTTCAAAGTAAAGCTTTACAGTAAAAATATTCTTTTCTTCTTTATAAAGATGTACGCGTAATATGCTATTTATAAGCTGATTATGTGATATTGTTAATAAATAATAATTGGTAAACCAAAATTTTGGTTTACCAATTATTATCACTACGTTTGTCATAGAAATTAAAACACTAATCTATGAACAACTCCTGTATTTTAAAAAAGGTCGCATTGATGTTCCTGTTGTTGGTAGGGACATTGAACATTTATTCCCAGCATGTAGTTACTGGTCGAGTGATAGATGAACAGGGTCCGTTGATTGGAGCTTCAGTTACAGTTAAAGATGCTGCTGTTCCTACGGGAACCGTGACGGATGCTGAAGGTAAGTACTCCATTAAAGTTCCTAATTCCAAGACAATTTTAGTCTATTCGTATATCGGATACGTTGATAAGGCGGAGGTAATAGGTAAACGTACAGTGGTGAATGTGACGTTGGAAGAAGATTCGAAAATGTTGGATGATGTCGTGGTAATCGGTTACGGTACGCAGGCAAAGTCCCATTTAACAGGTTCGATTTCAAAGTTAGAAGGTGAGAAACTGATTAATGCTCCGGTGAGTGATATGACATCTGCTTTACAAGGTGCAATGACAGGTCTGACGGTTTCCAATGAGACATCGGAGGTGGGAGTAACTCCTTCTATCCGAGTACGTGGCACAGGATCTATTTCGGCAGATAGTGAGCCATTGGTTATCATAGATGGCTTTCCTGTATCCGGTGGTTTATCATCCATTAATGCTGCGGATGTAAAATCAATTGAAATTTTAAAAGATGCCGCTTCTACATCTTTGTATGGATCTAGCGCAGGTAACGGTGTGGTTTTGATCACGACTAAGAAAGGTTCTAGCAGCAGTGGCGCAGGTGTTACCTTGAGTATCTCACAAGGTTGGTCTAGCAGAGCTTATAACGATTACGCAAAAGTAGGTGTATACGATTATTATCCTTTGCAATGGCAAATGTTGAGAAACGCAAATATGTCACTCGGACAAAGTGCTACCGACGCTGCCGCTAATGCTTCTAAAGATATTATCAACAAATTAAAATATAATCCTTTCGTAGGAATCGCCAATGACGCAATCGTGGGCACAGACGGTTTATTGAATCCATCAGCCTCGGCTTTAAAATGGGGTGAGGACCTTGATTGGGAAGATGCCGCTTACCGTACCGGACATCGCCAAGAATATAATGTAAGCTACAATACAAAAACAGAAAAGAGCGACACATATGCTTCCATAGGCTATCTGAATGATAAGGGATATATGATTAAGACAGACTTTGAGCGTTACAACGCACGCTTGAACTATAATATCTATCCGGTGAAATGGTTCAAGAGTGGATTGAATTTAGGTTTAAGTCGTACAAACTCCAATTATTCTACTTCTACTTCTAGCAACTCCGCTGGTTATGGTAACTTATCTCGTTTCATTCGTTCTATGGCACCGATCTATCCGGTACATAAGCATGATATTGAGACAGGGGCTTATTTGGATAAAGAAGGAAACGTAGTTACTGATCCGGCTTTATATACCTACGATTATGAAGGAGCCCGTATCTCCAGCAATGGACGCGACGGTATCGCTGAGGCCCTGTGGAACGATCGCTTGATGTCTACCACAAACTCTAGTGCCCGTACTTATGTAACGATCACTCCGATCGAAGGATTGAATTTAACAGTGAACTACGCATTTGACAATAAGGATGAACGCCGTAGAGTATATGAGAACCCAGAGGTAGGTGACGGAACCGCAGGACCGGGACGTTTGAACATCCGAAATAGAAACTTCTTGACACAGACATTCAACCAGTTGATTAATTACACAAAGACTTTTGGTAAGCATAACATCGAAGCTTTGTTAGGCCATGAGAACTATAGCTACCGTTTACAATATAACTACGGTATGAAGACTAATGAGATCGTTTCCGGAACGTATGAGTACAGTAACTTCGTAAGCATAAGCTCAATGGATTCTTATACACGCGAATATAAGAAAGAAGGATACTTCGCTCGTTTGAACTATGATTTCGATGATAAATATTATGTAACAGCCTCGTATCGTCGTGACGGTTCCTCTCGCTTTAGCAAGGATAACCGTTGGGGTAACTTCTGGTCATTCGGAGCATCTTGGCGTATCAGCCAAGAAGATTTCATGGAAAACTTGACTTGGGTGGACAATTTGAAACTGAGGGCATCCTACGGTGAAACCGGAAACGATGCCATCTATTATACAGATGATGACACACAACAGGATTACTATCCTTATCAAACCTTGTATAATTTGGGTATCAACAACGGTTTGGAAGCAGGTCTCTACTTCCCGACTATGGCAAACAATAATTTGAAATGGGAGACACAGGTTTCTACCGATGTCGCTTTAGAATTCGGATTGTTCGGTCGCTTGAATGGTACGGTCGAGTTCTTCCGTAAGGCCTCCAGAGACTTGTTATTCAATGTTAGCCAACCGTTATCCAGTGGTGTCGAAAAGATCGTACAAAACATTGGTAAAGTTCGTAACCAAGGGGTGGAAATCGACTTAAACTACCAAGTATTAAAATCAAAAGATTGGAAATTATCAGTCGGCGCAAACGCTACATTCATCAATAATAAGGTGACTCGTCTGCCTGATGCCAACCGGAAAGATGGTATCATCAAAGACTCTAAGAAATTGATGGAGGGACATTCAATCTATGAGTTCTGGTTACGTCAATGGTGGGGTGTTAATCCTGATAACGGAGATGGATTGTATATCTTTGATGCCGAAAACAACACCGATGCGAATGGTAATATTAAAGATGCGGTAAAAAAGACACTTGTAGAGAAAGATGGTCAAGTATTGACAAACTCTTATAGCTATGCGAAATATGATTTCAGTGGTTCTGCCGTTCCGAAAGTATATGGTGGTTTCAATATCAATTTGAGCTATAAGGCATTCGACCTTTCTACCGTATTCTCTTATTCATTAGGAGGCAAGGTGCTTGACTCGAGTTATAGAGGATTGATGGATGTAGGTGAGTTCGGTTATGCGATGTCACCGGATCTACATAACGCATGGACAACTCCGGGCCAGATCACAGATGTACCTCGTTTGGACAATAACTCAGGTCATGCGACTAGCATTGGACAATCCTATTCTACACGTTGGTTGACAAACGCAAATTACTTGAACTTGCGTACTGTCACTTTGGCTTACAACTTGCCTAAGTCTATCCTAAACGTTATCAACATCAAGAGTGCACGCGTCAATGTCAGCGCAGAGAACTTATTCATGTTGAAAGCCCGTCAAGGTCTGAATCCGCAAGCTAACTATGCCGGAGTATCTTACAATGAATATATGCCGGCTAAGAACTTTACGATCGGTTTAAATGTATCGTTCTAAATTCATAATACATCAAACAAAGGAAAAGATATGAAAAATATACAATTATTCAAACACATCGCAGCAGGACTGCTTCTAAGTGGCTCTCTGATCGGCACAAGCTGTTCCAGCGATTATATGGATACAATCCCAACCGAGAACGTTTCATTCACGACAGTATCCACTTCGCTCGACAATCTTTATCTTGCACTGAACGGTATTCATCGTAAGATGGTATCTCAAGACTTAGGCAACCAAGGTTTGGGAGGTGAGCCCGGTTTCATCATCGGTCGAGAAGCGTTAGCTGATGATTTGACATGGGACACGCAGACTTGGCATCAAGGTTTCTTAAACTGGAGTTATCCAACGAACGCAACAAGTTCGTACAACTCCGGTGAGTGGGAAACTTATTATAAGTTCATTTTGAATGCAAACAACATCTTGAAAGCGTTGAATGATAACTTTAGCGATGAGTCAAAACTCACAGATAGCGAAAAAGCGCTTGCGAACCATATCAAGGGCGAGTGTTTGGCAATTCGTGCATGGAGTCATTTCAATCTAGTACAATATTATGCGAAACCATATCGTAACGGACAGGACAACTCTCAACCGGGAGTTCCTTATCGTACGAGTCCGGAAATCGAGCCTATGGCACGTAATACGGTAGAAGAGGTGTACACAAAGATTCACGGGGACTTAGACGAAGCATTGAACTTATTGGCAGACTATGAGCCAAATGATAAGAATCATTATAGCCTAGCATCGGTTTACGGATTGAAAGCACGTGCTCTTCTGACTCAACAGAAATACGCAGACGCAGCTACGGCCGCAGTGAATTCTATCAATGAAGCAGAGAAAGATGGCTGTAAGATCATGTCTCAGTCTGAATTGATGAATGGTTTCGCTAATATCACTTCCGCTACGAAAGAGGCGATGTATGCCGCAATGACACAGAATGACCAAACGGTTTATTTCTACTCTTTCTATGCGTATATGTCTTGGAACTTCAACTCCAGCTCTATCCGCACAGGTATCAAATGTATCAGCCAAAGTACTTACGACTTAATGTCGCCAACCGATCTTCGCCGTCAATGGTGGGATCCGACAGGAAAGGCAGAAGTACCCGCAACTTCTTACAACCAGCGTGTTTATCAGAACCGCAAGTTCACGGCACGCTCTACAGCTGATGCTGTAGGTGATTTTGCCTTCATGCGTATCAGCGAAATGTACTTGACTGCAGCCGAGGCTTTCGCTCGTTCCAATCAAGACGCAAAAGCAAAGGAATATTTGCAAGCCTTGTTGAAAGAACGTGATCCAGAGTACAAGGATTTGGGTAACACAGGCGCAAAACTAGCGGATGAGATCATGACACATCGCCGTATCGAACTTTGGGGCGAAGGTTTCCGTTGGTTCGACTTGAAACGTCTAGGTTTGCCATTGGATAGAACCGGGTCTAATTTTGACGCTACTTTCTGTGGTTTCTTGCACAAGGATCCGAATGCTGATGGTTGGATCTTCGAGATTCCAAAAAAGGAAACAGATTTCAACGACTTGATCGAAAAGAACTATTAACACTCTTTTTACGTTAACTTACATTAATCACAATCCCCAAAGTATACTTTAACAGGTTATCTTTGGGGATTTCTTATATCACTATTTATGAAAACAAATCATTTATTTTCAGCTCTGCTCTCTTTAGCGCTTATATGTCCTGGAATAGCGCAAGAAACACATTATCAACGTCCTCCAGCCGTAATAGAGGAAGTGGCCCTAGCCAAATTATCCCCGATCATCCGAATTAGTGATAACAATCAGTGGGCACTCCAGTTAGAGCGTTCCCCGTACCGGTCTATCGCCAAGCTTGCGCAACCGGAGCTTAAATTAGCGGGAATGCGTATCAGTCCCGAAACATTCAATACGAGCCGGCAAGCCGAATATACGGGTGCCAGTTTAATGAACATCGCTACTCAAGAAGAAATCAAGATTGAAGGAATTCCTGACAACGCGGTAATCACAGAAGCCTCATTCTCTCCTTCATCCAATAAGGTAGCTCTATTCGTGGAAGAAGCGAATGGCGTATATCTTTATAACTGTACCCCGGAACAGCCCGTAGCTCAGAAAGTAAGTACCCGTAAAATCAATGCGACAAGTGGAGCGGAGATCTTATGGATTAGCGACAATGAGTTTATTACGCTTATGGTTCCAGAAAACAGGGGAAAGGCACCGGAGAAACCCACAGTCCCATCCGGTCCCATCATTCAAGAAAGTACTGGAAAGGTGATGCCCGCTCGTACCTATCAAGACTTGCTGAAAAATCCGTACGACGAGCAATTATTCGACTATTACTTCACCTCCCAATTGGTACGTATAAAAGAGGGCATTGTGTACGAGATCGGAAAACCGGCAATCTACGGCAGTACGCTTTCATTATCCCCGGATAAATCTTTGCTACTTATCGCGACAGTTCATCGTCCGTATTCCTATCAAGTACCGGTATATAACTTCCCACAAAAGTTCGAGGTCATAGACTTACAAGGCAATTCCATTTATACGTTAGCGGATAATCCAACCGTCAATATTCCGATGGGATATGACACGACCTCGCCTTATCCCCGTCAATTCGGATGGAGATCGGATCAACCGGCTACCGTTTACTGGGCGGAAGCGCAAGATAAAGGAGATCCTAAGCAAAACAAGACCGATTTCATGGATATTATCTACCAAATAAGCTATCCGTTCAACAGCGAGAAACAGGAAGTCGCAAAGACAGAGAAACGTTTCCGCAACATCCTGTGGAATGACGATGCTTTCGCTTTATTGATCGAGACTTCCCGGGAGACTCGTAAAAACAGGACATTTACTTTTAAGCCTTGCTCTTCTGAGTCTCCGGTTCTATTATTCGATGTATCCACCGACGATAATTACAACAATCCGGGAAATCCACTTACGATTAAAAATGCGTATGGTAAATATATCGTTTATACCAATAAAGCCCACAATGAGTTATTGATGCTTGCCCAAGGAGCCTCATCTAAAGGGGATATGCCTTACCTTAGCCGTTACAATTTGAAAACAAAAAAGAACACGGAACTTTGGCGCTGCGAGGACGGATATTATGAGACCATCCTAAAGGTAGCGAATCCGGAAAAGCTTCAATTGATCACTTCACGTCAATCCATTACAGAACCAGCGAATCTCTGCTCTCGTGACTTGAAAAAGAAAAAATTCGCTCAATTGACTCATTTCGCCAATCCATATCCGGCCATGGCAAACGTTAGCAAACAAAAGATCAAGTATAAACGTGCGGATGGTTTGGATCTAACAGCGACCGTATACCTCCCTGCCGGATATGATAAAGCGAAGGACGGTCCATTACCTGTCTTAATGTGGGCCTATCCGAGAGAATATAAAAGCAAGGCCGAGGCTTCTCAGGTACGAGGTTCTCAATACATGTTTACGAATATCAACTATGGTTCTCCCGTCTATTGGGTTTTACGTGGATTCTGTATAATGGAAAATGTCGAGATGCCGATCGTTAGTACCAGTGAGGGAGCGGAGCCGAACGATGATTTCATTGAGCAATTGACAATGAACGCCGAGGCGGCCGTAAAAGTTATTTCCGAGATGGGTGTAGGTGATCCGAATCGTGTAGCCGTAGGAGGACATTCCTATGGAGCTTTCATGACAGCGAATCTATTAACACATACCAAACTGTTCAAAGCCGGCATCGCACGTAGCGGAGCTTACAACCGTACGCTTACCCCGTTCGGCTTCCAAACAGAGACCCGTACTTATTGGGAAGTACCGGAAATATATAATGCCATGTCGCCATTCATGTCTGCCGATAAACTACATGGAGCTTTATTAATCATACATGGTGAGATGGATAACAACTCCGGAACCTTTCCGATCCAATCCGAGCGCCTGTTCAGTGCCCTAAAAGGCCACGGGGCGATCGCACGTTATGTCGTATTGCCCTATGAGAGTCATGGCTACGCCGCCAAAGAGAACATATTACATCTATTGTATGAATGTGACCTATGGCTGGATCGTTACGTCAAGAACGCAAAAAAGTAAGTAGTACAGACTTTGTCAATGAAGTATATATCCTCTGACAGGAAAAGTATATTTCCTCTAACCAGTGAAGTATATCTTCTATGAGGAAGCCAGCCGGCAGCCACCAATTGCCCTAAAACAACGATGCCCATCGTAAGGTTATAAGAATGCCCATCGTAAACTCCTTACAATGGGCATTCTTAACTCCTTATGATGGGCATTAAAAGAAAGCCCTATCTGAGATTCGTTTATTTTAGCAATGAACAAGGACAAAGATGATCCTTCTCGATATCCTTGAAATAGTTATAAGTACCTACCTTAAGATCCGCGCAAGCCGCCTCATCGCAAACAATGATTCCCTTCGGATGCAACTGCAAGGCGGTAATTGTCCACATTTGGTTCACGGCGCCCTCAACGGCTTGTTGCAACGCACGAGCCTTGTTATGACCATTTACCATGATCAATACCTCCTTAGCGTCAAGAACCGTACCTACACCAACCGTTACAGAAGTCTTCGGAACTTTATTCACGTCATTATCAAAGAAACGGGAGTTAGCGATAATCGTATCTGTAGTTAACGTCTTGATACGAGTACGAGAACTCAAAGATGAACCCGGCTCATTGAACGCGATATGGCCATCAGGACCGATACCACCCAAGAACAGGTCTACGCCACCGACCGCTTTCATGCGAGCCTCATAAGACGCACACTCAGCCTCCAAATCCTCGGCGTTACCATTCAAGATATTTACGTTCTCCGGTTTGATATCGATATGACTGAAGAAATTATTCCACATGAAAGAATGATAGCTTTCCGGATGATCTTTCGGAAGGCCGACATACTCATCCATATTGAAAGTGATCACGTTCTGGAACGATACGACACCCTGCTTGTTCAATTCAATCAGGTTCTTGTACATACCCAGCGGAGAAGATCCGGTAGGCAAGCCCAGTACGAATGGTTTTTCAGCGGTTGGATTCGCGGCTTTGATCTTCGCTGCTACATAATTGGCAGCCCATTTTGAGAGTTGCTCGTAATTAGGTTCGATAATTAATCTCATAACGTTACGCTTTTTTTAATTGAAAATTGAAAATTGGAAATTGAAAATTAAAGGATTCCCAATCTACGCATCTCGCCTTTCTTTTGTTTATAAATTAGATCTATTGTTAATAGCTTTCGTTTTATCTGTTGTCGGAGCCTTTAGACTTTTCAATTCTCAATTCTCCATTTTCAATTTCCCAGCCATTTCCTTGCCCAAGGCTAAACACTCCTCGTATTTAGTAGCGCTTAAACCTTGCTTCTGCTCAACCGGCGTACCGACAGTCTCCCACTTCATCTTCTCGCCAAAAGCCGCCAAACGTTTCACGGCGGCTCCAGCCCATGTGAAAGACCCGAAATAACCGAAAATACGATTTTTCACCTCACGCAACTCGATCTTACTCAACACAGCTTCCACCTCTGGGAACAATTGATTGCTATAAGTCGGGCTACCTACGATAACTCCCTTATATTTGAACACATCTTTCAAGATATAAGAAGAAGGGCTTTTGCTAACATTATGCATCACAATATTCTTGATGCCATTATCAGCCAAAGAAGCGGCGATCGCCTCAGCCATCTGCTCCGTGTTACCATACATGCTGCCATAAATAATAACCACGCCTTCCTCACCTTCGTAGCGGCTCATACGGTCATAGATATCGATCGCTTTCGACGCATATTCACGCCAAACAGGTCCATGGGTAGAGCAAATCGTCTGGATATCCAAGCCCGAAAGCTTCTGTAATGCCCTTTGTACTGGACTTCCATATTTTCCGACAATGTTGGAGTAATAGCGAATCATCTCTTCCCAATAATGCTCCACGTTCATCTCCGTATCGATCACACCACCATCCAATGTGCCATACGTACCGAACGCATCCGCGGAGAATACGATTTTATCCGTAACGTCATAAGTAACCATCACTTCCGGCCAATGCACCATGGGGGCCATGACAAAGGTGAAGGTGTGCTTGCCGGTGTGTTGTGAGTTGTGTTCTTAATGAGAAGAGGCGATTGAGGAGACGGAGGAGGCGCCGATTACTCCAGAGGAGGAGTCTGCTGTTCCTGAGGAAGAACTTGTGAAGGAAGAGGAGTCTGCTGTTCTTGAGGAGTCTTCTATTCCCGAGGAGCCCGCGAAAGAAGAAGCGATGAAGGAAGAAATCATCAATACGGAAGCATCCACTGCAGAGAAGCCGGAAGAGAAGGAAACTCGTGAAGTGAGCAACATGCAAATGGGTATCGCGTTGGCTACCGTGGGATGCCTCTTCCTGATGTCATTATTCAATTACTGCCCTGTTTGGAGCAAACCCTAGCCTATTCTTCCCTGTCTTCAATCTATTTCATATGCCTTTTCTACAC
>ERZ824575.3951-NODE-3951-length-9869-cov-3.255451_pt1 | contig 9869 bp, 7 predicted proteins | sample MGYA00519470_ERZ824575 | MGnify/ENA primary metagenome ERZ824575 (study PRJEB31778, sample SAMEA3449170) | human gut metagenome | biome: human gut; feature: human-associated habitat; material: faeces | place: United Kingdom | collected 2010/2012 ...
ATGAAGGAGCGCTACACTCACTGGAGCTTGAAGGGTGCTTCTGGCGGCGGTGCTACTACCGTGGCTGTCGGCATCATCGGCACAGGTCGTTTGGCCGAGTACGGTGACGAGAATAATGCTAAGAAGTATGTTCTGGGCGTTGCAGGCGGTGGTGGTGCTAACCAGCACGACGCTTGTGATGCTACCGGTGGCTCCGACAATAACGGTGTCCTGCATGTCTGGGGCGGCTTGCTCGGCGGCGGCGGCCCGTTCGGTCAGGGTATGTCTGGCGGCGACTTCTCTATGTTCCTCGGCGGTATTACCGATGGTTCTTCTGAGGTCGGTGTTGAAGGCCCTGGCGGTGGCGGCGGCGGCTGGTATGGCGGCTACGCCAACGAATCCTCTAAGCTCGCCAATGCAGATGGCTGGGGCAGCTGTAAGCGCGACGGCAATGGCGGTTTGAGCTGGGCTGCAGGCGTTGGTACTACTCTGACTGATGCAGGCGGACACAAGGTTCAGGTCTTGGAAGTCAACATCAGCAATGATGGCGGCGGTTCCGGTTCTGAACAGGCTGGTAATTCCAGCATTGAGCTGGTCAAATCCTCTGTTTCTCGTTTCTCTCGTAACGGCAAGAATGCTTTCGATACCGCATACGAAGATACCGACCCCGATTCCGGTATTGAGGAACAGCATGTAACCATTACTATCACTGCAGCCAATAAGCTGTATGATGGCAACCCCGATGAAGCTTCCATCAGCGTTTCCGGCAACCTGTCTTCTACCGATATGGACAATATCGTGAAGAACACCACTATCGTCTATGCTAACCGTAAAGGTACATTGACGAAGGCTCCAAGCGATGCGTCTACGGACAAGAACCAGTATCCGCGCTCCGATTGCGGTTCCTATACCGCAACAGCAAAATGTACGGTGTCGGGTTACATCATCACATATCGCTACGAGAACACGAACCCCGGTCATACTTATGTCGGTAGCAGTCCGAGCGGTATTGGTGATACCGTCAAGTTCGATATCTATCCTCGCGGATTGACGATTATCGGTACTGGCGATAAACCCTACGACCGCACCAGCAAGGCAACTCTGGAAAATGTTCATATTGCTTCTGGCGGCTTGATTGCGAAGGACGAGAACACTGTGAAGCTGAGCACCACTACGGTGACTGGTAACTACACGGTTGATGGCAAGAATGTCAGCGATGCTGGCGGTCCCTATGTCGTCATCCGAACCAGTGAACTCTCTCTCGTTGGCAACAGCGCAGGCAACTACTACATTGAGAAGGAAGACTTGTCTGGCTCTATCACTCCTCTGGATTTGTACGTTCACAGTATTTATCTGGAAGACCCGACCTATCCTCGCAACGTCAAACACTATGACGGCACGACCAAAGCCACCATTAAGGATATCCTGATTGATGGCGTGCTTGAAGGTGATGACGTTAAGATTAAGGAAGAAACCCTTCCCGGCAACTATAAGACCAAGGATGCTGGCCAGAAGCTGAATGCAGATGGCACGGTAAGCTCCAACTGGCCTTATGAGTTGGACGAAAACCCGATTACGGCAGATGCTCATCCGACATTGACTGGTAAGGATGCCAAGAACTACCGTATCACAAAGGAGAAGTATTCCGGCGCTATCGCACGCGCCAACCTGACCGCACAGGTTGCAAGCTGGCGTGGGTTGTATGGCGATGGCGTAGGGGAAAAGCCCTGGCACGATAAGAAGGCTTATGGTTACGGCACTGCGGCTTCTGCAGGCTGCTGGCTGGAAATCGATGGTCTGGTACAGGGTGATACCTTGACTTTGGACCAGAGCTACAAGAAGTCTTATTTCAAGACTCTGGTAAATGGTCACGAAGACCTGGTTCCTGACGAATCGACTCCTGTTGGCACTTATCCGTTAACTTATGTTGGTTTGACTGAAGCTAATTACCCCGTCCTGAAGAACTATATTGTCATGGTTCTGAATGGCCGCTTTGTCGTTGACCCGCGTCAGCTGCATGTGACGGTTCTTGACAGCAATAAGATTATCTACAACGAGAACCCGAACTTCCATGTGAACATTCAGATGGAAGATGATGATGCAAATCTGATTGATGTCGTGAGCGACGTTGACGCCACTCCGATTCTGGATGCAAAGCTCAAGGCGAAAGATACAGTCAGCAGCGTCTTGTACGTTGCGGGCGGTAATCCCTCCAACCTGACTCAAGAATTTGTGGATGCCTACGATTATCGTAAGCAGGAAAATGTCAAGGAAAGCAAGACCAATATCCCGTTTGTGACCGATTGCACCATCAGCTCCCTGCCTCTGTACGCAGATGGTACGAGCACCGATGATGATTTTGAGTGGAACTACGAGGATAAGACCTGCGATTTCTGCCATTATAACCACAAGCTTCTGGCTCCGTATCTGGTAACTATCAACACCGACACCAAGAGTGGCCCTGCATTGGATGTTCATACGGTCGTTAACCCGAATGGTGAAACGGTCCGCAACTATGAGCTGATTATCCATGATGGCGGCCTGTATGTGCATCCGGCTCTGCTGAAGGCTACGGTTCCTCTGTACGTCTGTATGTATGGCAACACCACAAGTGGTGAGGTCAAAGAGCCTACCAACTACCGCATCACGAACTACTCTACTGTGGCTATCCAAATCAAGAATATCAAGGCCAATGGTCCTTGGCTGATGCGTGATATGCCTGGCATGGAGTACTACCCTGACGGCGAGTATGGCAACTCGGTATACGACATGACAAAGAACCGTCTGCGCCGTGGCGAGCTGTACATGCGTCTGCGCGATACCGTCCTGACTCAGGGTGATAACGCAATTGACCATAGCGATACGGCTTGGGTCATTCCGAAAGCTACCGGCGATTTCATCAACAACAACATCACTGGCCGCGCAATGCAGGTGCCTATGGCAGTCTACATTGCAACCGGTAATGTGAATGAATCTGGTGTCTGCACTCCGGTCACGAAAGTGACTTACACGATTGCTCCGTATGGCGGCGTGATGCCGAACGATGCGGACTTCGAGAAAGTGCAGTCCCAGCCGTGGCTGAAAGACGCAAAATAACCTTTCCAGTGTGACCTGATGGTCGCTTCTGTACAACATTTGAGGGCAGTCGAGAAATCGGCTGCCCTCTCTTTTTGTTTGTGCTAAATAAAAAAGAAAAGGACAGTGTGAAAATCACTGTCCTTTTTTGTTAAATATATGTTATGGTATTGGAAGTGCTCCGTATTCCTTTGGCATATCAACTGTTTCCCAGACAACTTTTTTTGCTGAATATACTATTTCAGTATATTGACTTTCTTCGCGGTACTTTCTATATGTAACAAGTATTCTACTTGTGCTACCTTTTATCATCTTTCTTATGTCGCCTTCCAGTACGGTATTGGGGACATAGCGTCCTTGCCCACCGTTTCGAACAAAACCGACGCAAGCACTAATTGACCCGGCGAGTTTGTCAGTATATAATTTGGGATGGGTCATGTCATAGTCTCCAACCATCTTTGCCGAGAGATGTTTTTGAACTAAATCTGGTAAAACACGTAATTTCATTTCTGTTGTACCGTCTGCCGCAAATTCAAAATCCGTTTCAGACAAACGCTTGTCACAACACATACTGAGAAAATTGTTTGCTCCGATTTCTTTATTGCTTAATTTGAATCCAGTCATATGCAGAAAGTTGCTGCTATCGAATGTTACCTCTAAACCGCGTACAACTTTATGCTTGTCTGCCGTAACAAATAAGAGACTTCTTCCGGCCAAGTTCTCTTTGTAAGAGATTGCACAAGAGAAAACAATGTTTAGTGCATCTTTTTTTGTCATTATGAGTTTCCTGCAACTTTCTGCGTTTTACCAAAAATAAAAGGACACCTACAACACCGTAGTGCTGTCCGATGTCCTTTTGTGACTGGTTTTATCGTTGTCCGCCAACCGACAGGCCCTTACGTCCTGCATCTCTTTCGAGTTTTATCGTTGCTCGCCAACCGACAGGTCCTTACGCCCTGCATCAGAACGGATTTAAGGTGCCAGTCCACCAGCAGAATGTCGTCTGCTTTCCTACTAATAGTATACACAACCCAGGCTAAAAATGCAATATTTATTTACAAATAATGTTTAATCAATTTGCAATTTAGCCGTAAGCCAAGACTTGGATGATACTACGCGATTTCACAAACGTCGTCGTTTTATGGTCCATAACGGTGAATGAAACCAGCTTCGACTCTAACTAACTGAATGGCAGCTGCTCCAATTCTGGAGTGGCTGATTTTTTTGCGCATAACTTCTGAAAGAATCTCCGCTAAAATCAACCGTTGCGAATTCGTGCGATTCGCGGACAATAAAGCTTGTAAGCATGAATGTACCAATTTGAATAGTATTTACACCTAATAGAAAGGATTGTATGACTGTGAAACGATTGAAACAAATTGTCACAATCGGCTGCGTTGCGGTGGTCGCTGCGCTGCTGATGGCTGGATGCGGTGAGCATCGGCTGGTATCGATTTCAATGCCGGAAACGATAGATTTGAAGCTCGGTGAAAGCACCGTGATTGAGTTGACCGGAACTCTTAAAAATGGCACTGAGGTGACGGGAGACCAGCTCACGCAGCTTCTCGAACATCGAGGAATGACATTTGAGAGCTTTGCGCCGAGCGTTGCATCTTTGGATGACACGCTGCGCTTGACTGCTAATTCATCTGGCAGAACGGAAATCAATATCTATAGCCGGGATAACAAGCTGAACTGCAGCGCGGAAGTGACTGTCGTATCTCCGCTTGAAGGCTTTGAGATGGATGATATTATCACTACTACTGATAACAATTTAGTGAATCCCGAATACACCACAATTCCCGAAACGGCTGATGTGGGTGAAGTTACGGTAAGTGTGGGGGATGAATCAATCGCCCGTGTGGAGAACAATAAGATTGTTCCTCTGAAAGCCGGAACCACCACGGTCACTATCACGGCAGATAATGGTGTGTCCAAGACTGTGAAACTCAAGGTCAAGCAGGCTCCGAAAGAGCTCTATGCCGACAACCTGGAAGTCGAAATCGGAGAGACTAAGACGATTCATGTCTATACTGATGTTCCTGACCCTGATACGGATAACGATAACAGCCTGTATGAGTTTGAGAACACCGACAATTCGGTTTGTGCCGTCAACGTTAAGGGTGAAGTGACGGGCATTTTGGTCGGCACCAGCAAGGTCAAGGTTACGAACAGCAGCGGCCTTGAGACAACAATGACGGTAAATGTTGTACCGAAAACTGCACACATGACGCTGACTTTTGGCGCATCTGAGGATACCGAAAGCACCAACGAAAACACTGAAAATCAGCCCGCAGAAGCCACTGATAACGCCGATTCCAGCCAGGATAGCGTGGGAGGTGATGAATGATGAGACATATCAAGAAGTTCGCAGCACTGCTCCTTGCAGCTATCTGCACCATGATGGTTCTGACTGGATGTGTGGATAAGGCTTCTCTGTATGATGATACGCAACAGATTGCGGCTGGGAAAACGGCGTATTCGGCGACCGGGTATCAAGGTGGCTATGTGATGGGCGACGGGTCTTTTGATTTCACGGCAAGCGCTGATAAGCTTGTAGGAGCCGTTGAAGCGTTTGATATTGACGTCAAGAATGAGTCCACCCTCGTTGACTGCTATACGACTGCTGATACGACAAGCGGCAAATTCAAGATTCTGCTCGTCCACACTGACAACAAACAGATTGTTGCTGAGTACATCGATGACGCATACAGTGACCTGGTTCTTCCTGTCGGTAACTACAAGGTTTATCTTGTAGGCAAGGACAATGCAGCGTTCAATGTTAGTATCAGCCTTTACTGCTTTGGCGAAAATGTAAGCTGGTACGAACCGTCTAAAAAATAAAACATAGTTTCTTTCAGTGCCCTGGGACGAAAAAACCTGGGGCATTTTTTAATTTTAGAAAAATATTGTTGCGGAAATGTGCGAATCAAAGATAATGAAAACATAGGGCAAAAAAGCACGTTAATCGCTGAAAAAAGTGACTGCCTTTTCTTTTTTTGTCTTGTTTTTGGAAAGCAAATGTGTCTTTTCGAGAGCATCCAAAAAAAATGGTGTCACAAGAACAAATTACAATGTACCTTTTCAAAAATAACAAGGAGGCTTTTATGAAATCCACCAAAAGCGTCAACAGCAGCGTGAGCAGTGCCATTGCGGGTGAATGGGAAACCCCGGATGAACTGTTCCAGGAACTTGACCGCGTTTATCATTTCACTTTGGATGCCTGTGCCCGCCCCGAAAATGCCAAGTGCCAGAAGTTCTTCACTAAGAAGGAAGATGGTCTTGCACAGGATTGGCGCGGCAATGTCGTGTATTGCTGCCCTCCGAGCGGGACCCGAAATCTGCGCCTGTGGGTTGCGAAGGGTGCTGCTGAGGGCAAGAAGAAGAACACGACCGTTGTCATGCTGCTGCCGGTATCAACTGATGCTGCCTGGTTTCAGGAACACATCTATCTCCAGCCTGGCGTTCGGGTGCATTTCCTGCCGGAACGAGTTAAGTTCACCAACCGCCTGCTGCCGTCCTATGCAAAGTACGGTCAGAACGGAACGAAGGACCCTGCCGGTGGTATGCGGCCCTCAATGGTGGTTGTGTTCACCGGCTCGAAGCGCAAGTTCTGCTGTGAATGAATAGGGAAAGGAGATAGAAAACCATGAAAAAGAAAATCACGATTGTGGATAAGGACCTGAACCAGCTTGTGGTTGTTGCAGATTGCAGTAGTGCTCTGTATCAGGACCGGGGCACGAAACTCGGTGAACAGAATCTTCTTTCCGATACTTCCGTCACCTTTAAGGTCTATGATGGAACGGCTCAAGTTGCTGTAATGATGGCAAATTTCCTTCAGGTTCCGACCAAGCAGGGAACGATGGCGGATATCTGGCCTACTCCTGCCAATCCGCTTCCCGACAAGCAGCTTGCTATCAACTATCTCTGTGCCCGAAATGCTGAACGCCAGATGTTGTGTGACAAGAACCTGAAAGACAGCGTTGCGATGGTTCTGCCCATCACAACACATCTTTATATCGACTCCATCAAGGTCGAGAACGCCTATAAACGGCGCGGGATTGCTACCGGGATGCTGGATTTTGCTGTGAGCCTTGCTTTGCCCGAAACCATCGGCTTGTACTGCGCCAATGAGGACGCGGAGATGAAAGCAATGCTGAAAGCCCTAAAATTCACTCAGTCCCCACTCAAGGCACAGAACATGCCCTGGAAAGAGAAGTTCTTTTATTACAAGCGCTTGAAGCGCCTGGCACGATAAAATATCAGGAGGCTTTATTTTGATGGAATCTAATAAACCGCTTCGTACACATCCCAAGATGACGAAAGTTTTGCTCGGCCAGATTGATTCACTGGATAAGGCAGGACATTCGGTTGAAGACATTGCAGCTACGCTGAATACTACTCCGGAAGCTGTTCAGCGTGGCATCGATAAGCTGATTGACCGGCGACGCTCTGAGATTCGTGCAACGCCTGGTGGTGCATTTACGGTGGCTGCTCAAAAGAAAACGGTCCGCGCTGTATGTGCCGAACAGAGCTGCCCGTGGCGCTGTGACGCAAAGGACTACTGTGTTTGGCCGACTTGCCTGAAACGGACGGTCAATCTTGATAAAACTGTTCCGGCGTACCCGGTATCTGCCAGCACCGTGGGCAGTGATTCAATGCCCGACAATGCAATGCCTGGGACTGAGCCCAAAGTTGGGCCCAGTGCTGAAGCTAAAACTCAAGCCCCGAATGTTTGAGAAGGAGGATTATGAATTATGTCTGAAAACCGCAGTTTGAACAGCTTGTTTGCTCGGCTGGATGAATCGAAAGCAAACCGCGCAAATGAAGCAAACCGTGAACAAGCCGCAGAGGAAGCTGAAAAGGAACGCCAGAAAAAGAAGGTAGAGGAATCCGCTGTTGAGAAGTACCGCGTGTACGATGACGATTACGAGCCGGAAGTTATGATTCCGAAAGGAAACCCCGGCGCTATGCAGCAGCCTGCCAAGCCGAAGAAGGAAAAGAAGGAAACTAAGGAACAGGAGATGGATGAAATTACGGACGGAAATCCGTTTATCAATACTTTGTTCCGCCGCAGCAATAAAACCCAGAGCCCGGCAGCTGTCCCAAAACCCGCTGCACAGCCCGTTGCACCTGCACAGCCTGCTCCGGCACCGCAGCCTACGCCTGCCGACACTCCTTCCCTGGACAATGAGCAGGAAGATGACACCCTCGTATTCCAGCACATTCTGGACGGTGCAAAGAGCCCTGACGCAAATGCCGCTCAGAGCGTTTCTCAGCCCGAGAACGATGGGATTGAAATTGACTTGAGCGATATCGAAAACGACGCTGCAGAGCCTGTCAAGGGGGATGATGAGCCGATTGAAACCTCTTTGAGCTTCTCTCAGAACGAGCCTGAAGCCCCTGCTGCTCCGGGTTCTTTCTCTTCGGAGATTCCGAACGAACAGTTTGTTATGCCGGATACCATGTCGGATGATGACGGGGCGCAGGGAGAATTGGCTCAGGAAGATGAAGCAGCAGAATGGCCGAGCGGCATGAGCGCTCCTCATTTCAGCGAGGAAGAAAGCTCTTCCAACGATGTCAAGCCTGTGGGCGATGAGGAAGCCAATGCTTTCCTGTATGCCCGATTTGACAAGAACAATCAGTATGGCGCGTTTGGTCTGTGCATTGATACCGGCAAGAATCTGATTCAGAGCTCTTATAGCGGCGATGCAGGCGATGAAGTGGAATATGCACTGCGCGGCGCTATCGAGATGTTCCGGATTCTGGAAGAGCATGATATCCATGCTGTGACCGTCTATACGGAGCCGGAACTTTCCAAGGCGATGAAAGAAAACGCTCGCCGTCTTATTAACGGCAAGTCCGAGATTTGCCGCAAATACATCGAGATGTCCTGGAAGACTATGACTAATATCGGCATTGAGTTTGATACAAACCGGGATATCCACAGCGAGTATGCACAGCTTGCACTTGCAACGGCTCGTTACCTGGCATATCGTGATGTTGTGTGATAAGGAGGAAAAGGAATTATGAATCCGTTGGTCATTGCCGTTGATACCGGTAACAAGAACATCAAGACGCCGCATACTGAGCCTTTCAATTCAGGTCTTATCTGCCATGGTGCAATTCCTCCGGCAGTAAAGTCCGATACGCTTCTCTTTGACGGCAACTATTATACCCTTACTCAGTCTCGTATCCCTTATATGTACAATAAAACGACGGACTGGTCCTATTACGTTCTGACTCTCATTGCGATTGCCAAAGAGATGATGGCGATGGGGTATGTACGCCCTGGCCAGAAGCAGGTCAAGCAGGATGTGTGTCTTGCGATGGGCCTTCCTCCGACTCACATCCATGACCTTGCCTCTGAGTACGATAAGTACTTTGGCCGTGATGGCCGCCGTGTGGTGTTTACCTACAACAATGTGGATTTTGAAATTCGCATCGTTCGTGTCATGGTCTTCCCGCAGGGTGTGGCTGCGATTGCCCCTTACATGTCCAAAATCATGGCGCGACCTGAAGCTTATACTTATATCATCGATATCGGCGGCTATACCACCGATGTTGTGAAGTTCAGCCGTGGTGGTCAGGTTGACATGGCGTTCTGTGAGAGCTTCAACAACGGCGTTATCAAGATGTACGATGAGGTACAGCGTGCGGTTCGTAATCGCTTTCAGCTGGATGTGGACGACTATACCATCGACAACATTCTGCGCTGCGGTTACAATCCCGGCAAAGAACTCAATGATGTGGTTCACACGACCGCTCAGAACTATGCCCGCACTCTGATTCGGTCTCTGAAAGAAAAAGGCGTT
>ERZ824575.3954-NODE-3954-length-9863-cov-2.687092_pt1 | contig 9863 bp, 7 predicted proteins | sample MGYA00519470_ERZ824575 | MGnify/ENA primary metagenome ERZ824575 (study PRJEB31778, sample SAMEA3449170) | human gut metagenome | biome: human gut; feature: human-associated habitat; material: faeces | place: United Kingdom | collected 2010/2012 ...
CTTCTCGCCTCGGCGCTGGTGTCGCAGTTTGTGCAAGGAGGAGTAGAAGCCCGACGTTTTGATTCTTTCTCCAAGGGAACAGCAATCTGTTACGCCCAAAGGTTGCTGAAAAATCTTATTCTTCTGCCTTGTGGACATAATCTCACGGAAAGTAATCTGCGCTCTATCACCGAAACGGCGGTGGAGTTACTCAGCGGAAATAATATTCTACTTACGCGTTCAGAAAGGAGTTTTGAATGAAATTCTGTGACGTACCGTTCAAGTTTGTCTATTTTGACTACTTTGATGGCCGAGTCATGCTCTGCCCCTGGATGCGCAACCCTGAGGCCACCCCCGGCAATATTTTTGCAAATACTCTTGAAGATATCTGGCATAACGGGCAGTCGCGCAATATCCGAAATACCATTCTTGACGGTTCCTTTTGCCTGTGCCGCCCGGATGCCTGCCCGCATATCCAGAACAATGATCTCAAAGATTACGATCCGAAAGAAGTCGAGCGGATTGCCGCGGACGCCGTCAGCCCCACACACTTCAATCTGGCCTATGATTATGTATGCAACCAGTTCTGTGAAACATGCAGGCCTGAAAAATTCAAAATTATGCCGCAATACCCGAAAATTATGGAAATTTTCCACAAGCGGATCGCGCCCGTCCTCAACAGCGCCAAATACATTTCCGCAAGTGGGCACGGCGACCCATTCGCAAGTCCTTATACCCTGAAGCTACTCAGCGAGGCGCAAAATCCGGAACAGGTTCTACTGGAAACCAACGGCGTTTTCTTTGATCCGCCGCACTGGGAAAAGGTCAAACACTTCGCCGAAGCTTCTCTCAGCGTTATCGTTACCATCAATTCCTTCAGCGAATGGAACTATCGCCACATCTCACGGGGCGGCAATTATACGCGGCTGATGAAAAACCTTGACTTTGTCGCCGGGCTTCGCAGGGAAGGAAAAATCAAAAGCCTGGCGCTGACCATGGTCATTCAGGACCGCAATTTCCGCGAAATGCCGGAGTTCGTAACACGCTGCCTCAACCAGTATGATTGCGACCATGTTTTACTGCGGCCCGTCTATCAATGGGGCACCATGCCGGAAGACGTATTCTGGTTCAAGGATGTTCTCAATCCTCTTCATCCTTACCACGGAGAGTATCTGGAAATTGTGGAGGATTCCGCCCTGAAAGACCCGCGCGTTTACAATTTTGCGGGCAAATCTCTGCATCCGGCGCGGTCGTTTCCATGCGCAGGGTAAATGTTCTTCTTTTTCCGGCGGGCGCGGAAAACGCTCTGGAGCTGCGTAATGCTCTTCGTTTTTCCACACGCTTCAAAACACTCGGGGGCACGAGCGTCCGGGACAATACCTCCTTCTTTTATAAGCCGGAAGATATTGTTCGCCTTCCCATGCTGGCGGACGACGCTTTTTTTGAAAGTCTGAACACGGTGATACGGCAAAGAGAAATTCGATTCATCTTTCCGACCCACGACAGCGTTGTTCTGGAACTGGCCCGACACAAGGACAAACTCGCCGCAACGGCACTTGTGCCGAATTTTGAAACGGCCCGGGCATGCCGCGACAAAAGGGTATGCTACGAACTCTTTAAAGACTGCGCCTTTACCCCCAACATATGGAACGCCCCCCCGAACCGCTACCCCTGCTTCGCCAAGCCCGCTTCAGGCCAGGGAGGTCAGGGCTGCGGCCTAGTTCGCACCCCAAAGGAAGCCGAAGCAATACTTCAGCGCCCGGATATGCTGCTTTGCGAATATTTGCCCGGCGAAGAATATACCATTGATTGTTTCACCGACCAAAACGGCGCTCTTCTGTTCGCGGGGCAAAGAAGCCGAGACCTGGTAAAAATGGGGATTGCCTTCAGGTCCGGAAGCATGGCCCTTGATCCGCAAATCAGCGCCATAGCCGACGCGCTGAATGCGCGCCTTCATTTCAGAGGCCTGTGGTTTTTTCAGGTCAAAAGGGACGCGGCGGGCCGCTTCAAGCTTCTTGAGGTTTCCGCTCGTGTGGCCACCGGTATGGGCCTCTTCCGGCAGCAGGGAATAAATTTGCCCCTGCTGACACTGTATGACGCTATGGGTATGCCGGTTACGCCTCCGAAACAGAACTTCCGTGTGGAGTTTTCGCGCTCTCTCAAAAATTCGTACCGCTTGGGCATCGAATACGATACCGTCTATGTGGATTATGACGATACCCTGACCAATGGAGATAAAGTCAACGCAACAACAATGCAATTTCTCTGGCAATGCCTGAATAAGGGCAAGCGTATTATCCTGTTGTCCCGTCATGAGGGAGATTTGGCTGCCGACATGAAAAAACGCCGGATAAACGCGGATATGTTTGATGATATCATTGTCCTCCCTTCCGACCAGAACAAGAGCGTTTTCATCTCCTCCAACGCCATTCTTCTGGATAATCTCTTTTCCGAGCGCCTTGAAGTCCATCTGGCCACCGGTATCCCGGTTTTCGATGTTGATGCTCTGGATTCTCTCATCACGGACTGCTGAACCATGAAAATAGCCGTCATGCAACCTTATTTTTTTCCCTATATAGGCTATTGGCAACTCATGGCCAGTGTTGACCGTTTTGTGATCTTTGATGACGCCAACTACATCAGTCGCGGTTGGATCAATCGAAACCGTATTCTTCTGCACGGAAAGCCGTTTCTTTTCACAATTCCACTCTCCAAATCTTCCCAGAATCGAAAAATTAATGAAATCGACATGGATGAAAACCTGCGCATCATGCGCAAGACTCTGAAAACTTTTGAAACCGCCTATAAAAAAGCCCCATACTACGAAGAAACCATGCCGCTTGTCGGAGGAGTCCTTGAACGCAAGGGAAATTTTTCAAGAATTCTCATTGATTCCATCAATTCAATTAATCGTCACATAGGACTTAAAACGGAAATTTTTACGTCTTCCACCTTGAGAACCGATACATGGATGGACGCTCAGACCAAAATAGTGACACAGGTCAAAGCGCTCAACGGCACGGAATATCACAACCCCATCGGCGGAACGCATCTTTATGACAAGGCATTCTTTGCGCAGCACAATTTGATTCTTCGCTTTGTTCGGCCTGACTTGCGGTTATACCGTCAGTTTGAAAATCCGTTCATCCCCGGTTTGTCCTTGATAGATGTTTTAATGTTCAACGGGGCGGAAAAAACCGGTCGCATGGTTCAACGCTACAGCTATGAGTAAAAAGGATTGCAGATGAAGATATTATTATACTGTGTTCATGACCACGCCAATGCGGGCATTCGCTCGCTTGGCGCATGGTTAAAGCAGCACGGCCATGAGGTACGCCTGGTTTTTCTCGGCTCCGTACACGGCTTGCGCGTTGATACGTCCATTCGTGAAAATTATTTTGCTGAAGCGCAGCTGACCGATGACTTTACACTGATTATTCATACCGGGCATATCAATATTCCCGAACCGGATCTTGATTTTCCCATCCCCGAATCGTTCCTGGCTCTTGTGAATACATGGCAACCAGACTTGATCGGGTATTCCGGGCGCTCCATTTTGAACAATTATTTCAAAGACTGGTTTCCCAGGCTGAAAAAAATCGCCCCTATGGCGCACCTTACCTGCGGCGGTTACGGCCCATCCCTCGATCCTCATATTTACCTGGACAGAGGAGCCGACAGCGTTATCAGGGGAGAAGGAGAAAACGCGCTGCTAAGTCTGGTAAGCGCACTTGAAAAGGGAGAAGCCTGGCAGGGAATAAACAATGTTGTCTATCGGGGTGCCGGGGGACGCCTTGTCTACAATGCTATGGGAACTCCCATACGAAATTTGGATTCTCTGCCTTTTCCTATGTTCCATGACGGCGGCATTTATCTTGTGCGCGGCAATGAACTTCTGGAGGAAGACCCGTTGCCCCATGGCAATGTGGATGTGGTGATGACAAGGGGGTGCATCGGCAACTGCGGCTATTGCTCGGCGGTTCACTGGCGTAGCATGTACGAAAATGTTCACTGCAAGATGCCGAAATACCGTTACCCATCAAATGACAAGCTGCTGGAAATGCTGAAATTCCATAAAAGCCACGGAGCAAAGCAATTCTATATTAAAGATGATTTTTTCATTCGCCCATATACAGTGCTGAAAGATTTTCTGGCCAGATATAAAAGAGAGATCGACCTTCCTTTTGACTGTTATCCCAATCTTGATTTGCTGCAACACCATCCCGATATCCTCGAAGATTTTTATCAGGCGGGAATGTCGGCGCTGAATTTACCCATCCAGTCGGCTGACGATGATCTTAACCGCAACGTGTTCAACAGGCACAGCGATTTTGACGCCATCGTCAAACTGGCGGCTGACGCCGCAGAGAGGTTCATCCCCTTTCATACCCATTTTATAGACGGCATGGTTTTTGAGGGGCACGATCCGGACAGGCTTCTTGCCGCGAATATGGAATTTCTAAAGCGACTTCCCCCACTCCACCCCGGTTTTCCCGCGCTTACGAATTTCCATTCCTCCTATCTGCGTGTCCACAAAGATTCACCGCTATCGCGTAAAGGATTCATACAGAGAATGGATGTGGCCGCATTTTTCAGGCGCGGTATGTTCCTGCTCTTCAGGTATCTTATGCCTGATAGAGAGTATGACGCTTTTGCCCATACCTGGCAAAGCAAATCGCCCGAACCTCTGCTCAACCTTTTTCTGCAGTACCGGCACAATCTCCACACTCGCTATATGCTGGAGAAAGCGCAGGAATATGCGGGCAGGGATATACTGATCTGGGGAGGGGGGGACGTCTATCGCAACAGACGTCAGTATCTGCTGGGCATGAAGCCGGTGGCCATTGTTTCCGACATACCTGTTCCGCAGAAAATTATTGATGGAATCGCTGTAAGAGATTTGAAAAAGTCCATAGAAGAAACAGGTTATCTGCCCATTTTTATCTGCATCCGCAATGCGATGGCCTGTGCGCGAAAGCTTAAGGCCATGTTTCCCGATTACCCGAACGAGCTGATTATCGGCTACGGAATATACTGATGAACACCATTCTCGCCAAAGCCCATTACCGCAATTCTGAGCGCAAAAAACTGGCGGAAATTTTCCGAACCAGATTCAGGGGAAAATCCGTGCTGGATATAGGCTGCGGGCAGGGCGGCAATTTTCCCCTTCTTGAGGCTGCGGGCTGCGCAATAAGCGGTGTGGACGCCAATGCCGAACAGGTTCAGGCCCTTCGGGCGCGGGGTAAAGACGTTTACACCAGCGATGCTCTACCCGACAGAACATACGACGTGTTATTGATGTCGCATGTTATCGAACATATGACGCCGGAAAAACTGGTTCCATTCATGAATCTGTATCTCAACCAGCTCCGACCGGGGGGCAAGCTGGTGGTTCTGACGCCGGTTCCCGGCGAAAGGTTCTGGCATGACTTTACCCATGTGCGCCCCTATTTACCGCAAAGCCTGTGGATGCTTATCGGTGGGCTGGACACGTCCGTATCGGCAAGGGCGAATCACAGGATGCATCTGGAAGATGTGTGGTTTTTCAAAGACAGTTTTCGTACTCGAAAAACGAGAGCCTACTACCAGGTTCCGGGCGTTCCGGATGTCATGAAGCATATTAATGCTGCCTGGAACACACTTATGGCCGCGCTCTACCTTGGCACAAACGGACGGTTCGGCGTCTCGGCCAGCTGGATGGGGATATACGGAAATGATTAAAACTATCTATGTATTTATGCTTGATCTGGATAAATGGGAACCGCTGGATCTTCTTTTGCAAAAAAATGCACAACGTCTGCGCTCCTATGGTCTTTTACCTGTACAACCCGCCATGCCGAACTTCAGGGAAGGGCGAGGGGACATTAAAGAAATAACAAAACGCTCTGAGGCCGTTGCCGAGTATGGCAAAGAACTTTTAAATCTGGCTGAAAGCGAGGCGCAGGGGCTGATTTTCAATATTTCCAATTACGGCAGAAGACCTCTGAAAATAGCGGCTTTTCTGAAAACTGTCGAAGAGATTTTTGAAAAAGCACATATCCAGTTTTATACACAATTTGCGCTACCCGATATTCAGTTGGAAAATTCGCTGTTTATGAGCCTGTCCAGGGGCTATTCCCTGAATATACGCAACGTATTATTGCAATTCAACAATACTGAATCTACTATAAATAACTTTTTTGGTCTTCTTGATGAAACAGAGGTTGTCAAGCCACATCTTCTCAATTATGCCCAAACTGCAAATTTGAAAAAATTTACAGAAAGCGTGCTTCAGATTGAGTTGGAAGATGCGCCCGAGCCTTTTGGCTGTAACCCGGACGCCATCAGATTCATGGAACTGGCAAATATGGCATTCGGCGAGCATGGAGAAAAAAAAGGGCCGCTCTGGCTTAAAGAAACCGGATTTCTGCGGAATAATCCCGCACCGTTTTTCTCGCCGGAAACAAGAGCCTTCATCGACGAAATGTATTGGCTGAAAGATGATTCCAAACCACAAAAAACAGATGCGCGGCATTACTTCAAACTACCCACACTGATGCGGGACAGGGAATACGAACACTGGCGCGAACCCGGGCCCGTGACATGGTCATGGGCCTGCAACATGGCCTCCCGCCTTTCCCCGGAGCTACGTGAAGTTATAGCGGACATGGAGCCGCTCGCGCCCATGCCGCCGAACAGCGCTCTTTGTCTTGACGCCATTAAAGCCATGAGCGGCAAAGCGTCTTTTGCCCCCACAAGGCACGGAAGGCCCAAAGTTTCCGTGCTCACAGCCTGTTTTAACCATGCAAAATATATCGGACAATGTATTGAAAGCGTTCTTGAGCAGAATGCCGATTTTGAAATAGAACATATCATCGGCGATGATGGATCAACAGATGGAAGCCAGGATATAATTATGGAGTATGCCTCCAAACATCCTTCCATAAAACCTATTCTGCAAAAAAAGAATAAAGGACCGGCAATAAACTATGCCTTTCTTTTTGAAAATGCCGAAGGTGAATATGTATCCATCTGCGATGGCGATGACTGGTTTTGCGACAACAAAAAATTGCAGATTCAATCAGACTTGCTGGATTCTGATCCGCAAGCAAGTTTATGCTTTCATCCTGTAAAAATTTTTGATGAGGAGTATCCCGAACGGGAAGAAAGTTATCCTCCTCTTGATTTGATGCCAAGGGGAGTTCGCCCGTTTTATTATTTTGCTGATCTTATTAAGTGTAATATTATACAGACAAATTCCGTGCTGTACCGCTGGCGATTTAAAAACGGAGTGTCGGACTGGGTCAGAACAGACTTGTGCCCCAGTGACTGGTATATACACCTCTTACATGCTGAACAGGGAAAAATCGCTTTTCTGAATAGAATAATGTCCTGTTACAGAATACATGCTAAAGGTGTCTATTACCTTTCCCATCGAGACAGAATTCAACATCGTTACAATACCGGTTTTAAGGAAATAGAAACATACGACGCCATAAACCGGCATTTTGACGGAAAATATTTCAAAATTCTTGGAGATCTCGCTGGGGGCGTTCTTTCCGATTGCATGCGCTATGATATTCAAACCACAAAATCTGGTGATGATGATCCCATACCAACCGTAAGCAAGCTTATAAAACGCTTTCCCTTGTTCGGCGCGTATTTCCTTGACGAATTAAAAAAGAAAAACGGCGGACGATTATAAGTTCACGCTTTCCGAAACGTTATTCAATGCCCGCGTAATGCACGGTAACAATCCGGAAAATGAAATTTTTCAATTCCGGTTCTTATCATAATTATTCGGAGATCTCGGTCGGGCAGACCGTGCCTTATCCCATTCCATTGCCCGGGTAGAGGAGCTGACTGGTGAACAAAAAAATTATTTTCATAGCCCTGCGAGATCATTATGCCAATGGTGTTCGGCTGTTGGCAAATGTTTGTCTGCAACAAGGATATGACGCTCATGTTATTGTTTTCAAAACATTTGATGATGGAAGACCTCGCTCCGTAACCCGTAAGGAGTGGAATCTTTTGCGGGGAGAATTGCGGAAATTAAACCCCGAAATCATCGGCACAAGTTTTACCAGCTTGCCGCTGGCAGGTATTACGCCCAAAAAATGGTTCAGTTTTCTGAAAAAAACATGCCCCGGAGCCCTGTTAACCTGTGGCGGTTTCGGGCCAACATTTGAGCCGGAAAAATTTTTAAAGGCAGGCGCCGACTTTGCCGTTCGCGGTGAAGGAGAAGAAGCCGTGTTGGACCTGGTCAAGGCCAAAGACAGAGAAGAATTGAAAACCGCGCAAAATTTCGCCTGGCTCAATAACGGCCGACTTGTTCTGAACTCCATGCGGCCGCTCATCGACCTTGCTGATGTGCCGGAGTTTCTTATCGGAAACACGCATTTCAGCTTCATTGATAATGACAGTATCAACTATGTTGACCCCATGCTTTCCCTAGCTGTTACAACCGTCTGCTCAAGTCGTGGTTGTGTGGGGCACTGCACGTACTGCTCCGGTGGCAACTGGCTTAAGATATATAAAGACCAACACGGTCTTGTGAAACGCTACAGGACACGACCGATTGAAGCCGTTATTTCAGAATGTGAACATGCCAGAAATATGGGCTCAACATATATCCTGTTCATGGATGAATACTTCATCCGCCCGGAGGAGGAATTTTACCGTTTTTTCCGCGAATACAAAAAACGAGTGAATCTGCCCTTCGGGCTCATGGTTCACAGCGCTTTTCTGGACAAAGACGAGCAACGATTTGAAGCCCTCTTCCAATCAGGCATACATGATGTGGAAATAGGTGTACAGAGCGCAAGTCCCCATATCTACAACGAAATTTTCAGGCGCGATGTCCCTGCGAATCTCCAGATGCGAATGTTGAAAAAATACCATGAACACTGGATCGCAACCCAGGTTGATTTTATTACGGGGCACTCCCTTGAAAGTGAAGATGATTTCCGTCTCAGCCTGCAATTCATCAAAGAATTACCTTACGATCCTCTTTGGCCAGCCCGCACGGGTATCGCGGCGTTTATTCTCGGCCTTTTTCCCGGCGCCCCGCTGGCAAGTCTCTTTCCTGACGTAAAAAGAAACCCCCTGCCGCCAAATGAACAGGAATTCAGGCAGCGTATGCTCTACCTGCGCCATATTCTGAAAGACGACGACGCGTTCTTCTCCATATACGATGACCCGATGTTTCATGATCATCCCATCATGATACGGGACGTTTTTTGGGAAACATTCCAGGCAGGGAGGGAAAAAGCACGCGGGGATATGCTCGCTCGGCTATGCGGGAAAAAAGTCTGGTTTTTGGGGGGGGGACGCGAATACCATACGCATCGACACCTTTTCAGGGATATTGAGGCCCTGGGTATGATTGTGGACGTACCCGGCGGCCCGAAAGAAATCGATGGCATGCCTGTGTTCCGTCCTCATGATGTTCTTGAAGACGATGAAACGCCCATTGTCATGTTCACCTCATCCCCCGGCGTCATTGCGGGCAAGGTATTGCGCGAACATGGTCGCTCTCACCCTCTGTTTCCCTGCTATCGCGCTTCGTACCGCACGCTGTTTATGGAATAAGAGTTTGCCATGTCCGACTACCGAAACTATTTTGTCGAGGAACACATCCTGGCTTCAGAAGCGTTGTGGCGCATTAATTCCCTGCCCGAAAAAACGATTTTCGTCATAGACTCGCGGGAAGGGAACGTGATTGGGTATGCCGACAGAGGTAGCTTCCCTCCTTTTTCTCCTGGAATTGCGTCGGCCTGCATCGGCGATATTTGCCGTCGCGATGTGAAAACCGTGCCACAAACGGATTCGTACCGGCACGGCAGAAGTATCATGGCGGACTTTCCTTCTTTACGGCTTGTTCCGGTTGTGGATGAAAAAGGCAG